>Ga0209648_10000411_pt1 | contig 32673 bp, 32 predicted proteins | sample GraSoi2013_115cm_FD_185830 | JGI IMG/M metagenome (GOLD analysis project Ga0209648, IMG submission 185830) | Grasslands soil microbial communities from the Angelo Coastal Reserve, California, USA - Sample 9_17_2013_115cm (SPAdes) (version 2) | ecosystem: Environmental > Terrestrial > Soil >...
AGACATTTGCCATGCTGCGAGAGGCTACTTACCCTCCCGCTGTTGTCAATGTCCTGGACATTTCTTCTGAAAGTATGGCCGCTTTTCAGGTGTTCTTGTATGGCCGCTTTTGGGTGTTCACTGAGGTACTGACCGCCAAATCCGTTAGCTTTGAAGATGCGACAGAAGACGTAAGAAAGCTACTCAATCGCATTGCAGGCGATCCTGATCTCTGTTTTGATCCGAAACTATGGCCCGATTTCAAGTTCTTCGCACGGGTTCTCCCCGACCGTGACATCTTCCCCGTTCGCGCTGCGTTCGATCCTGCCGAGCCGCAAACAATGAACATTGTCTCTGCGTTCCTTACCTCTGAGAAGCCTATCTACTATGCGGGGCCAGACATCGTTGCCTCAATCATCCTCACTGGAAAGGTGCCAAAGATAGAAAGTGCGAGACGATTAGTTGCCCACGGGAAACAAAAAGGAATGCAACCCGTAAAGCTCATGGGCGTAATTCCAGTTGATCCTGAGCATGATGATTTCTTCAAGTGCGTGATCGAGCACCGAAACGCTAACGAGAAAGACAAGGCACTGAAGCATGCGCTGAAGGTGATCGCCAACAGCACAAGTTACGGGGCCTATGTTGAACTGAACGAACAGAAAATTCCTAGCAAACAGTTCTTGAAAAAGGAAAAACGTTGGATCACGATAGAAAATAAGCTCGAAGTATATTCGGGCGACGAGAGACACACCCTGTCGAACGTCAAAGAGATCGAAGCCCCTGGTCCTTGGTACTTCGCCCCTCTCGCTTCCCTCATCTGTTCCGGAGGTCGGCTACTCCTCGCAATGGCAGAAAAGTGCGTAACCGACGCTGGAGGCACCTGGATGGCTGCCGATACTGATTCGATCATGGTAGTAGCCAACAAAAGCGGTAGAGAAGTCATGGGCGCGAGGAAACAGGAATCGGATTACATCGCAATCAGAGAAGGTACTCTCAGCGAAAAAGAGTTTGCGCCGATTCCCGCCCTCTCATGGGACGCGGTCAAGAAAATTTCCCAGCGCTTTGCTTCACTGAATCCGTATTCGTTCGGCGGCACGATCCTGAAAATCGAAGACGTATGTTACGAGAATGAGGATTCTAGCAAGCCGCTCCGTACAGTATTCGGCTATGCGATCTCCGCAAAGCGGTACTGCCTGTTCACACGCGAACGAGGGAAGATCAAGATTGTGGACGCAAAAGGACATGGTCTAGGCTTCCTCATGTCGCCAGTCGATACCCCGAAGAACTGGGATAAGAAATGGCCTTATTGGATCGAACTCGCCTGGCGCTATGTTCTGCGAAACGAGATGGTCACTTTCGAGAATTTCAAACCTGACTTTCTTGACCTTCCCGCCATGATGCAGATTCCGGTCACGTCTCCCGCCGTACTCGGACGGCTGAAGAACTTCGCCAAGCCTTATGACTTCGTGCTGGCACCCATTGTTAGCACTGCTGTTAGCACTGCCCGGCTCGAATTGAACGAACAAGCAGAGCGACCTATCCTGATTACCCGTTTCACGAAGAACTCAGCGGAATGGATGAACGCCACGTACTACAATGTCCGTACCGGCTCTCCCTGCCGCATTACGCTTGGCGATTCCAAAGACCCGAACGTTGTACCCGTAAAATCCTACCGCCAGATTCTCAACTGGTACCCCTACAACCCCGAACATAAATCTCTCGCCCCTGGCAGTCAGACACGATGCGACCAATACACTCGTGGCATCCTTGAGCGAGATCACGTCATCGCAGGGAGACATATACCGTGTGGCAAGGAAATGAAGCGCAAGCTAGACCAAGGCCCGCTCGATCTAGAAAGCATTGAGAACCAACGACTCGCGGAGTTCCGTTGCCGGGTGTATGAAAATGGGCGAGTAGCAGCGGATGATTCCATGAAGAAAGACATCCGATCAATTGGCACCCGTGAACTAAGACGAAAAGGAATCGGTCAGCACACCATCGAAAGAGCACTTTCCTCTACCGTTAAGAAGAGAACTTACGCGAAACTTTTAACCGTTATCGAAATTTGCAAACACAGGAGAAAACACACGTGAAGGACAATGCACAATCGACAGTTCGGGTTCTCGGCAGAGTGAACGCGCCATTCGCGCAACAGCTCAAGGTAATTGAGTCGGTTGACCTAATCTAATCCGCTCTTGCATTTCCCGTAGCTCTTTGCAGCTTTGGCAATTCGGGTCTGAGCAATACGGCGACCCGTGCGATTGTGGCTGATCATCAGGCTGAGGGTTTGAAGGGTTTACCATAACGACCTCCCCGGCCAGCATTTTTTCTTTTCACAAGAGACTGTCGCTCGGCTGGGGTACGGCGCTCTTCTTTGGTTGATCTGACTAACGCGTCGGAAACTGAAAAGTTGCCAAACTGTAAACCGCCAGAAGATTAAAGTATGTACGGCAGCGCACCCATTGCCGCTTTTGACATCAAAAGCCGCCAGAGAAGCTGAACGGGTGACAGCCACCTTGGTGCGGTACCGAACAAAAATACAGCATTTACCCGATTCAACCAGCACTGGTTGTCCGGAAGAGTTATAGCTACGGGACGTTAGGAAGTCTGGCGAGACATTTGCCCATATAAAGGCTTTTGCCATTGCCCCCTTCTTACGTTCCGTTTTTCCCCAGCACAGCCTGATGTTACAAACCCACGTTGGCGTCCTGGCATCAAAGAGCGCGGAAATCAGCGTGGCTCGTGTGCCACTCACGTTCGAAGTGCTCGATGCCCTGAAAGAAACCTTAGAGCATTTGGAAAACGTGCGTATGTTCGACCCGCAGGATAAGCTTATTTCCGACCTCAAGCTCAGCATCCGTGAGAAGATCGCTGAAATTGAAGAACGCGAAAGCGGCAGCAAAGCGGCCTGACTGAGCCTGCCCCCCACCCCTCCCCTCGCCCCACTCCCATCCCATGCATCGGACCCCTCCGAAACACGGGATCACACGGGACCGCCCGACGTGAGTTCCTCTTCCTTGCCCGTCCTCCCTCCGGTCCATCGACTCGCCCGTTCCATCGAGACATCGGCCAATTCGAACGTCGCATTCTCCCTCTCCGTTAACTACTTCGTTACTCTCTTCAGAATTCCTGATCGCTAGTCCCTAGTCAGGTGATCGAAGTGGAGCCGAAATCCCGGATGAGTAGAACTCCCCCACTTACGTTTGACCCTGTTTTTCTTTCACCTGTAAGATCAAAACTCAGCATTTAGCAATTAGCACTTAGCCTTTGACCCGTGAGCCTTCCTAAACCTCGCGGGCGAAGCGCTAAGTGCTGACTGCCGACTCCCCATGCCTCACGATCTGCCCAAATCGTACGAGCCGGGCGCCATCGAAGCGCGCTGGGCCGAGTACTGGGTTAAGGAGAAGCTTTTCTCGGTTCCTACCCCGCCAGAGGGCGACGCGCGCCCGGTGTTCACCCTGCTGCTTCCGCCGCCCAACGTTACTGGTCGTTTGCACATGGGACACATGCTGAACCAGACGCAGATGGACATCATCGTCCGCTGGCATCGCATGCGCGGCTTCGTGACGCTGTGGCTGCCGGGGACAGATCATGCCGGCATCGCGACGCAGATGATGGTTGAGCGGCAGCTTGCATCTGAAGGCAAGAAGCGCTCGGAATTAGGACGCGAGAAATTCATTGAGCGCGTGTGGGAGTGGAAAAGACATTATGGCGGCGCGATTCAGGACCAGATGCGACGGCTGGGAGCGTCGGTGGATTGGGACCGCGAATACTTCACCATGGACGAAAAACTGTCGCGCGCGGTGCGCGAGGTTTTCGTTCGTCTTTATGAAGAAGGACTGATCTATCGCGGCAAATACATTGTCAACTGGTGCCCGCGCTGCGAGACCGCGGTTTCCGATCTCGAGGTAAAGCATCAGGAAATTCCTGGCAAGTTGTATGAGATTCGTTATCCGGTAATCGGGACGCAGGAATTCATCACCGTGGCGACGACGCGTCCGGAAACCATGCTTGGCGATACTGCGGTGGCGGTGAACGAGCGCGACGAGCGCTATTTGCACCTTCACGGGAAGAAGGTCTTGCTGCCACTGATGAATCGCGAGATACCGATTATCACCGATGAACTTGCGCAGCCGGAGTTCGGGACCGGCGCGGTAAAGGTGACTCCCGCACATGATCCGAACGACTTTGAAGCGGGACTTCGTCACAACCTGCCGCAGATCGAAATCATGGACCAACACGCCCGCATGAATGAGAATGCTGGAGCCTATGCTGGACTCGATCGCTATGCGGCGCGAAAGCGGGTGCTGGAAGATTTGCGCGAGCAAGGATTTTTAGTTGGCGAGAAGGATTACACGATCTCTATCGGAAAGTGTGACCGCTGCGGAACTGTGGTTGAGCCAAGGCTCTCGACCCAGTGGTTCATCAAAATCCAGCCGCTGGCAGAGCGCGCGATCGCGGTTGTGGAGAAAGATTACATCCGGTTCACGCTCGCGAATTACCAGCAGATTTATCTCAACTGGATGCGCAACATCTATGACTGGTGCATCTCGCGGCAGTTGTGGTGGGGACACCGGATTCCAGCGTGGCACTGCGCATGCGGCGAAATTATTGTCGCGCGCGAGACGCCGAGTTCGTGTCCGAAGTGTGCATACGGAAGCTCGAAACTGAGGCAGGACCCGGATGTTCTGGATACGTGGTTTTCATCCGGGCTACTGCCGTTTACGGCGCTGGGTTGGCCCGAAGAGACGCGGGATCTGGAAGTTTTCTACCCGACTTCCTTGTTGATCACTGGCTTCGACATTCTCTTCTTCTGGGTTGCGCGGATGGTCATGCTGGGATGCTGGTTCATGGCGCCACCGCACAGGCCGGGATCAGACGGGCGAGACGCCCGTCGCTCCACGTCCGCTTTTGGGAAGCGTTCATCTGGGATTTTGGAGGGACGGGCGTCTCGCCCGTCCACGCTCACGGAAGACGAACTGCGCGACAGCATTCCCTTCCGCGAGGTCTACATTCATGCGCTGGTCCGCGACGCTGATCGACAGAAGATGTCGAAGACCAAGGGCAACGTGCTCGATCCGATTGAAGTGATCGAAAAGTACGGGACCGATGCGACCCGGTTTACGCTGGCGGCGATGTCGTCTCCAGGGACTGATATTGCTTTTAATGAGAGCCGGACGGAAGGCTACCGGGCATTTGCCAACAAGATATGGAACGCGGCACGGTTCATGTTCATGAATGTAGACCGGATCGCTCCAGGCCTGCGGCCTAGTGGGACGGACGGGGACGTCCGTCCTCACACGGGGATTGCCGGGTTCGAAGCAGTGACGCTGGAAGATCGGTGGATACTTTCACGCTTCAACAGCGTAACAAGGAGCGTGAATGACTCGCTGGCGAGCTATCGTTTCGATGAGGCTGCGAACGCAATCTATGACTTTTTCTGGGGGGAGTTTTGTGACTGGTATATCGAGCTCATCAAGCTGCGGCTCCAGAAGATCGATCATCTATTCAATCGAGAGCGCGTAGTGAACTCGCTCAAAGAACGTCACGAAAAGGTAGCCGGTCTCGTGCAGCAGGTGGGAGAAGAAAACCTGGGTAATTTACGTAAGCTGGAGGAAGAGGAGTCGGCAGGCTGGAGACCAACGTTTGCGAGAGTCTCCGACCAGCAAATCGCTGATCTGGAGAAACGAGCGCGGTCGAAGAACACCTCTGACTGGCGGGAAGCAATCACTGCTTGTACAAACCTAGTCATCTTGTTCGAGGCCTCGCTGCGACTGCTGCATCCGGTGATGCCGTTTATAACGGATGAGATTTGGCATGCGATTTACGACGGTGAGCCTCCGCAGAAATCGTTGGCGCTGGCGGCATATCCGCAAGCGGATGACCGGCAGATTGACAAGAATACGGAGACACAGATGGCGATCCTGCAAGACTTGATTGTCAGCGTGAGGAATCTGCGGGCCGAACTGAAGGTTGAGCCCAAGGTCACGGTCCACATCCAAATTTTGGTCAACGAGCCGGAAATCCGCACGCTAATTGAAGAAAATCGACAGGCCGTTGAGCACGATCGCCAGTCAAATGTGGAGATGCTTAGTTTTGCGGAGAGATCTCTAGCGCAATTGACGAACGTGCGCCATACCGCCCGGTTCGATGTCCGCCTCGTCTATGAAAAGAAGGTTGATGTCGCCGCTGAGCGGGCAAGGTTGACAAAAGACCTGGAGAAGCTCGAGAAAGAACAGGCCAATGGCGAACGGCAGTTGGGGAATGAGCAGTTTGTGGCCAAGGCTCCGGCGCAGGTTGTGGAGAAGCTGCGGATCAGAGTGGGAGAGCTGAAAGGGTTGATTGAAAAGAACAGGAAGAACCTGGATGAACTAGATTCGTAAAGACGTAGCTTGCTGCGCTTTGCTTGGGGTGGGTTGCGAGGTCATGCTGGCAAGACGTTGCAAGCAACGTCTCTACGGCGAGGGCGCGCCCCACACACGTATTTTATGGATTGGAACAGCCGACGCATTACCGCGATCCTGGAGAACGCGTTGCTCGAAGACCGGGCTACGCGCGATGCGACCAGCTATGCCTGCATTGATCCCAATCAGCGCGCTGCCGGCACCATCCTCGCCAAGCAGGATTGTATTCTGGCCGGGCTGGGATGCGTTTCGCGCATTCTTGACGTTTATGCAGTACTCGACGGCGCGGTGGTTTCACATTATGAGGTCACCAGCCATCCTGAAGTTTTCGACGGAGTTCGCCTGCACAAAGGGCAACAGATTGCAGTTGTCCTTCACAATGCTCGGGTGCTGCTCTCCTGTGAGCGGGTGATGCTGAATCTGCTTCAGAGGCTGAGCGGGATCGCAACATTGACCAGAAAATTCGTGGAAGCCGTACATGGCACCAAGGCAAGAATTCTTGATACCCGCAAGACCGCGCCCGGACTGCGTATGTTGGATAAGTACGCCGTGCGCTGCGGTGGAGGCCAGAACCACCGCCTTGACTTGTCGGATGGCGTCCTGATCAAGAACAATCACATTGCGCTGGCAGGGGGCCTGCGCACTGCGCTCGAAAGAGCGCACCGAAACCGGCGTGGAACACAGCCCATTGAAGTCGAAGTGCGCACTCTGGCCGAACTGGACGAGGCTCTGAACTGCGGCGCAGAAGCCATTCTGCTCGACAACATGCCGGTTCCGGAGGTACGAGCGGCAGTGGACCGTTGTTCCAAGGCCGACCGCCGAATTCCGCTCGAGAGTTCGGGCGGTATCAAGCTGGAGAACGTTCGCGACTATGCCGAAGCCGGCGTGGATTTCATTTCTGTAGGGGCGTTGACCCACTCCGCGCCTGCAGTGGATCTGAGCCTGCGGATTGTGCCCGCCTGAATAGGGGCACGTAATTGAGCTTGGTGAACCGTCGGAGCGGATTTGCCGCCACAGCTTCTGTCGCGCATAATTCCAGCATCACTAAGGCAGCTTCAATCCGGCAGTCCCGGGCGAGGGTACCATTCCACCTCGCTCAGGGCGGGTCCGCGCCACATCAAACTGCGCAGCAAACCGATGCCCAGTTGGGCAAAATCGTGCGCGTGTTGATGCACTTTCCAACTGTCGTTATTAGCGGGACGAAACTTGCTCAGGAGATCGGCACGACGCGATCGGAAGTATGGCGACTGGTGCAGCAGCTGCGCGCTCTGGGGGTAGAGATCACTGGACATCCTGCCAGCGGGTATCAACTGACTGCGGTTCCTGATCTGCTCCTGCCGGAAATGCTTGAGCCCCTGCTGCGTGGCACGATATTCGGCGGGAATATTCATCATTACTATCGCGCGGGCTCAACCAATACTCTGGCCCTGGAAGCTGCGTCTGATGGCGCTCCTGAAGGGAGCGTCTTTTTAGCCGAACAGCAAACCGCGGGGCGCGGGCGTGGAAGCAATCAGTGGCATTCGGCGGAGTCGGCTGGAATCTACTGCTCGGTGCTCTTGCGTCCTGCACTGCCCCCGTCGGATGTTTTGACGCTCTCGCTGGCCGCAGGTCTGGCGGTGCAATCGGCGATCCGGGACATAGACTCGCGCGTACTTGTGGATCTGAAGTGGCCCAACGATCTCGTGGTAGGCGGTAAAAAGTTCTGTGGAATCCTCACCGAGATGAGCGCTGAGGCTACCCGGGTACGGCACATTGCGGTTGGGGTCGGAATCAACGTAAACCACGCGAGCTTTCCTGGCGAGCTAATGAAGACGGCGACATCGCTGCGCATTATGACTGGCAGCGAGTGGTCGCGAGTAGAGTTGTGCGCGGCTTTGTTAAAATCGCTTGACCGGGAATATCGGGACCTGCTCGCGAATCCTGAGGCAGGCGCGGAAATTCTGCGAAGGTTTGAAGAGCGCTCCTCGTCAGCCCGCGGGCGGCAGGTGCGTATCGAGGAGAACGGCGGATTTGAAGGAGTGACCGAGGGGCTAGATCCGCGCGGATTTCTGCGAGTGCGTACACGCGAGGGAATTCGTATTGTGTACAGCGGAACGGTGAGATTGAAATGAGCACGGGGCAGGGTTGCTTTGAAGGGCACGGCTTCCGGCCGTGCGGTAAATCTCAAATCCCCATCATCGCGCGGCTGGAAGCCGTGCCCTTTCAGGGAAGACTTAGGATCGATCCCAGTTATGCTTCTCGTCCTTGATGTCGGTAACACGAACACAGTGCTCGGGGTTTTCGCGAAATCTCTGACGGATTCCGCGCCTCCTCCGCGGTACGACAAGCTAGTCGCGAACTGGCGTGTGAGCACACGCGCGGCGCAGACGGTGGACGAGTATGGGGTGTTGTTTCGAAACTTGTTCTCGATGGAAGGGCTGGAGCCGAAAGACATCGGAGGGATCGTAATTTCCTCAGTTGTGCCTCCGCTGGACTCCACGCTGCAGCGCGTCTGCGAGCGCTATTTCAATCGCAAACCGCTTTTCATCGAGCTTGGAGTCAAGACGGGCATGCCGGTTCTTTATGAAAATCCGGCGGAAGTGGGCGCTGATCGCATTGTGAATTCGGTGGCCGCCTTCGAGAAATTTGGGGGGCCGTGCATCGTTGTGGACTTCGGGACGGCGACGACTTTCGATTGCGTGACCGCAAAGGGCGAATATCAGGGTGGAGTGATTTGTCCGGGCATCGGCATTTCCGCCGACGCTCTTTTCAGCCGCACTGCCCGCTTGCAGCGAGTGGATATCCGCAAACCTCCCAGAGTTATTGGCACGACCACGGTCGGCAGTCTGCAATCTGGCCTTTATTACGGTTATCTCGGACTGGTGGACGGTGTCTTGGAGCGACTGGCCGGAGAACTTGGAAAGTCCGCGAAAGTGATTGCGACGGGAGGGCTCGCCGCACTGATCGGGTCGGGATCGAAGTTCATTCAGCAGGTGGACGAATTCTTGACACTCGAAGGTCTGCGAATTCTGTGGGAGAGGAATGCGTCGTCTGCCGGCGACTCGAAACCACGATCGGGGAGCGCTGCGCGCTCCAAAAGCAGCTTTTAGCCTTTAGCTCTGAGCCTGAAGCATCACAACCGGAGCGGTTCAGTTGTTCAGAGATGTCACGTCTGGCCGGAAGAGCTAACAGCCAAACACTAACGGCCAGAAGTCGGATCTTCGTGGAAAATTACTTCAACTACTTCACTGAAATTGAGGAGCAATACCAGAGACGCCGTGGAACGATCGTGCCGCTCTCCACGCTCGATTGGACGCTAATCGAAACCTGGAAGGACGCGGGTATTCCTCTCGAGGCCGTGTTGCGCGGAGTGGATACGGCCTTCGATCGTTACGAGCAACGTCCGTCAAAGACGAAGAAGGTGAATAGCCTCGCCTATTGCGCGCAGGAAGTTCTGGCCGCGGCAGAGGACATGAAAGAAGCGGCCGTAGGTACGGCGCGCCAGTCCAAGCCCGACCGTGGATTCGATCCTTCTGAAATCGCGGGGTTCCTGCGGCGAAATGCTTCGGAACTGGCATCTGCAAAATTGCCATCGAGAGCGGGAATATCACCCAAAGAAGTTGCGCGAGAGATTGCAGCAACGCTACGAGAAATGGCGGCAGAAATCGAAAGCAAATCAATGTTGTTAAAGTTGGAGGATTTAGAACGAAAGCTGACGGTCCTGGAAGAAAAGTTATTCGCTGCGCTCCTGGCAGTAGTGCCTGACGACGAGGTCGTAGCGGTTCGAGCCCAGGCTGACCACGAACTGGCTCCGTATCGCAGCAAGATGCCGCCAGCGCAAATCGAGCAACTGCAAAAACAATATGTCCACAAGCGGCTACTGCAGAAATACGGAGTTCCGAGGCTGAGCTTGTTTTACATGTGAGCGTTTGAGAATGACGCCGCCAAAATATGCCAATAAAATAAAGATGGCGGGCGAGGGCGCCCGCCCCACACAAAACCTAAAGTTATCTTGCGGCGAGCGCTGGTTCTAGCTTGCCAGACTTAAATGTTTCGTAGCGGTGATTGATCTCTTCCCAGTTCACCACGTTCCACCAGGCTGCGAGATACTCGGGCCGGCGATTGTTGTATTTCAAGTAGTACGCGTGCTCCCAGACGTCGTTGCCGAAAATCGGAAACAGGCCTTGGGCGATGGGATTGTCCTGGTTGGGCGTGCTGATAACCTGCACTTCGCCACCCGGCTTACCCGCCAGCCACACCCATCCACTGCCGAACTGCTTGGTGCCGGCATCGTTGAATTTGGTCTTGAAATCATTAAAGTTGCCAAAAGCTTTCTTGATCGCGTCAGCGATGGGGCCGCTGGGATCGCCTTCACCCTTCGGCTTCATGATTTTCCAAAACATGGTGTGATTGACGTGGCCGCCTCCGTTGTTGCGGACGGCGGTGCGAATGTCCTCGGGAACTGAACTCAGGTCGCGCAGCAGATCTTCTGCACTCTTGGATTGCAGATTGGGATATTTCTCCAGTGCGGCGTTAAGATTTTTCACGTACGCGCCGTGATGCATATCGTGGTGCAGCTTCATGGTCTGGGTGTCGATCACGGGCTCGAGTGCGGAGTAGTCATAAGGCAAGGCTGGTACTTCGTGGGCCATAATTTTCTTCCTCCTAATGGAGTGATGACCAGTCCTCCGAGAAAGATTCAGGAGTGAACTGGATCACCGATCCTTCAACTTTGAGTATTCCTTTTCTATTGTCCACGATTCGTGGTGGGTTTGCACGTTGCTGGGGTGAGCTGAAATTGTGGAGTCGGAAAACTAGCAGACGAAGTGGCTGTGCGGTGAGAAACGCCTCTAGTGGGTAGAAGAATTCCGCTTCCTCTGGATTTCGCGCAGAAGTAGTACGCGATTCAATTCTTCAACCAGCCGCACGAGTTTGTCTGGATCCTGCTCGCGGCTAGCAGCTGCTGAAAGCGCTCGCCAATCTTTCATTTGAGCTTCCATAACATCACCTCCGCGGAACACTGGACTGCCCTGATAATATGCATTTTCTATGCCAGGGCGGCTTGGGCTTTATTTTGTGTAAATTAGCGAAAATCGGAGTCCGACTTCCTGCTTTACCGGTAGGTAATAACTTCCAGAAAGCGGTCAGGAACTCAGGGCTATTTTCGTCCCAGGAAGCGGATTCGGGCAGTGAAAGCGCGACGGTCAAAGGCGCTGAAGGTGAGAAACCGCGAAGAGTCTTGGTTGTTGTTCACGATGTATGGATTCTGATGGTTAGTGATGTTGTCGAATCCGCCGCGCAATGCCCAATAAAAACCCAGCGCATGAAATCGCTTCTCCAGATGCAAGTTCAAGGTGAAGTAATTTGGAAAGCGATGGGCCCCGGGAGGCTCGACCACCTGTAGCTGGTCGTTGATCACGGCGAAGGGAAATCCGGTGCGGGCCTCGAGGGAGTAGCCGGCGTCGAAGCCTTTTACGAAAGGCAGCCATCCCCAGGAGATGAAGCGATTCGGTGCGTCCCATGGATAAGGTCCGGGAACCTGCGAACTGAAGATCAGATTATCCAGAGAGTAGTCGAGGACCTGGTTTGACCGCGAACTGGAGCGAATGTATGAACCAGTGACGACGTACCGCTTCCGGAAAGTGCGGCGGAGGTCCACTTTGAAGGAGTGATAGCGGTCGTGGCGCGTGTTCTGTAGTAGGAAATTTGTGCCGCTCACCCCACTCGGGGTGTTGTACACGAATCCCTGAGCCCCGTTACGTTGAATGAATTCCGTCTTGACGAAAATCTGTGCGGGAAGTTTTCTTTCCAGCGCCACGCTCCAGTTCAAGAATCGCGGAGCTTCAAGCAGATTTCGATTTACGGCGAACGTGGTTAAAACAGAGGAAGTGAGCATGCCGCTCGAGTTGAAGAAAAAATCGGCTCTTGATCCCGCTAGCGGGGCAGCAACCAGCGAGAGGTTCGTTGACTCATAGACCACGCCAACTCCCGCGGACAGTTTGGTGTTATCTGAGCTATCAAGAACATAGGTTCCGGCCAGGCGCGGAGACCACAGAGGACGGCGAACGGTTTCGTCCCAGTCGAAACGGACTCCAGGCTCAATCAGCAGACGTGGCAGCAACAACCAGCGGTCCTGTAGATAAGCGCTGGCCTCGGCGTTGTAAGTAGTGGACTGACCTCCCCCGGAAAACGAGGAGTAGCGCGCGCAAGGGGAAGGCGATGAGGTCAGACAGTTCGCTCCGGGTGCAAGCGATTGGCGTGGACGTAGAAACGAAATTGGCAATCTCTGGAAAAGGTGGTCGTAAGAGAGACGATCGAGGTCCGCGCCAAACATCAGGTCATGACGGCCATGCCACTGGCGTGGAACATAAAACTTCGCCAGCGTCTGCCACCGCCGGGCGGTCGCGCGGGAGTGCAGATAGAAGTTCCCTTGAGCTCCTGAGGGCGTCAGGATATACGGTGCAGTCCCTAGTGGAGTCAGCTTGGACCCATATTGGTCAAAGGCAAAGCCTAGTTCGAGAAGCTCTCCACCCGAGAAGGCATGCTGTTCTTTGCCCGAAGCGATATAGGCATTTTCGGTATCGGTTGGCCTGGTCGGGGCGGGCGCCAGGGTGGAAAAATTGAAATGATCGTCGTGCAGCCAGTTCACCAGGAAGCTGGTGGTCACGATGTCGCGCGGCGTCACATTTGTCTGCAGTTTGGCTAGATTGCTGGCGCGCCATACAGTGTCCGTATTTCCGGTACGCAGTTCGGGGATGATCACGTTGTCGTATTCGCCGTCGAGTCCGTCAAAGAACCATATTTTCCCCTTGTCGATTGGGCCGGAAAACGTGAAGCGCGGATCAACCTTATCGAGCGCCAAACCCTTCTTGGTCTGAAAAGATGGCAGAAAATTAGTAGCGGCAAAGCGGTAATGATCGTCTCCAATGCCGGTCTCAAGGCCGAGAATCCCCGCTGGTTCTTTGCCATACTCGGACGGCAGCCGGCTGGTTTCGACGTTGACGGAGCGCAGAGCGTCGGTACTGACTCGCACCACCAGTTGGCCGTTGGCGGGCTGAGTTACGTCGAACCCATCGAGCAAGGTCAATGTCTGGTAAGTTTCGGCGCCAGCAATGTGCGGTTGCGCGTTCTGATCGAGGACGACGCCCGGGATATAGTTCAAAACATAACGGTAGTCGCGGGTACTCGGATACGGAATGTTGATGATGTCGAGTCCGCTGAGTTGTTCCTGGGACGAAACCTGCGAAGGATCGATGGCGGGAGAGGACTCGACCACGCTGACGGTTTCGCGAACTTCTTGCTGATGGGCTAGGGCAACTTCAAGCGTTCCCGAGGTTTGTACAGCAGGCAAAGTGAAAACGTAAAAACCTTCTTTTTCGACTCGGAGCTGCCATTCGCCAGAAAGACCTGCGAACTGACACCGCCCTGCTAGATTGGTTTCGCAGCGGACAGAACCTGCAGAATTTTGTAGCATGACGCGAGCCGCGGGAACCACGACTCCGTTTTCGTCAACAACCAGAATTGTCAAACTTGGTGCGGCGGAGGGCTGGTTGGGAATAGCTGTCTGCGCCACGCTGGCTGTGAATAGGGCTAGGGAAAGGAAGAGCGAGCCTGGTATGAGCGTCTTCAAAGCAAGTTGCGAAGCGGTGTAATTCAGCGAACGCTTAGATGCATGCTTCGCCGCAAGACGCAGCGCAAGCAGTTCACACTTTAGACAGGCGATCGTATTCGGCGGCGGCATCGGCCGGCATCAGTACCCATAGAGTATAGATGCCGAGGGCGGTTCCGAACGGCGGATGGAAGATGGCCAGAATTCCGACCACGATCGCGGTTATGCGGGCCCACCGCTCACGGTTCATCAGACCCCAGCCCACTAATATTCCGCCGGCCGCCACAAGCAAAAATACCGAACCGAGTGAGAAGAGCATCGGCGGCATAAAAGCATGAGTGAACATGTCGTCACCAATGACAATGTGGGATGCGTGACTGAGCCCCATCAATACAAACGAGGGAATCACCCAGAGCGCGCCCACTACGATCCATAGAATGCCCAGTGTGCGCAGATGTCGCTCCAGGCGTCCAGCGCGAACGGGAGCCGCAACGTTCCTCGATACCGGGTTGCCGCACTTCGGGCACAGGTTGTAATCAGGCTGGATTTGAGTGCCGCAACGATTACAGAACATGACTTAACTCCCGCGCTCCAGCAGGTCAAAAACCCTTCCCGGATACGCCTATGATTGCTGACCCTCTCTCAGGATACGCCAGACCACTGATGAAAGTTCCCGGTGTTACTCTGCTGGTGCACAGGCAATGAGGTAGGGGCGCTACAACCGGTAAGACTCTAAGATGGGAATGGCTGAAGGGGTCAGCAGTCCAATCCTGAAAGAGAGAACGCCAGCAGATGAGCACCAACGAGCCTGACCCGGCAAAAAAACGTCGTTTCCCGCGCTATCCGCTGGATATTCGAGTTTCTGCCAAAGTTTTCCGACCCGACGCGCCCATTGATCTTTGGGGACGTTCCATCGAGTTCGGACAGGACGGAATCGGAGTAACCCTCACCGGCGAACTGGAACCCGGCGAAGTCGCAACTTTGCAACTTACACTTCCGTCCAGTGGAACTCCCTTGAAACTGCGCGCACTGGTCCGCTATCGCGACGGGCTGCGGCACGGGTTTGAATTTCTGGCCAGAGACGAACTGCAGCGGGACGCAATCCGGCGGGCTTGTGAACTGCTCTCCCTGGGCCGGTAGATGTAACTTTTCTGCTTTTTACGAATCTCAGACATCTAATAATGGTTTGAGCGGCGTATCACTCTAGAGGGACCCCGTTGTCATGTTGATCAAAAAAGCCGAAGAGGTTCGTTCGTCCGAGATCACTCCCCAAGACCTTTACTTGAACCGTCGCAAGTTTCTGACTGGCACAGCAATAGTGGGAGCGGCTGCCGTAACCGGGCTGGGCATAAAGGAGTTGGTTTCTCCGTCTTTCGCGGCCCGCGCGGGAGAGAGGATTGACGGCCTCCAAAAGAGCTCGTTTTCTACGACCGAAAAGATCACGCCCTACAAAGACGTGACCCACTACAACAACTACTATGAATTCTCTGCGGAGAAGGAAGAACCAGCCGAGCTGGCCAAGAACTTCCGAACGCGGCCGTGGACGGTGACCATTGACGGCACGGTAAAGAAAAAGCAGGTTCTCGATGTGGATACGATCATCAAGTTCGCGTCGCCGGAGGAACGGATTTACCGTCACCGATGTGTGGAAGGATGGTCGATCGTCGTGCCCTGGGTGGGGTTCTCGCTGAATGAGCTGATCAAGCGAGCAGAGCCACTGGGCCAAGCGAAATTCGTGGAATTCACCACCATACTTGACCGCAAGCAGATGCCAGGTCAGACGCGGAGCGTGCTCGAATGGCCTTATGTGGAAGGTCTGCGCATGGATGAAGCCATGCATCCGTTGGCATTGCTTTGCTTCGGAATGTATGGCGCGGTGTTGCCCAATCAGGATGGGGCGCCGCTCCGAGTTGTGGTGCCATGGAAGTATGGATTCAAGAGCGCCAAGGCAATTGTCCGAATACGGTTCACCGAAAAACAGCCCACCAATACCTGGAACATAGCGGCTCCGCGCGAATATGGTTTCTATTCGAACGTGAATCCGAGCGTGGACCATCCGCGATGGAGCCAAAAGACGGAAAGAAGGTTGGGCGAGTTCTTCAAGCGCCCGACGCTGATGTTCAACGGATATGATCAGGTAGCGGGGTTGTATTCGGGGATGGATTTGAGGAAGAACTACTAGCTATTTCACAGAGAGCAGCTTTGCCACGTCTTGTGGTGTCGGCCACGAGAGACGTTGCAAGCAACGTCTCTGCGGTCGGTTTTCAATGATTCGCTGGATCAAAGTCGGGATTTTCATCGCCTTCCTCATCCCACTTGGGAGGCTCGGTTGGGGTTATTACACGCAAAACCTCGGTGCGAATCCGCTTGAGAAAATCACCCACACAACCGGCGATTGGACCCTGACCCTCCTGCTGGTCACACTCTCGGTTACGCCTTTGCGCAAGCTGCTGGGCATTCCAGCGCTGATCAAGTTCCGGCGCATGCTGGGATTATTCGCCTTTTTCTACGCTTGCCTGCACTTTACGACCTACATCTGGTTGGACAAATTCTTTAATCTCCACGAAATGCTGGTGGACGTGGCCAAGCGCAAGTTCATCACCGTGGGATTTACCGCTTTTGTACTGCTGATTCCGCTGGCCGCCACCTCCACAACGGGCTGGATCCGGCGGCTGGGCGGTAAGCGTTGGCAAGCCTTGCATCGGCTGATCTATGTCAGCGCGATTGCCGGTGTAATCCATTATTTGTGGCTGGTGAAAGCCGATATTCGCAAGCCGTTGGAGTACGGAGCGGTCCTGGCCTTACTTCTAGGTTACCGAGTTGTGTTATGGATTCGCCCGGCAATTCAGAAACGCGGCAGTGTCTCTGCGGCGCGGATTGCAGCAACCGCTGAGTAGGGTGTCGCGAGAAAGACCTGTTTAATCTTTACAAAACTTCTTGATCTTTTGACTTCCAGAGAACAACTTTCCCGCTAGGTTAGGGTTAGAATCCGGAGTAGATCCTCTTTCTTAATCTTGGTCTCACTTCGCTCTTAAGGAGCTGTGCACCTTGAAATTCTCTAGTCGTCGTCTCCTACGCGAATTCAGTTTTGTGGCATTGCTCGCACTTCTGGCTGCGGTCGGCTGCGGATATGGCAGTGGCAGTAGCGTCAGGCTTCCTCATACAATCGGCAACTATTCCGCCTCAACCCTGAATGGGACGTACGTTTATGAAATTCATGGCTCTTCGTCGCTAAGTGGCAATCCTTATCGCGAGGTTGGAGTGTTCAAGGCGGATGGTGCGGGAAACATTACCGCGGGCACCGACGACTCGAGCTTTTCGGGAGGCCTGCCGGTTAGCTTTACGGGAAGTTACCAAATTGGCGGTGATGGCACCGGCTCTGCGACATTTAACTCCACCACGTTCGGCCAGCCGGTTACGTTCGCTATTACGGTCGTCAGTTCCTCGAAAGTCGATCTAATGGAGGCGGACGCGTTTGTCGATGGAGCGGGAGTCGCCGACTTGCAGAACTCCTCCGCGGCGGGATCGACGCCGAGCGGTACCTTTGTTTTTCGTTTACACGAGACAATCAGCGCACAGTCGCAAGCTTCGGAATCGGAAGTTGGTGCGGTTACTGTCTCTGGTGGCGCTGTAGTTCCCGGCGACCGTGTAGATCAGAACCTCGGTGGAACTAGCAGCTTGATGACGATAGCTGGAGGTTCTTTTGGCACGCCAGCGGCAATGGGGCGCGGCACTGCAACTATCACTGACAGCACCAACTTCTCTACTACGTTGGTCTACTACATCGTGGATAGTGCAAACCTGGTTTTGCTGGTCAGCAATGCTAACGCAGTGGGTTCAGGAAGGGCGGAGGCGCAGACCGGCGCGGTCGGCAATGGGCTTTCCGGCGCCTACGCTTTCGGCAGCCGGGGCGACGATGGCACCTTTCTTGATGGCGTTGCAAGCGTCGGCAGTTTCAACGCAAGCTCCGGCGTAATCAATTCCTTCATGTTCGACTCCATGCAGGATGGCAGCCATACGAACGCCACCACCTCAGGAACTTACACCATTTCGTCTGACGGTCGAGTCGCGGTAATGCTGAACTCCGGGGCGAGTGAGGTCTTCTGGATGGTGAGTCCGGCACGAGCGTTCTTTCTAGTTAGCAGCACGTCCAAAGTTGAGGATGGGACCGCAGACCTGCAGACCAGCGGCTCTCTTTCTCCGTCCACCACCGGCCAATATGCGCTGGTGATGGATGGCATCGATCTGAATTTTGGCCAGATCCTCGCTCGCATTGGCCCACTGCAATTCAATCAATCGGGCAAGCTGGCGTTGACTGAACTAGTCAATGCCTCCTCTTCTGGTCAGGGGGCGACTGGCCCGAACGTGCTGTCAGGAACCTACTCGGTGAGCAATGGCCGAATCACAGGGGATCTGAACAATGGCAGCCTCGATCCGGTAATGTATGCGGTCTCAGGCTCAGAGGCATATGCCTTGCAAATCGATCCCGGCACGAACACTTCCGGCACGGTCAGCTTGCAGCACTGAGTCGGGAAAGTTCACGAGATAGACGAGTGGTGGGGAACTTCGGCCCTCCGCTTGAGACGCACCGCCTGGTCTAGCACGCTTTGTGCAACTTCCCACTTGGTGGTTTCGGGGACATTGATGGTCTCTGACACCGTTAGAATCGCTACCGCGTTTCGTTCGGAGTCGAAGCCGATGCCTTCCCGCGAAACATCATTGACTACGATGGCGTCGAGCGACTTCGAAACCAGCTTTTTGCGCGCGTTCTCAATGATATTTTGAGTTTCCGCCGCGAAGCCGATCACGATCTGTGATGTCTTGCGACGTGCGATCTCGGTAAGGATGTCCGTAGTCGGATCGAGTTCGAGCGTCATTCGGCCGGTGCGTTTAATTTTTTCTTCGGGCCGATTGCCGATTGTGTAGTCGCCCACTGCAGCAGCTTTGATGACGATAGAAGCTTCTGGCAAGAGGCGCAGCACTGCCTCCAGCATCTGGCTTGCAGATTCCACCCATGTCACTTCCGCTGCAGAAGGCGGCTTGAGTGCCGTCGGCCCACTGACCAGCAGAACCCTCGCACCGCGTTGCAATGCGGCTTCAGCCAACGCGTAACCCATTCGTCCGCTGGAACGATTTGTGAGATAGCGCACAGGATCAATTTTCTCTCGCGTAGGGCCAGCCGTGATCAGCACGGTTTCGCCAGCCAGGTCTTGCGATGCTCCCAGCGCTTCCATCACAGCCGCGACCACGGCTTCGTTTTCCGCCAGACGTCCGGGTCCAGTCATCCCGCAGGCGAGATATCCGCTCCCGGGTTCGACGATTCTGACACCACGCTTGCGGAGAGCTTCAAGGTTCTGTTGCGTCGCCGGATGCTCCAACATATTCACGTTCATCGCCGGGGCCACCACAACCGGTGCAGTCGTCGCCAAATACAGCGTTGTCAGAAAGTCGTTCGCGATTCCCTGCGCAAACTTGGCAAGAACGTCGGCAGTGGCGGGCGCGACCACCAGAGCATCAATCGACTCCGCTACCGCGATGTGCTCGATGGCGGAGTCGATATTCGGCTCTGCTCCGGCCTCGACAGAAAACATGCTGGTGATGACTTTTTCTCCGGACAGCGCGGCGAAGGTGAGAGGACGAACAAACTCCTGAGCGGAGGCGGTCATGATGACCTGCACATGGATGCCGCGGTCTTGCAGCATGCGGACAATTTCTGCCGCTTTATATGCCGCAATGCCGCCACAGACTCCGAGAGCGATTTTCATGAGGATCAGCTGCTAGCTTCTAGCCCCGAGCTATTAGCAAGCCAAATCGTGTTTGCTAGAGGCTAGTAGCTAGGAGCTGAAACTAGCTTTCCTGTCCGATGGCCTTATCGAGCATTTCGCTGGCGACTTCAATGGCGGACACCGGGGCTTCGGGAATGACCCATTTCACTTTGCCTGCCTTGATTTCGTCCTGCGCAATTCGGCAGGGCTTGCGCGAATGTGTCTCTATCACCGGAGGCGCACCACTCTGGAGTTGGCGGGCGCGTCGCGCTGCGACCAGGATGTAGCGATAATTGCTGTCGAAACCGTCAATCAACTTCATTGGATTCTCCCCTGCATCATTCCCCGCTGGCGGCGGCTCCTCCGAAGGACTCCAGAATAGGCCGCAGTCGTTCGCGAATTCGGTCGAGCCGGAACATTTCAGCTCGCGCGCTCAAATTCGCGTCTGCCCGTCCGCTGCGCCTGAGCCGCTCTGAGAGCAGAATGGCCTTCAGCGCTTCCACGGAATCCTCCAGGCGGTCGTTCACCAAAATATAGTCGTATTTCTCGTAATTCTCAATCTCGCGGCTGGCCGTTTCGAGGCGCCGCTGGATGACCTCTTCGGCGTCCTGACTGCGTTTACGCAAACGCTGCTCAAGTTCGCTGCGGTTCGGAGGCAGAATGAAAATGCTGACGGCATCGGGCAATTTTGCTTTGATCTGTTCGGCGCCCTGAACGTCAATATCGAGCAGCAAGTCGGTGCCCTGATCTTCTGCCTTGCTAAGAAAGCGGCGAGCGGTACCGTAGTAGTTGCCGAACACGTCCGCGTGCTCCAGGAATTTGTCATCACAGATCATTTCTTCAAATTGTTCGCGGGTGACAAAAAAATATTCGCACCCATTCCGTTCAGATCCACGCGGATTGCGGGTGGTATACGAAATGGAAAACTCCAGACCGGGAACGCTACGCCGGACTTCATTTACCAGCGTTGATTTGCCTGACCCCGAAGGCGCCGAGATGATAAAGATATTCGCCATCGCTATTCGATATTCTGCACCTGTTCGCGGGCCTTCTCGATATCGGCCTTCATGGCCAGTCCCGCTTCTGTAATTCGAATGGCGTCTCCGGCCAAGCCGGAAGTCTTGGATAAAAGCGTGTTGGCTTCCCGATTCATTTCTTGCAGCAGGAAATCAAGTTTCTTTCCGACTTCGGCCTCGCCATCCAGCAGCCCGAGAAAATGCTGCACGTGGTTCTCCAAACGGACCAGTTCTTCCTGGATGTCGCTGCGATCCGCAAGCAGCGCCGCTTCCTGAAGAATGCGGTCCGGATCCACGGTTGTGCCCAGCCATTCCTGCATGCGCGACTTTAGCCGATCAGAATATGTACGCAACACGGACTCTCGATGCTTGCGTACCTCCGTGCAAGCAACCTTGAGGTGCGCCATTCGTTCCCGCAGTTCGCGCTCCATGGCACGGCCTTCTTCTTCCCGCATGTGATTCAGGCGATGAAGCGCCTCGTCCAACTTGGCGAGCACCGCCGGCGTGAGCTCTTCTTCGGCAGGCGAAGCGGCAGAGTCGAGCGCGCCTGGAAGCCGGAGCACAGCGTTCAGGTCCGGTTCGGACGCGATGCGAGTTTCAGCCGCGGCCGTCCGGAAAGCCTGGACGTAAGCCGAAACCAATTGCCGATTAAGTGAAAGCGGTGCGCCTCCACCTTGTTCAAACGACAAATTCACGTCCACGTGCCCGCGCGCGATCTTCTCTTTGAGCAGACGGCGCAGAGTCATTTCGAGTGCGTCCGCGTTCGCCGGAAGACGGAAGTGGAGATCGAGGAAACGATGATTGACCGATTTGATCGACAGGCTGAAAGCCAGGTTGCCGCCGACTTCCCCCTTCACTTGGGAAAACCCAGTCATGGATCGGATGGGCATCAGCGGGTCTCGTGGCTTGTCATAGTCACTGTCACTGTCATTGTGCGTGCGCTCCCACTCGCGGCGTCTCGAGGTCGATGAACTGCAGATCGTAGAGACGGCGATAGGTGCCAAGTTTCTGCATCAACTCCTCGTGGCTTCCTATGTCCGCAATTGCCCCATTTTCAAGCACCACGATTCTGTCGGCGCGGCGCACAGTAGAAAGCCGGTGCGCGATGACTATGACGGTTCGTCCGGTCATTAGATTCTGCAGGGCGGATTGCACCAGAGCCTCAGACTCGCCGTCTAGTGCGGAAGTAGCCTCGTCCAGAATTAAGATGGGAGCGTTCTTCAGCAAGGCGCGTGCGATGGCAATGCGCTGGCGCTCGCCTCCGGAAATCCGCACGCCTTTTTCTCCGATCAATGCGTCATATCCAGCCGGCAGCTCCATGATGAAATCGTGCGCCAAGGCTGCGCGGGCTGCCGCTTCTACATCCTTTTGAGAGATACCGGGCTGGCCGTAGGCGATGTTATTGCGCAGGGTGTCATTGAATAGAACGGTTTCCTGGGTGACGACTCCGATCTGCGACCGGATCGACGCCACCGAGACGTCGCGCAGATCATGGCCATCAATCGTAATCCTCCCGGAGGTCACGTCAAAGAAACGCGGGACGAGGGAAACCAGGGTGCTCTTGCCCGCTCCACTCGATCCGACCAGCGCCAGAACTTCTCCTGCCTTCACTTCCAGGTTGATGTTGCGCAGGACTTCGCGCTGGCCTTCACTCGACTCGTAGAAAAAGCAAACATTCTCGAAGCTGATGGCCTTCGAGAACGGAGGCAGCGCCGGAGCTCTGGGCTTCTCCTGCACTTCATCGCGGGTGTCCATAAACTTAAACATTTCCGACGAAGCGCCGATGGCCTGCTGGAAGCTGTTGTGAAACAAAGCGAACTTGCGCACCGGGTCGTAAAGCTTGAATACCGCAATGATGAACGCTACAAAGATTCCGGGAGTCATCCAGCCATGAACGATCTGTTCGCGGCCAAGCAGCAGAAGAAGGGCAATGGCAATTGCACCGAAAATGTCCATCAGCGGTGAACTGATTGCCGAAGCAGCTACCGAGCGCAGATTGGCCCGGAACAAACGCTGCGCGGCTTTGCGGAAGCGGGCGAACTCCCACGCCTCCATACTGAAGGCTTTTACAATGCGGTTGCCGGTAATGGTCTCGTGAAGAATGTTTTGGATATCGGCCAGCTTATCCTGGCCCCGGCGGGTGGTGTGCCGCACGCGCATACCGATCTTGGTGGCGGAAAAAACGATGAAGGGCACAAACAGCAGGAGCAGCCAGGCCAGCCTACGGCCCAGCACGATTACAACCCCGGCGGTAAACACAAAAGTGAAGAACTGCTGCAGGAATTCCGCCATTACGCTGGACATTGCTGACTGCACTCGTTCGATATCGGTCACAATAGTCGAAATCAGCGTTCCCGTAGTATGTCTTTGAAAGAACGCGGCCGAGCGGCGCAAGATCGAATCATAGAGAGAATTGCGCAGATCGGTAATCAACGCGTAACCGGCATAATTCACCAGGTAAGTGCCGGCATAATCGAAAATCCCCTTCAAGAATGTAGAGCCGACAAATGCGAACGCGACGACTGTCCAGGCATTGTGAAAATGCGTAGGGACGAATCTCTGCAGATAAATTGTGTGATTCGTGTGCGGGATAGTAAAGAGCAGGATGTTGTCCGAACCGGACGACGGATTCAGGACTCGATCGAGGACCGGCCCAATTAGCAGAACCCGAAACGCGTCAAGAAACCCAACTGCGGCCAGCAAAAAAATGGACGGGATGAACTGCCACCAGTACGGCACCAGATAACGCAGAAGCCGCGTCAGTTGGCGCATGTGCAGCTCCTGGTCCGTGAAGTGTCCGCGCCGATCTCCAAGTTTGTAAAAAACACAGAGCCGCTGAATGAGGTAAGCATCAGGTGCGAACCCTATTCTACGCGAGAGTGGCGGATAATCGGCAAAGACGCGAATCCGGCTAGAAGGCCGGCGCGCTGGAGCGAGGGCAAAGGTCCGCGCAGAGGAACGAATTTACTTACCTTGATCGTGAGGAACGGTCACCACACTCGCTTGCGATGTGGGATTGCCGGCCTTGTCTTTGGCACGAACGGTAATTGTGTACTGACGCCCATCCCGATCAGAGCCTCGGCGTGAGGCCTGTAGCGAGACGGTGAAAGAGTAATTGCCCCCCGCGCCCAAAGTTATAGCTCCGGTGGGCTGTACCTTGCCGTATTCGTCGGTGACGGAATATGCGGCGCTACTTAAGTTCACTCCTGAGCCAGTGTCGGTGATTGCCCCGGAAACCGCTGCCCGTGCCATTTTCCCGTTTGGGCCGCTGTTGTTCAGCAGCACGCCCAGTTTGCCTGGCAGACAATTGGGGCTGCTGCCACAGAAGTCGGCCACTGCTTGATCGGGCTTTCCGTCCCCGTTCAGATCTGCGACCGCTGTGGAGCGGGGAAGGATTCCGCCCGGGTCATAGGTCATCCCGGCGTGAAAGGTGCCGTCGCCATTGCCCAGAAGTACGCCCACTGTGTTGTAGAAGAAGTTCGTCGCGAGCAAGTCGGGGTTTGCCATCCCCATTCACGTCGGCAACCGCAACCGACCAGCCACCAGTTCCGCCCGGGTCGTAGCTTACCGCCGAATGGAAGGTTCCATTGCCATTGCCTAGCAACACACCCACCGAGCCGTGCGCACAATTGCTGCTTGTGTCGCTCTGGTTCCCAACCAGCAGGTCGGGTTTGCCGTCCCCGTTCACATCCGCGACCGCCACTGACAGGGCAGAGATTCCACCCGAGCTGCAAGGCACTATCGGCTGGAAGGTACCGTCGCCATTACCCAACATAACCCCCACTACACTGTTCCCGTTACTCGCCACCAGCAGGTCGAGCTTACCGTCGCCGTTCACATCCGCGACCGCAACTGAGTCAATGTCGTATTTCGTGTCGTAGGTCTTCGCCGCCTGAAAGGTGCCGTCGCAATTGCCTAGCAAGACTCCTATGACCCCGTTCCCAAAGCCACAAGTGTTGATCCCGATAGGACCACAGTTCGCCACCAGCAGGTCGGGGTTACCGTCCCCATTCACATCTGCGACTGCCACCGAAGAGGCAAGGCTTCCCCCCCGATTTATAGCTGACTGCGGATTGAAAGGTACCGTCGCCCTTTCCGAGCAGCACGCTGATTGAACCCTCCGAACAATCGCTGTTGTGGTTAGATCCGGGCGCAGCGATGCACGCGTTCGCCACTAGCAGGTCAGGCTTGCCGTCCCCGTTCACATCCGCGACTGCGACCGACAATGATTGGCCAGCCGGGTCGTAGGTCACCACCGGCAGGAACAGGGGCGTGGAGGCAATCGCGTCGGGCGCACCGAGGCCGACTACAAAGGTGAAAACTGCGACAAACACAGCAAAAAAACTGAGACCGTGAGAGAGGTGGCCGCGCTTGCAGGTCATGGCGATGACCTCCTTTACGTCAAACGGGGGCCTAGCGATCATCCTGACACGAGTCCAAGTTGGTGATGAATCTTACCTGGGAACCCAACTTGCCGGAAGGAGCACGAAGGACGACCGCTTAATTACGTGCAGACCTTAGCATTGAATGCCAGGGCGTAAATGAGACTTTCGTGCCACTTGGCGAATGTCGCAGACCCACTTCGACGAAGAGCAGATTGTCTACTGAACTTCTATCGAGATCACGCTGCCTGCCGCGTCACCAGTTTCACGGTAGTTGAGCGCCACTTTTTGCCGGTTCCAGGAACAGGAGAATTCGTCTGCTCCCATCACCAGCACGTGCTTGCTATCGGATACTCGCATCTTCCAAGTCTTCGTTCCAGAGACAACTGTCAACGTGGCTGAGGGGGTTGACGAACAATCTATGCTCAGGACTGTGCCTTTCAGATACTTGGCCGGCGTTTCGTTTGGAATAACCTTGACGCCATCATCTGCGGAGGCCTTCTCGATTCGCACCGGCCCTCCGATCGGCGCCTCCCCAGCGCTTCTTCGCTCGACCGTGGGGTCTGGTGCATGGGCTGCCTTCATCGCTGCTTGGAACTCTTGAGCTTGTGCGAGCGACACGCCAGCCCGGTGCGCGACTTGTTGGTCTCCACTCTTCTGTAGCATCTGCAAAACCGCGATTGCTTGCGCTGGTTGCTGGTTACTCAAATACATCTGTGCGAGATTAAACCTGTAGTTCTCGTTTCGAGGACTCAAAGAAACCGCCTTCTTCATGCTGGTGAGGCCACCCGATACATCTCCCCCACGCATTTGGGCGAAGGACAGGAGCGTATAGGCATCAGCGAAGCCAGGGTCGAGAGCGATGGCAGTCTCGATTTCCTTGGTCATCTCCGATAAGCGTGCAGGATCGCCGAAAGAGTCTTCGCGGCTCATCAACAGCGCTGAATAGTAATGCACTCGCGGGTCTTTGGAATCTGCTTGTGCGGCGCGCTTGAAGTACACTCCCGCCTGGCCAAAATCCTGCTTTTGCAGGTAGGCATAACCCAGGCCCCGGCACGCAGCTGCATTGTCGGGTTGCGCTTTTAGGATTTCCTGGAATTCAGATATGGCCTTTTCATGGTAATCGGGAGAGTGCAAATGTATATCGGCAATGACCGCACCGCCGTCCAATGCGGTCAACGGCTTCATCGCGTATTCTTTGGCGTTAATGTTAGGCGGAGTGGGAATGGGATAGTACATGAAATGGCCACTGCTCGCATAGTTGCGCAAGACCTTGTCGAACTGGGCCGCGCTCATGGCGAAACTCTGCTGAATGGCATCCTCCACCGGCATACCCTTGTCGATCTTCAAGATGAAGTAAGGGGAGAGTTTTGCAATCAGATTGTTGTCGAAGAGATAGTGCACGAGCATGCCGGATTCCGCGTAGAAGACGGTCCTGTGGTCGCCGGTCTCGTTGTAAGTCGAGGAATTCTGCCGGACTTTGAAGAGGTCGGCGATCTTCATCATCCCATCCTGCTGTAAGACCTCGTACTCGTAGTTGGGAATCTTGCCAACTCGAGCCTCCTTGCTGTCAACTTCTATACTGGAGAAGTATTCAGCAAATCCTTCTTCGAACCAGGGATCCACTTGGGCGGTAAGAATCCCATTCATAAGCCGGTGCGCATATTCGTGGAAGACGACGGTCCAGGGATTCTCGACCGACATGTCCAACATGATGAACGAGCGGTCCTCGCCGCTCTGAAATAATCCCGCGAGTTGGATTGGCTTGCCATGCCACAAAGGCGCAATCTGCCGTAATTCTTTGGTGTTCCGAAACGCGACGATCTGAAGTGGAATTGGGATATTCACATTCGCCTTGACCATTAAAGCGCCAAAGACCGCCCGCATTTGCTCGAAACGCATGGCGACTTCTCGCCCGCGTTTTTCTCCCGCGTCAGTAACCACTGAGAAATGCGGAGATCGAATTTCCAGCCATTGTGGGTCAGCAGCCGAAGCTGGCACGACGGCGCTCAGAACGGCCATGATAGAAAGGAGTCGGCGGAAAACCCAGCGAAACCGGGAATACATGGCCAGGAACTCTGGTAGATCATAGCCCAGTCTACCCGTCAATCAAAGCTTCTTATGGACCTCCTCTGTCCCTGAGCATGATGAAAAAAAGCCAGTGCTGGAATGCACTGGCTTCAGTCAGCTAACAGCCGATCACTGGCAGACGGGACCGGCGTCGGTTTTGAAGGTATTGTTATCGGAAAACCAGCCGTTCACCGCGATTGAAGGCGCGCCGTAGAACCACGAGAAGAACGCCAACTCCTGCAGGTGATAGGTAAATCCGTTGGAGCCTTGCACCGTGGGAACGTTGGTACCAGTCAAAGGATCGCCAACTTCAAGATTTCCCTGGCATCCGCCAACTTGTCCGACATGTCCCCAGAGTGGGGTGGGGTTGTTGCCGAACGGATCGTCCATCCACTCTCCGACCTCGTGCCCCGCGATCGACGTGTCATGGATACCCGGGCCGAACAAGCCGGTGGTGTCAAAATCGATAGGCGAGAAAGTCTGGATGGGCGATCCAGTGGCGCCGTGGAACCCAAGCACACAACATTTATTCAGATTGTTAGGCACGCCATTCGACATCACTACGTTGTAGAGAAGAAAAATTGGGAACTGAGAGGTATCAACGCCCTCGGAAGCTAATTGCGGAAGAAGGGTACCAGTAAGAATCGGGCGAAGAGTATCGCCGTTCACAATTCCCAACGGGCCGCAACTTCCAAACAAGCTGGAAGGAATAGCGAGAGCATCACTTGCAGCAAAATTGAGCGTAACCGCCGGGAATAATTTTGGGTTCACCAAGGTGTGGTAGTCCGTGCCACTGACGAATTGCCAGAAATTCCCCCTCTGAAATGCGTCGGTGTATTGCGTCGTTCCCACCACGGTGTGACCAAACTTGAACTTGACCGGCTGAAATATTGGCGATTGCTGGAACAGAGTAAGGGGAACGTCGTTGGGGGAGCTTAGACAAGAAGTATCAGCAACTGTCGGATCAAAGGTCGTGCTTCCCTTTGTGGTCGCCAAAATCGCGCCGGTGCTCAGTCTGGTGGCAACTGAATTGGTGGTGATGATTAGCGGAATGACCGGCGTTGTTACAGTTGTTGGCGTGAAACCTGATGACATGGGATCCTGGCCTACCATTGCGCCCGTATAGGTGTTTCCGTCCCTACTGGAAGGAGTGGTGTAGGTGAATGTTATGAGCGAACTGACAGAGTCGGCGGGGCTGACAACATTGCCGTTCGCATCGCGCGCTGGCTCGACCCTGGTATAAGCGGGGAGTTTGACTCGGGCCTGGGCCCATACTGATGCAGCCGTGGACAAACATATCGTGGAACAAATCAAAAGAAGCAAGCACTTGCGTGTCATTTGGATACCTCAATGATTGGAGTTTGCATTTGCTGATCGCGCCGTCGATCCGGGCTCGTGATCAAAGGTAAGGACTCGTCATTACAAGCACATCTGAGCTGGTTGTTGGAGGAGGCAGCCTTCACGAGTCCCCACGCGCTTTGTGTAGTCCGAAACGGCATCGGCCCGGTTTTGAGACGCCCGTTTGTACTGTTTGAAACCATCAACAGTCAATACGGAGATCGCTGTAGCAGGCGGGGAATGAGCGTGAAGTGCGCACGTATTTTCAAGTGCCGTCAACAATTAGCAGGCAGCGCGTCGGCCAGCACGGCTAAAAATTTGACATTCACCGGACAAAGTCTTTACATCTACCGGCGAAGTCCGGGCTCACTTGGGACTGTCCCGGTGCACAACTTTTACCCTGTAGCCCGCCTTCTTCAAGTGCTTGGCAACATCTTCCGCGATCATGACCGAGCGGTGCTGGCCGCCGGTGCAGCCGAAAGCAATTGTTAGATAACTCTTGCCCTCGTGAATGTAGTGCGGCAAGAGATAAACCAGCAGATCGGAGATGCGTTGGATGAATTCGAGTGTCTGCGGGAAAGAGCGAATGTATTTCGCGACTTTGGGATCGCGTCCGGTAAGCGGGCGGAATTCGGGAACGAAATGCGGGTTGGGCAGGAAGCGGACATCGAAAACCAGGTCGGCATCGTCGGGCACGCCATGCCGGAAACCAAAGCTGACGCAGGAGACCAGAATATTCCTGCCCTTTTCTTTTTTCTGAAACAACTCGTTGATGTGGGCGCGCAGCTCGTGCACGTTGAACTTCGAGGTATCAATGACCCGGTCCGCGATGACGCGAATGGGGCGCAAACGACGGCGTTCATCTAGTAGCGATGCTTTAACGGGTGCATCGGTACCCAGCGGGTGCGGCCGGCGGGTCTCGCTGTAGCGGCGCTGCAGCACGGCGTCGGAAGCTTCCAGAAACAACATCCGGGTGGGGATAATTCGTTTGACGGACTTGATGATAGCGGGCAATTCCTCGAGCTGACGCCCTTCGCGTACGTCCACTACCAGAGCTGTGCGCTCAATTTCCGCCGACTGGCCTGCCAGCTCTGCGAAACGCGGGATCAGGCCAACCGGAAGATTGTCCACGCAGTAGTAGCCGAGGTCTTCGAACGCCTTTAGAACGGAAGCCTTGCCGGAACCGCTCATTCCGGTGATGATGACCAGTTCGCCGGCAGGGCGACCATCGCGCGGCGGGTCTTTACGCGCCCGCACCAGTTTACTGGTGGCGCCGGTAAGTTTCCGCGCGATGCGACGAAGGGCCATTCTGAACGGATGTTAGCAGCGGGGAGGCCATCGTCGCCAGTTCCAGAGCATGTCCCGCATGTCCCGCCAGACAGACCCACCACGCAGACGGAGGCACGGAGGAGACAGAAACCTAGTGAGCCATCATTCAAGGTTCGGTAGGGTTACCGATGCGCTAGGTTAAACGGAAGCGAGGTATCAAGGAAGAATTCATGCGCCAAATGTTCCGTGGTGAAAAAATCACACTCAAGCGCAGGCGTCGCGCCAGCCGGCGATCTCCCTTAGACCTTCGGCACGGGTCTGCTCGAAAAGGCGGACGCGGTGGCGGGAGTGCTCAAACTCGTGAATGTCGGCCCAGACCTCAGCCTGCCAGCCGTGGTCGTGAATGGCCGCCTGGCCGCAGGTGGCGCACCGAGTGTGCAGTTTCAGGCTGAGGCGCGGAGTTGCCGCTTCCGGCTGGAGTTCGATGAAGATGCAGCGTACTTCTTTGATGTCTTCGTTTTCGCCAATCAGATGTTCGTAGCGCAGAAGATAAGCGAAGCCAAGCTTGCTGGCTTCCCGTTCGGCTTCCGCGCGAGTGTGGAATGGGCCGTACTCAGCCCGCAACTGCTCGGTCGAGTCGCAGGCCATCCAAAAGGTTTCCTTATAGATCATTGCCGCTTCGCCCCAGGAGAATTTCTCGCCAGTAGTGCTATAACCGTTTCCAGATCGGGATACGCGAAATCCCGTCAAACAACCTTCAGCAATTCTAGTGCCGTAGCTACTGCCTTAACTGCCCGCTTTCTAGAGGCTTACAGACGCAAGCCCGTCTATTTCTGCAAGTGTTTGCAATCGTTTTCCCATTTGTCGCCAAAGAGCGGGCATCATGTCGTCTCTAACAGCTTCCCGTCCACAGATTATCTGGATAAATGCCTGATTCTCCAGTACCATTCGCAACCGACAGAATTAAGGAATTGAGGTAGATGGGCAAACGTCGAGAAGCGAGAAAGCCGCTGACCTTGCCGGTACGCATTTTTGGCACCGACCGGGGTGGCCGAATATTTTCGGAAAATGTGACCACGGCGGAGGTGAGCCAGAACGGAGCCAAATTGGCTGGCGTCCGGGCCGCGCTCAAAGTGGACGAAATCATCGGTCTGACGTACGGAAAGAGCAAGGTCCATTTCAAAGTGAAATGGGCGGGCGAGACGGGATCGCCCAGAGAAGGTGAAATTGGACTGCTCAACCTAACCCCAGAAAAGCCGTTATGGGACTTCCCACTGCCGTCCGGTGCGATGGACAACTTTCGTTTTGCCGACAAGGACCGGCGCCAATCCGCCCGGGTGAAGTGTTCGATCTCTGCGGAATTGCACCCAGTGGGGCAGCCGGTGATATGGGGTAAGGTTTCGGATTTGAGCCTGGGCGGCTGCTTCGTAGAAATGCCGATTCCATTGCCAGTGAACACCAAGTTCGAAGTCGCACTCTGGCTGGGAGAGACCAAGCTGCGCTTGAAGGGCGAGGTGGCCAGCAGTTCGCCCGGATTCGGAATTGGCGTGCGCTTCACAAACATCTCACCAGAAAGCCAGGAAAGTTTGCGCCGCCACATGCAGATCATTGCGTGAGCGTCCCCGGGCACGCAATTTACGCCCCCAACGACGCAGCCGCTGCGGTTGCCGTTCCGGCGCCGCGTACCTCCGAGGCCTCAGTCCACTTGACGCCACCGTGGGAAGCTATATAGAGAGCCAGCTCCAGCCGGCTCCACACCCCTAATTTGTCGAAGACACCACGAAGCTGGTTCTTGATTACTTGCTCACTGCTACCCAGGCAGGCCGCGATTTCTGGATTGGTCTTGCCCTCCCAAACCATGGTCGCAACATTGATTTCTTTGCGGCTCAACTGCTCACGAGGCGACATAATTCATATGCTCCTTTTCAAAAATTGCGGTTGCCAGGATGACGCGCTTGCGTCCCTGTTTTATCCCTGCTCTCAGAAATAGCGTGCGTAAGTGTTGCTTTACTGTGCGCGGACTGATTTGAAGTTCAGCTGCGATCTCTCTATTGCTGCAGCCCTGGACCAGCAGCTTTAACACCTGCTCGTCGCGGCGGGTAATTTTTATTTGCTCCAGGTCAACCATGTTTCACTCCTTTGTGTGCGGTCGAAAAGAACAAAGCTCTTTCTTCGCCAAAGTTTCGCTACCCGGCACCGAGGGACAATTCCCTGTGGATAGGACACTTGGGGGCACGGGCCTGGCCCTCCAAACACGGCGAAACTCTGCGGACAAGCCCCTTATGGGACAAACTTGTGCCACAATGAAAAACGCGACTCTTAACTAGTAGGCAACGGAGACATCATGAGAGGCCTTGGTCGGATTGGACTCATAATTTTCTTAGGAATGGTGTTGTCAGTTTTGCTGACGATTTCGACTGCAGCGGGACAGGAAGCCAGTCAGGTGGCAACTGCAGCCAATTCTGCAGCCCCCCTCACCGTGACTTTGCTAGATGCCCTCGCTCGGGCCCAGGCCAACGCACCACAGTACCGGGCTGCGCTCACCGAGTACGGCGTCGCAAGAGAGAACCGGGTGCAGAGCCGGGCTGCACTGCTGCCGAATGTCAACTACAACGCACAGTTCCTCTACACCCAGGGGAATGACACCGGCACTGGGCGCTATATAGCCTCAAACGGCGTGCATGAGTACCTCAGCGAAGGCAATGCACACCAGGCACTCTCATTGCTGAATGTGGCTGAGTATCGCAGGGCGCGTGCGGAGGAATCTCTGGCTAAGGCTAGGGCGGAGATTGCCACGCGCGGCCTCGTGGTTACGGTGGTGCAAGCCTATTACGGATCGGTCGTGGCACAGCGGAAGTACTC
>Ga0209648_10000412_pt1 | contig 32609 bp, 31 predicted proteins | sample GraSoi2013_115cm_FD_185830 | JGI IMG/M metagenome (GOLD analysis project Ga0209648, IMG submission 185830) | Grasslands soil microbial communities from the Angelo Coastal Reserve, California, USA - Sample 9_17_2013_115cm (SPAdes) (version 2) | ecosystem: Environmental > Terrestrial > Soil >...
GAGCCAAGAAACGCGCCGCCGCAGTCAGAACGGAGATGGACGGCGGGGCAAAAATCGCGGAAGATCTTGCAGCCTTGCCGCTGCGTATGACTGGTTTCACTCAAAAATCAATTTCTTCACAGCTTCCTGTCCCCCTTCCCCATCAAGTGAACAGCTTGAGCAATAGAGCCATCATAAGCCCGAAGATGCCAGCGAAGAACGGCGGCGCTGGATTGCGGCTCTTGAACCATACACTCGCAATCACAAATGGTGGAGCGGGTAGGAGAAGGGCTTCCCACCACGGTTTAGCCCCAAATCCGATAACCAGTTCGACCACAAGACCCGAAATGGCGAGAAGGCCGACGAAGACACGCATCAAGACGGCCATAAACAGCGGCGGGGTGACACCGGGATTAAATTCGTTGGCATAAGTCGCAGCGACCTGAATCATCCCGAACCCGAAAAAGACAAGGAAGCTGGCTCGGCTCGTGCGCCACGGAACCCAAATGAGGAAGTAGAGAATGCAAACTTCCACGACGAAGAGCGCGAATTGCCGAACCTTAACGGCCTTAGCAGCCTGTTCGGTTGCTTGTGTGTTCATTCAACGGCGCAGAGTTTCAGACAAGTCGTAGTAGATGTCGGGCTCGCCCGTCTTATGGACAATCACGGTATTGCCATCCAAGTTATACCAGACGCTCGCATGGCTGTACGCGCTGCCAGATTCAGTCGAGACGCCGTTCCAGTCATCAATTGGCACGGCATGAGCGCCGTCGGCCCGCCGTTTTATCTCCGTATATCCTTCGGCTTTCGCGCGCTGTTTGAGTTCGCTTAGGCTGAAACATTCAACTAGATTTTTGCCCATGATGCGCTCCATAATAGCAGAACTCTCGCCCTCCGAGCCCATCCTCAAAACCTCTACATGACCCATCGGAGCACGGGCTTGAGCCATGCCCGGTCAGCGCCCTCGCGCTCGATGTGGATCGTGGGGAACTCCGTCCCGGCGGACTTCGCCACGAGGAGCACGAGGCACCAGTCGGCACCACCAGACTAGTGCCCAGCCGCGCGCGCCGGCTTTTCGTCGGAAGGCTCGCCTTCGCCGATGCCACCATAACGGCGCTCGCGCTTTTGATATTCCAGCAAGGCCTCTAGCAATCGAGCGCGATTGAAATCCGGCCAGAGAGTTTCGGTCACGAAGATTTCCGCGTAAGCAATCTGCCACAGCAGAAAATTGCTTACGCGCATCTCCCCGCTGGTGCGAATCAGCAGGTCCGGGTCCGGCAATCCTTCGGTGTACAAATGCCGCGAAAGCTGCTCCTCGGTAATCTTAGGAGATGTTCCGTGCCCGTTGCGCTCGGAAAGAATCGCGTTCATGGCATCCACAATTTCCGCGCGCCCGCCATAATTGAGCGCCACGCAGAGCTCCATGCCCTTGTTCCCCGCGGTCTTTTCCATGGCATCGCGCACATCGTTCTGCACACCCGCGGGAAGTTCATCGATCCTGCCGAGGAACCGCATCCGTATATTGTTCTTCTGAAGTAGTGGCATCTCCTTGCGCAGATATTCGCGAAGGAGCGCCATCAGGAAATCGATTTCACTCTTGGGGCGCCGCCAGTTTTCAACCGAGAACGCATACAGCGTCAGCGCTTCAACCTTCAATCGGGCGCAGGTCTCAATGGTGATCCGCGCCGACTGCGTCCCTGCGCGGTGCCCCGCGATGCGCGGAAGGTGCCGCTTCTGCGCCCAGCGCCCGTTGCCGTCCATGATCACCGCCACGTGCCGTGGCAGCCGCGTCAGGTCCAGCTTTTCCCACAAGTAGGCTTCTTCGGCAGTCATCGCCCCGAGCGGGTGCGAAGACGCAACACGGAGGTTTTTGTTTAGCTTATTGTTCAGCACAGGGTCCCGAGGACACTTTTCCTTTACGCCGCAAAGTTACCATACGCGGCAAAGGGCGCGCAACGTCCGGTGCCGTTTCTACTATCAGGAGGGCGGTGGCAGGCTTTGCTGGAAGAGGGACGTATACGTCAGCACTAACGTCAGCACGATCATGGCGATCGCCGTCACCCAGGCGACGATATTGAACGTCAGCGTGTTGACGTATTCGCCCATCAGGTCGCGCCGGTTGACCAGCAGCAGAATGAAGATCACCACTACCGGCAGCCAAATCCCGTTCCCCACCTGCGAGAAGATCAGAATCTTCCAAAGCGGCGCATGCGGCAGAAGAACGACACCCGCGCCCACCACGATCAAAATCGTATACAGCCAGTAGAAAATCGGCGCCTCTTTTAATTTATGGTCCAGCCCCGCTTCAAAGCCCAGCCCCTCGCAAATCACGTGCGCGGTCGAAAGCGGCAAAATGGAAGCGGCAAACAGCGATGCATTGAGCAGCCCAAAAGCGAATAGCGTCCCCGCCCATTTACCGGCCAGCGGAATCAGCGCCGCCGCCGCCTGCGCGGCGTCGGTGATGTCGCGGTGACCGGAAGCATAGAGCGTCGCCGCCGTGCAAACGATGATAAAGAAAACGATCACCATGCAACTGATGCTGCCGATGAGCACGTCCGCGCGCGCCTGCTTATACTGACGCGGCCCCACTTTCTTTTCCACGAATCCAGCTTGCAGGTAAAAAAACTGCCATGGCGCAATCGTGGTCCCAACCAGTCCCGTCAACATGAGCAGGTAGCCTGATCGGAGACTGAGACTCGGAATCACCGTTTCTTTCGCGGCGATCAACCAGTCCGGCTTGGCCAGGAACGCGGAAAACACGTAGGAAAGATACAGAACGCAGGCGAAGAGAAAAATTACCTCCACCTGGCGGTATGTTCCTCGAATGACCAGGATCCAAACGACGATTGCTGCGATCGGCACGGCAATGTACTTGTTGATTCCAAAAATCTGCATGGATGCAGCAACGCCCGCAAACTCCGCCACGACGTTGGCCAGATCCACAAAGAAGCCGGTGATCATTACAAAAAACGTCGACCGGAATCCGAACTCCTCGCGAATAAGATCGGAGAGCCCTTTGCCCGTGATCACACCCATTCGCGCGCACATCTCTTCCGTGACGTACAGCGCGATGGTCATCGGAATCAGCGACCACAGCAGCGCGTACCCGTACTGCGCGCCCGCTTGCGTATAAACGGAAATTCCGCCCGCGTCGTTGTCCACATTCGACGTGATCAGCCCCGGGCCCACCACGGCCAGCAGTAGCGTCAAGCGCCGGCGCAGTCCGCGGATTTTTTTCTGCAAATCCGTGTCGCCGGTCCTCACGCGGTCAAACTTCGCGGTAATGGCGTCCCAGTTCATCGCTCTGCTCAAATTCTCTTTTTGGTCTTACAGCAGTTTTGACACCACATCGTCCACGGTAATCGCGCCAATCGGCCGGTTTCCTTTATCAACCACCGTCAACATCCGCAGATTGTACTTGTCGAAAAGCTCGAAGACTTCTTTGTCATCGGCGTTCGCAGGCACGCTGAGCAGCGGCTCCATCTTCAGTTCCGTCATGCGTTGATCGGGCGCCGCCAGTAGCAGCCGCGCGACGGGGACAGTGCCGGAAAACTGCGCGGAACCGTCCAGCAGAACAATGGTGTCCAGCTGGTCAAAATTAATCTCCTGCCCGCGCATCCACTGCAGCACTTCCTCTCGCGTGGAGGCCTCGCCCACGAACACGAATTCCGTATTCATCATGCCGCCCGCCGTCGCCGGATCGAATTCCAGCAGTTCACGGACTTCGTCGGCTTCCTGGCCGGGCATTTCATGCAGAAGTTCTTCGGAGGTTTCCTTGGACAAATCCGCGAGCAGATCGGCTGCCGCATCGGGTGCCATCTCTTCCAGAATGTCCGCAGCTTTCTCCGGATCCAGTTTTTCCACGATTTGCGTGGTCAGCCGTTCGTCCAATTCCGCGAGCACCGCCGCTGCCGTCTCCTCGTCCAGCGAGGCGATGATTCCCTGCCGCTCCGCTGCCGACAGGTGTTCCATGATTTCCGCGAGGTCCGCCGGATGCAGGTCCTCCAGCTTTTCGTGCGTGATGCGCAGCTTCACGCGGCGCATGGGGTCCGGTTCTACAAGGTTCACAAATTCCCAGCGAATCGCGCCCTGGGGCAATTTGCTCTGCAGCTTGCGAACTACTTTGGGAGGCACCACCCCTTGCAGCAGCCTCCGCACCGCTCCTGGGAGTCCCACATCCACTTGCGACACGCGCAGCTCCACGTTTCCATTGGTGCGAATCGGCGTGAGATCGACGTCATTGACACGCACGACCTTGCGGCCCCGGGTGTCAATGATTTGTTGATCCAGCAAATCTTTTTGAACCGCCAGCCACGACTCATTCGGCTGGTAGAGTTCCAGGGCCCGTTCACTGACGCTCAACTCCATCTTCCCTGCCGCTACCGACGCCACCTGATTGTGTTTGGCCACCAGCGGTTGAAAGTGCCCCCGCGACAACAAGTAGTGCGACACGCGGTTGGGCGCTTCTGCGGGCTCGATAAAAAATTCGCGCACGCGCCCAACATAATTCCCGGCCACGTCGTAAGTCTTGGCGCCCATCAATTCTGTCGCGTAAATATCCATACCCTCACCCTCCTCGCGGCATCCGCGGACTCGCCCGGACGCCGGTACTTTCGAACTTTCCTCGGGAATAAAAAACCCGCGCACCGGAAAGCCTCGGCCGCGGGCAAGTGCCTCATACAAATGGACTTACCGTTAGCCGCCGGTGGACCCTCCCCGCCCGGATGCACGCGCGGTGGCTTGCGCCTCGCGCGACATCATCAGGACGCCCGGCCCAACTGCCAATCTCTGGCCGCTCTCCTGCCCCGACCAACTAGGGCCAGGTTCGAGTTCGCTGCCCGCACTCATCGAAAGGAAATTTACTCCATCGTGTGACCGAATCGCAGTCACAGTTGCATTGATAAGCTGCGTGCTTCTCGAAGTCAACAAAAAAAGGACTTATGAGGCGATTTCTTTCGCTCGAATGAGAACGGGGAGGGTCACTTACGGTTCGGAAAGAGCATGTGACTGGGTTGTTGGCCCCTGCGGCGGCAGTCTTCCAGGTACAAACGGAGATAATTTTTCAATATGTAATCGCGCTTCGAATAGCCCAGCACCCCGGCGGCGCGATCGATCGCCGCGGCGGGTCCCTCCAGTTCCACGAAGGTCCCTATCGGTGTTTGGTCGAGTTCAATCAGAAGACCCTTGGCCCAGGCCTTCGAACCGGGCAGTCGAAAAGTGGTGCGGTACTTTTCATAGCGAAACCAGCCGCTCATCCCCAACCCTTCAAAAATCCTGGTCAGATTCCCCGCTTCAAGGACTTCGACCTCAATTTCTTCGCGGACTTTGTACGGCCCATAATCTTCATTTTGCATTCGCGCGTCAGCGGGTCGGGCAAGGGGCTGCTTGAAGGTCAAGACCACTCGCTGTTTCCTTCCACCCTTCTTCGGCTTGCTTCCGGTCTGCGGCGTCTCCGTGCGGATGCGCAACAATTGGCCGTGCTTGGCCAGACCACCTTGCGGCGTATCGAAAATCACATTTTGCTCATGAACCTTGGAGTGTCCGGGACTGGCAGGGCGCGCGCCGATGCGTTTCAATGCCCTTTGAAACGCAGGCATATCGCTAATCTTCAGTTTGATTTCCGTCTCTCTCGCCATATTGTCGCTGACACTAGCCGCGGGCTGCTCTCTCCCGCCGCCAAATTCCGTAGTAGTATAGCGGACGCACGCGATTCGCAACGCCCGGCGCGCAATCCTGCCGTGCGCACCACTCAAAGAGACTCATGGATCTCGAAACAAAGATGGTCGCGCCAGTGCTTTCGCCCGAAACGTCCGGGGAGGCAATTCTCAAGCCCCCGGTCGCCCGGCGCGAGCCTGTCGAGCACGTTTTGCATGGCGACCGTCGCGTCGACCATTACGCCTGGCTCCGCAACAAAGAAAATCCTGAAGTTATCGCCTACCTGGAAGCGGAAAACGCCTATACCGATGCCATTCTGAAGCCCACGGAACCATTCCAGGAGAAGCTCTACCAAGAAATGCTGGATCGCATCCAGCAAACGGATCTTTCCGTTCCTTATCGGCTCCGCGGCTATCTCTATTTCACGCGAACCGAGGAAGGAAAGCAGTACGCGATCCATTGCCGGAGGCGCGACGCGGAAGGCGCGGCGGAAGAACTTCTGCTCGACCTGAATCTGCTTGCAGAGGGCCATTCGTTTCTGGGATTGGATTCCTTCGAGGTGAGTGAAGACAATCACCTGCTCGCCTATTCGACCGATAACACTGGTTTCCGCCAATATGTGCTTCAAGTCATAGACCTACGCAACGGGAAAACCTTTCCCGAACGATTCGAACGCATCACCAGTGTCGCATGGGCTTCCGACAATCGCACACTCTTCTACACTGTCGAAGACGAAACGACCAAGCGCTCGTACCGACTCTACCGGTACGTTCTAGGCTCCACGGAACCGGATCAATTTTTATACGAGGAAACTGACGAGCGCTTTCGAATCGAAGTGGAACGCACGCGCAGCGGCGCTTTTCTCCTCCTGACTATCGCGAGTCATACGGCCAGCGAAGTCCGGTACTTGCGAGCCGACCAGCCTGCGGGAGAATTTCGGCTCATCGCTGCGCGCGAAGACAATCACGAATATTACGCGGATCATCATCCAGGTCCGCTTGCCGCAGAACCTCCGGGGCTGGTTCCAAATACCCATGACGGACTTTTTTACATTCGAACGAACTCTGGAGGGCGCACGTTTCGCCTTGTGACTGCGCCGGTGAGCGACCCTCGGCGAGAATTCTGGCGCGAAGTTATTCCCAACCGTCCGGACGTGATGCTTGCCGCCGTGGAATCTTTCCAGACTCACCTTGTGTTATTGGAACGCGAAGGCGGCCTCCCGTATCTTCGCATCGTGGATTTGACCGCGGGCGCTCCGAACGCTTTGGCGGCGTCGCATCGCATCGAATTCGCCGAGCCCGCGTATAACGCATCCGTGGGAGAAAATCCAGAGTTTGTCGCCTCCCATCTGCGATTCCAATACGAATCGTTCGTGACGCCTCGCTCCATCTTTGACTACGACGTTCGCACGCGGGAAAGAACCCTCCGGAAGCAGCAACCCGTTCTTGGCGGCTACGATGCAGCGCGTTACGTCAGCGAGCGCCTGCATGCCAGAGCTCCCGACGGAACGCGCGTACCTCTTTCCATCGTCCATCGCCGCGATACGCCGCGCGATGGCTCTGCGCCGCTTCTTCTGTACGGCTACGGCAGCTACGGAATCTCCGTGCCAGTCAATTTCAGTTCGAACCGGTTGAGCTTGCTGGACCGCGGGGTGATTTACGCCGTTGCCCACGTCCGTGGCGGCGGCGAGCTTGGAAAGCCGTGGCACGACGCTGGGCGAATGCGACAAAAACACAACACGTTCACGGACTTCATCGCCGCGGCCGAACACGTCATCGCGCAGCGCTACACGACGCCTGAGAAGCTCGTCATCGAAGGTGGCAGCGCCGGCGGGTTGCTGATGGGCGCGGTGACGAACATGCGCCCGGATCTTTTTCGCATGGTTATCAGCCACGTGCCATTCGTCGATGTGCTCAACACTATGCTGGACGCGTCTCTTCCACTGACCGTGGGCGAATACGAGGAATGGGGTAATCCGCAAATCGCGGAAGATTATTTCTACATGAAGTCGTATTGTCCTTACACCAATCTGGAGCGCAAGGCTTACCCTGCGATACTGGCGAAAACGGGACTGAACGATAGTCAGGTGATGTACTGGGAACCGGCGAAATACGTGGCGAAGCTGCGCACGCTGAAAACCGATTCCAATCCGCTGCTGCTGAAAGTGAACTTGGGTGCGGGACACGGCGGCGCTTCCGGCCGCTATGATTATTTGCGGGAGATTGCCCTTGATTATGCTTTTTTGCTGACGCAGTTGGGTATCAAGGAATCGGCAACTGACTTCTAAAGAATGAGCGAACCAACAACACCGTTGATGCAGCAGTATCACGCCATCAAGGCGCGCTATCCGCACGCCTTGCTGCTCTTCCGCCTGGGCGACTTCTATGAACTTTTCTACGAAGATGCGATCATCGCCGCGCGCGAACTGCAAATCACACTTACTTCGCGCAACCGCGAAAAGGGCCAGCCCATTCCCATGTGCGGCGTGCCGTACCACGCCGCCGATGGCTACCTCGCGCGGCTGATTCGCGCCGGATTTAAGATCGCGATTTGCGATCAGATGGAGCAGCCCGGTCCGGGCAAGAAACTCGTCCGCCGTGAGGTGGTGCGTGTCCTCACGCCGGGTACGGCCACCGACGGCGCAGTCCTCGACGCCCGCGAAAACAGTTTTCTCGCATCCGTCGCCAAACATTCTTCCGGCTCACCCATTGGCCTCGCTTTCGTCGATCTCTCCACGGGTGAATTCCAGGCCACGGAATTCTCCGGCGCGCGCGCGGATGACGCGCTTCGCGACGAACTCCAATTGCTTCGCCCGAGGGAGACTCTGCTTCCCCGGCCGCAACAGCTTTTCGAAACGGCCAAGACGTCGCTACTCGAAGGCGTTGGCGGCGTGGAGTCGCGCCTCGAAGATTGGGTTTTTCAGCGCGACTATGCCGAGCGCATCCTGCGCGAACAATTCGGCGTCGCCGAACTCACGGGCTTCGGACTCGACGATCACCCGCAAGCGCTGGCTGCCGCGGGCGCCATCGTTCACTATTTGCGCGAAAACGCCGCGCGCGGCGATCGCTCTTCGGCGGCGAATGAAAATGAAAAGATGGATGCGTCTGGTGTCGAAGCCTTGCGGCATCTCGACCGCGTCCGCTACTACGAACAGCACGATGCTCTGGTGCTCGATCCCGTCAGCGTCCGCAATCTCGAGCTGCTGACTCCCATCTTCACCGAAGAATCCAGCCGCGGCAGCGGACCCACGACCCTCATTGCCGCGCTCGACGCCACCGTGACCGGCATGGGCGCGCGGCTCCTGCGCTCCTGGATTCTCCGCCCGCTGATTGAGAGCGAAGCCATCGAGTCCCGCCTCGGCGCCGTCGCGCACCTCGTGCAGCAAACGGTTGTGCGCGGCGAAATTCGCAAGGAACTCAAAGGCATCCTGGACCTCGAGCGCCTCACCAGCCGGATCACCCTGGGACTTGCAACTCCGCGGGAACTTGTGGCGCTGCGCAAGTCGCTCGCGCAGCTCCCCGTGCTTAAGAATTTCCTCACGCCGCCTCCCGCCGGCGGCAGTGAGCTTTTACGTCAGCTCCACCGGGAAATCGACGAACTCGCCGACGTGCGCGAGCGGCTGGAACGCGCTATCGCCGACGAGCCGCCTGCCCTCGCGACCGATCCCGGAATGATTCGCAACGGTTACAACGGCGAGCTGGATGAACTTCGCGACCTCAGCAAGCACAGCAAAGAAATCATCGCGGCGATGGAAGAGCGCGAGCGCAAGCGTACGGGAATTGGTTCACTGAAGATTCGCTTCAACCAAATCTTTGGCTACTACATTGAAATCTCGAAGGCAAACCTGCATCTTGCTCCCGCCGACTACGAGCGCAAACAAACGCTGGTCAATGCCGAACGCTTTACTTCCTCCGAACTGAAAGAGTATGAGCGGAAAATCCTCGCCGCCGATGAGCGCATCCTGGAGATCGAGCGACAGCTTTTTATCGACGTGCGTTCGTCGGTGGCCGCCAAAGCCGCGCGCCTGCGCCGCACCGCCGCCGCCGTTGCGCAGATGGACGTGCTCACCGCGTTCGCGAAGCTGGCGGCCGATCGCGGCTATTCCCGCCCGGAATTCAACTCCACTGGTGAACTCCTCATTATCGGCGGCCGCCATCCCGTGATTGAAGAGTTGCTTCGGCAAAAAGGCGAACGTTTTGTTCCCAACGACCTCTGCTTCGAGCCCGGACGCCAGCAGCTTCTGCTCATCACCGGGCCGAACATGGGCGGCAAGTCTACGTATCTGCGCCAGTCCGCACTGATTGTCCTGATGGCGCAGATTGGTTCCTTCGTTCCCGCGCGACAGGCGAAGCTGCCTATTACCGACCGCATCTTCACGCGCATTGGCGCCAGCGATAATCTGGCGCGCGGACGCTCCACTTTTCTTGTTGAGATGAGCGAAGTCGCCGCCATCCTGAATCACGCGACTCCCGCGAGTCTCGTGCTTCTGGACGAAGTCGGACGCGGCACCGCCACGTTTGATGGGTTGTCCATTGCTTGGGCCGTCGTCGAACATCTACAGAAGCACACGCGCGCGCGCACGCTCTTCGCCACGCATTATCACGAATTGACGGAGCTTGGCGATCTTCTCCCTGCGGTCAAGAACGTTCACGTTTCCGTCAAAGAAACGCCCAGCGAGATTATTTTCCTGCGCCGCGTCGAGCCTGGCAGCGCGGACAAAAGCTACGGCATCGAAGTTGCCCGGCTCGCCGGCCTTCCACGCAGCGTGATTGACCGCGCCCGCGAAGTCTTGAAGCGGCACGAGCAGAGCGAACACGAACTCAGCGAGACGCTTTCGCCTGGCGCCTCCGACCTGGTGAACAAGAACGGCAATCAGCAGGTGCTCTTCACCGCGCTCGATCGCGAGGTTCTTGAAAAGCTGCGCGGCGCCGACCTCGACCAGTTGAAGCCGCTCGATGCGCTCAATCTCCTCGCCGAACTGAAGAAACAAATCTCATGAGCGATAAGCAACCGACCACTCGGGAGAGCCACGAGATGCAATTGGTCCGCGCTTTTCTGCTGCCCCAGCGCCAAGAAAGATACCTGGAACTCCTCTCTAAGCCGAATCGAAGGAGAGATGTAACCAGCCAACTCGCGCATTTCAAACATTTGGATATGCAGTGGGTCGTTGCTCTGCCCAAAAATGCGCACGACGCTGCACATGTCTTACTGCTCTTGAAGGCTAAAGGTGCGCCGGACACTTGCTACGCGATTTCTGAAGAGGACGACCTTGATGGCAAGGAAGTTTCACTTGCCGAAGCGTTGAAGACTATCTTCGGACGCGGTATAGGCACCTTCTTGTCGTGCCTTCCGGGAAGACTCGCGTATTTTGAAGATGAAGAAGACCGTTGGATTTTGGAGCGAAAGGCAAAAGTTGAAGGTCGATAAGAAGCCCATGTTCGTCCTCGGCATGATGTCCGGCACTTCCGCCGATGGCATTGATGTTGCGCTTGCCCGCATTTCTGGTGCGCCGCCGCATTTGAATGCTAAGTTGCTCGGCCACACCTCCGTCAAATTTCCTCCTCCTTTTCGCAAGGAAATCCTCTGTGTCGCTGAGCAGCAACCCATCACCGCTGGTGCTCTCAGCCAGTTGAATTTTCGTTTGGGACAACTCTTCGCCGGGGCCGCGGCGGCCGCGTGCCGCAAATTTCGTGTCTCGCCAAAACGCATCTCGCTGATCGGCAGCCACGGCCAGACGATTTTCCATCAAGGCAAGCCCGCTAACTTTTTAGGCCGACCCACCGCCTCGACTTTGCAAATCGGCGAGCCGGCTATCATCGCCGCACGCACGGGCATCACGACAATCGGCGATTTTCGGCCTGCGGATATCGCTCTCGGCGGCCAGGGCGCGCCGCTCGTTCCTTACGCGGACTACCTTCTCTACCGCCACCCGAAACTCGGGCGTGTCTCGCTCAATCTCGGCGGCATTGCCAACATCACGGTTCTTCCGCGCGCCTGCAAGCCGCAGCAAGTCTTCGCTTTCGACACCGGTCCGGCCAACATGCTCATGGATGCCCTCGTCTCGCACTTCACGCGCGGCCGACAACGCTTCGACGATAACGCACGCCTCGCATCCCAGGGCCGCAGCCTCCCCGCGCTGCTTGACGATTTGTTGCGCGATCCTTATCTGAAGCTCCCACCTCCCAAGTCCACCGGCCGCGAATACTATGGGCACGCTTACTTGAAAAAAGTCCTCGACCTCGGGCGCCACCATCGCGCCAAGCCCAACGATCTCATTCGCGCCGCCACAATTTTCACCGCGCTTTCGGTCGTCGACGCGCTGAACCGCTTCGTTTTGCGCAAAGCGACAATTCAACAGCTCATTGTTTCCGGTGGCGGCGCGCACAATCCCCTGATCCTCGCGCAACTTTCCGCCGCTCTCGGCAAGCAAGCTGGCGAGGGCCATGTAGGGGCGCGCTTCAGCGCGTCCTCCCCGATCGAAGTGCTTCCTTCATCCCGTCTCGGCATCCCCGAAGATGCCAAGGAAGCCTTCGCCTTTGCGCTTCTCGCGTACGAAACGTTTCACCAGCGCCCCGCGAACCTACCTTCCGCAACTGGCGCGCGCGGCCCTGCTATCCTCGGTAAAATATCCTATGCCCCGCCGCGCTAAGTGCTGTCCCGCAAAGTTTCGTCATTTCATTACTTCTTTACTTCCTTGCGTCATTACTTCTTTAACTTCCTCAGCACGCTTGATCCAAACCACAACTAATCGCGCACAATTGTCATCCTGAAGCTATGCTTCATCCAGACTCTGACTAGCAAGCAAAATTGTCATCCTGAGACCATCCAATAAGGATCGTCGAAGGATCTCAACCGAAAATGTGCGCGCAGATGGTCCGTGCCGAGGAAAATGCCGCCCTACTCGAGCGCCTTCTCGATTTCCCCCACCGGGATCGCGCCTTCGCGGCCGATCCTCCAGGTGTCGCCAGTCAATTCCACGATCGTCGAGGCCAGCGTCCCGCCGGTTTCACCGGTGTCCAAAACGAGCGGCACTCGCGTACCAAGTTGTTTCATCACCTGCTCGGAGTTTGAGCACGAAGGAAACCCGGAAATGTTAGCGCTGGTTCCTGTGACCGGGCCCTCGAATTCATCGATCAAGCGCCGCACCAAGGTGCTATTTGGCCAGCGCAATGCTACACGCCCTGTGCCCGCCGTCACCTTGAGGGGGATGCGCTGCGCGGCGTTAACTACCAGCGTCAATCCGCCTGGCCAGAACGCTTGTGCAAGCCGCAAGAATTTCCGCGGCGCTTCCCGCGCGAGCAAAATGGCCTGTTCGATGGAATTCACCAGTATCGGCAGCGCCCTTGTTTCCGGCCTGCCCTTCACGCGATAAATTTCATCCACCGCAGCCAGATTGAACGGGTCGGCCGCCAGCCCATAGAAAGTGTCGGTGGGAATCGCAATAACACTTCCGCGCGCAAGAAAATCTGCCGCATAGCGCAGCAGGTCCGCCTCAGGGGACTGTGCATTGACGCGCAGCAGTTCAGCTGGCAATTTTTTGGCCTTCGGCGAAGACGTGACGACACCCTTCAGCGCCCCGCCAGCGCTGCCCTTATTTGGGCGACCCTACCACACCCCTTTAACCCGCGCAATATCAGTCTGTTGATGCTGCAGATTGCAAAATATGCAATGCTCCCTAGCGCTTCAGCGCATTGACCGGGTCTGCGCCCCGGCATACAATTGCCGCCATCGGATCACCCTCCTTGCTCAAAAGCCTTCTTACTGGCGATCCATTCCCGCGCGGTACGCTCTGTGCTTTCGTCGGGCTGGTGTTCATCTCGCTTTTCTATCGGGATGCTTGGCGCAAGCTTGGAAAGGCTGTCGAACCGCTAGGCGAACCTCTTCGCTCGGAATTTCCTGATGGCCACTCCTGGCCCGAGCTTCGCTATTTGCAAATTGGAGCGGCTTTATCGGTAGCAGTTTTTGTCCTGGCTGGGGCCGCGGACCCAGGGATGGAATGGTTGGATCAGCTTCGCGGTGCTATCTTCGGGTTCTGTGGCGCTCTTGCGGTTGGCATACTCGGGTTCGGATTGGTCTGTTTGATGAATCTATGGAAGGAACTGATTTTACAACTGAGGAGAGCCGGTTTCGGTTCCCTGCTAGTCGCCATCCCGCTGGCAATCCTGTGGCTGGCAATGGGAGTTGGGGCGTTCCTGGGCTTGGGAATGCTTGCAGAAAAGCTCGGTGTTTACCTTGGAGGTCTTCTCAGGTCGCTGTCTTGGGCCCTGATTGCGCTCATCTTCTGGGGACTCTGGAGAGGCCGTAGCCGGGCGGCATTGATGTTGCGAGTGATTCTAATGATCTCCTTTTCCGCGATTATCCTGTCCGCGGCGGTTTTCATGTGTTGGTGGGTATCTTCTGAAACGGCGCCGCCGCTGGTCTTTTTCCTCGCTGTGGTTGCCTCTCTCAACGTCTTGTTCTACTCACGCTTTGTGCGCGACACCGCCTTGAAGGACAATTTGGTAGACACTCGATTCTAAATTCTGAAGCCCTCACGGGCCGTTTCGCCCTCCACCTGGGCTGCTAGCGCCTACGTTGTTCCTGTTTGCGCAACGCCACCGTACCCCTCAACCCACCCAGTATCCGATGCGACTGGCTGAGAAGGGCGAACGGAACAGCGCCTATATTCTTAAGGGCCAAACACGCATCCAACTGACTGGCATGACGGAGCCTAAGATGAGGCGGTATTAAGTGGTCAAGACGAACGCAGCGCAGGTTCTGGATAAACTTGGGATCAAGTACGAGTTGCGCGAGTACGAGGTGGACCCTGACGACTTGTCAGCGGTATCAGTTGCGGCAAAGGTTGGCTTACCGCCAGAGCAGCTCTTCAAGACCCTTGCCGTGCGAGGGGACCGGAATGGAATCTGTTTAGCGGCAATTCCTGGGAACGCAGAGTTGGACTTCAATGCGCTTGCCCGCTGGACAGGGGACCGGAAGATCGACATGGTCCCTTTGAAAGAAGTGCAAGCCGTCACCGGTTACATTCGCGGCGGAGTTACCGCTCTCGCCTGCAGGAAAGATTATCCGGTATACATCGACGAGCTTGCGCAAATCTGCGACGTAATCTCGGTATCTGCAGGGATTCGAGGGCTACAGATCTTGCTGGCTCCCGAAGACTACATCCGCGCCGTCAAGGCTAGGGTCGTAGCTATTACCAAAGGCGAAGTAAGCGCCCATTAGGGCGACCCTACCATACCCCCTCAACCCTTGCAATAAGAGCCTATTAGCGCGCGCCCGTCCGCACTGACGGGTCGCGTGAAGCCGGTGCAATGGCGCGGATCACTCCCAAGTGACCGAATGCAAACGCGCTCACAATTCGGTCACCCGCTAGGGAAACAAGTTTGCTACTGTCGGTTACAACGGGGAGAACAGGAGCCTCCACGAGGGTGCTCCTGAGATGCAGAGGAATGAATTCGCCAATTTCACGACGGCTTAAGGCATGCGCGTACGCGCGCGCGTCAATGACTACAGTACTTCTTTGCGCGATTTCGCCGCTGTTGCTCGGACAGACGCAACCGTCTGCAAATACGTCAAGGGCTTTTGGTCCGGATGCATGCGGTCCGGCCGATCCTGCCTACATCCACACCGCCAATGAGACCGGCGGGATACCGATGTTTTTGCAACGCTCGGAAGCCGCCAAAGCCTTCCATCTTGTGCGCGAATCAACGGGGAACAACGTGACAACGGTGTTCTGGGCCACGGAAACACTCGACGGAAAACCGCGAATCATCACCATTCCCGTGGACTCTGTGACCAAGAGGCTTACGCTTGCATTCTCGGTCGATACCAAGGGCAGTCAATTCAAGCTAACGCAGCCTTCCGGCGGAGCGATTACCGAAGGCTTAGCGGGCACCGAGGTTACGGAATTGAATTGCGGCCGGATTGTGACGGTAAGTTTGCCTGAAGCGGGCGATTGGCGCGCGGAGATTATCGGCACTGGCAGATATTGGATAGAGGCTCATGGGCAGAGTGATATTCATTTCATCTCTGTCGAGTTTGTGAAGGAAGGCGGCCGGCCCGGTCACGAAGGACTGTTCCGAATACAAGGGCAGCCGTTGGCGGGAAGTCCTGCAACTGTTCAGGCATCCTTATCTGCCAGTGCGACAAAAACCACGGAGTTCTATCTGGTTACGGAAAACGGCCAGACTATTCGGAAGCTACAAACGCACGCGATAAACGACGACCGGGAATTCCTTGAATTTGTCGGAAACGTGGAACTTCCGAGTGTACCGTTTCGCGTTGCGGTGAGTGGACACGATTCGAACGGCAAGCAATACCAGAGGTTTTACTCGAATCTATTTCATGCGGAGAGCGTGGAAATTATCCCAAGGCTGGATTTTGACGAGTTGGCGGCGGGCGGCACCCGGCAGGCCGTCTTCACGGTCCGAAACATCGGCTCTCCGCGAACTTTTAGCATTACAGTCACGGACGCGCATCAATTCGTGAACAAGGTGGAACCGAAAGAGCTGGCGTTGGGCGCCGGGGAGTCTGGAACTATTCGCGTGGATTTGAACGTGCCGGCGGGAGCTAGGCCGGGCGTTGGTGATGACCTTGTGATCGTTGCTCGTAGCACTGCGGGGCCGCCTACGTTGAATTCCAGTGTTGTGCACCTTTCGGTTTCTTCCTCCAGCACGACTCAGAGTCCTCGTTGAATTTGATCCGTTCGGAAGTAACGGATGCTCCTTAACGGATTGTGCCTTGCCCCGGCCGACAACCGCCAGAGTTAGCGTCTCACGCAGGAAATTTGCTACCCTCCACATGATGGCAACTCCCGGCAAAGTTGCGCGCAATAACCGCTCGACTGCAAATGGCGCGGCGCTTCTGACCAGCCGCGACAATCGCTGGCTCAAGGAGTTTCGCGTGGCTCTGCGCGGCGGCCTGCCCACCGAAGACGGCTTCGTCGGCGTCGAAGGCGTTCGTCTGGTCGAAGAAGCCCTGCGTTCCGGCTGCTCCATTCAAGCTGTGCTCTTCAGCGAATCCGGCGAACGCCATCGCGAACGCCTTTCCTCCTTCATCGACCGGCCCGAAATGGCTTTTCCAATCCTCCGCACCACCGACCGCCTCTTTGAAGGCCTCGCCGATACCGAACATCCTCAAGGAGTCGCCGCGCTGGTGCAACCCCGGCAGACTTCGTTCGATGATTTCGTACGCGGTTCTCCTTCTGCCTGCGCTCCCCTGCTCGTCGTCCTGGCCGGCGTTCAGGATCCCGGCAACGTCGGCACCATTCTGCGCACTGCTGCCGCCTTTGGCGCAACCGGGGCCGCCACCGTCGCTTCCGGCATCAGCGGGACTGCAAATCCTTTCTCGCCGAAAGCCCTGCGCGCCTCCGCCGGCGCAGCTCTGCACCTTCCAATCCTCGCTGGCATGTCGCTCTCGATTCTCCTCGCGCAACTCAAGGTCGCGGGCGTTCGCACTCTCGCTTCGAGCGTCCATGAACCGCGCGACGGCGATCAGCCCCTCTTCGCTCCCTGGGAAGTGGATTGGTGCCAGCCCGTGGCTCTTCTGGTCGGCAACGAAGGCGCCGGCCTTCCTGAAGAAGTCGAGCGCAGCGCCGATGCGCGCATTCGCATTCCCATGGCCAGCGGCGTCGAATCACTGAACGCCGCCGCCGCGGCGGCAGTAGTCTTTTACGAAGCTGCACGTCAGAGAACCAAGCAAGTGAACGGACGAAAGGATGGCAACTAACGATGGGCCCTGTCCCAAGTAGTATCGAGCACAAAAAGACTGGCTTCATCTTGTGCCTGAGCGTCATCTCCATCTTCGGTGGGTCAATTCCCGATGCTTTCGGGCAACAGTCTCAGAAATCGAAGACGAGGAGTGCGTCTGAATGGGCTTTGGCTCGCAGAGAACTCAATTCGATTGGCGAAAAGATCGCTAAGGCAGTCTTGGACAAAGATATCCCCACCTTACTGAGCTATGACCGCCAGGACTTGCGCCCTGAAGATGAAGCCTCTGTGAAAAACACGAAGAGCGACCTGTACTGCTTCCTATTCGATTCTTCTTGCATCAAAGGCGGTAAATGGCGCTCAGTATACGACAAGCTCTCGCAATCACGCCCGCCCGGAATCCACGCATTCATGGCCAAATCTCGCTACGATGGCCACGTATATGGCACGTTGGTTTTCTATGACCGTGCATCGATAACCGACAAAGACCTGGGCTCGCCCGATTTCTTGTGCAAGGAATCTCCGACGAGGATCGCCTCTTGGAAATTTAAGTCTGAAGACGGCAAGTGGAAACCGGTGACGCCCATGTTCGACAATGAGACGGAAGGACTTTGCTCTAACTGACCACGGATCTTACGCTTTCTAGAGAGCCCTAATAACGTGAGCCTTTTCTCAAAATTACCGCCACCCCCACCCAAGCCCGACGTTCCGGCCGCCAACCAGCCGCTCGCCGAGCGCATGCGCCCGCGCACCCTCGATGAATTCATCGGCCAGCAAAAACTTCTCGGTCCAGGCAAACCTCTTCGCGTCCAAATCGAAAGCGACAATCTCGGCTCCATGCTCTTCTGGGGACCGCCCGGCTGCGGGAAAACCACGCTAGCCCGCCTAATCGCGCGCCTCACCAGCTCCGAATTTGTTTCCTTCAGCGCCGTCCTCGCCGGCATCAAGGAAATCAAGGAAGTCATGGCCGCCGCCGAGCACAAATCCCGTTCCGGCCATCGCACCATCGTCTTCGTCGACGAAGTCCACCGTTTCAACAAAGCCCAGCAGGACGCCTTTCTTCCGCACGTCGAAGCCGGCCACATCATCTTTATCGGCGCGACCACTGAGAATCCTTCGTTCGAAGTCATCTCCCCGCTGCTCTCCCGCACCAAGGTCTACGTGCTCGATCCCCTCACTACGCCGCAAATCGTCGAGCTTCTCCGCCGCGCCCTCAAAGACAAAGAGCATGGCTTAGGAAACGAAGCGGCAGAAGCGTCTGACGACATCCTCTTCCGCATCGCCTCTTACGCGAATGGCGACGCCCGCGCCGCTTACAACACGCTCGAGCTTGCCGTCCGCGGTGCGCAGCCCAACGAGAAAGGCACGCGCGTCATCACCAAGGAACTCCTCGAAGACGTTCTCCAGCGAAAACTCCTCCGCTACGACAAAGCCGGCGAAGAACATTTCAATCTCATTTCCGCGCTCCACAAATCCGTCCGCAACTCCGACCCCGACGCTGCTCTCTACTGGCTCGCGCGCATGCTCGAATCCGGTGAAGACCCGCTCTATCTCGCGCGCCGCATGGTCCGCATGGCCAGCGAAGACATCGGCCTTGCCGAACCCGGCGCCCTCGCCATCACTCTTGCTGCCAAGGACGCTTTCGATTTCCTCGGCGCCCCCGAAGGCCATCTAGCCCTCGCCCAAGCCGCCGTCTATCTCTCGCTCGCCCCAAAGTCCAATGCCGTTTACACCGCCTACGGCGAGGTCATCGATGACGTTCACAAAACCGAGGCCGAACCAGTGCCTCTCCACATCCGCAATGCCGTCACCGGCCTCATGAAAAACATCGGCTACGGCCAAGGCTACAAATACGCCCACAATTTCGATGATAAAGTCACGGACATGACCTGCCTCCCGGACAATCTCGCCAGCCGCACCTACTACAAGCCCACCGACCAGGGCTTCGAGCAGCGCCTCCGCCTTCGCCTCGACGAAATTCGTAAAATCAAATCGCGCGCTGTTCCAGGAGCTTGAGGTGCGTCTATGAAATCGTTCTGTCTATTCTCTGTATGCCTTGCGCTGTGTCTTTCGTCTTCAGCACAAAAAAAAGACGAACGCCCCAAGATCACCGGAATCGATAACGTCGTCATAAACGTTTCTGACCTAAAGGCGGCTCGAGATTTTTACGCCACCAAACTGGGACTCAACGAAAATGGCGGGGGATGCGACGACCACCGTATCCGGAGCTGCTTCACAGTCAATTGGGTTACGGGACAGCGCGTCATCTTGAAGACCTCCAGCCCGTGTCCGCAAACAGACTGCCTTGATGAAGTGGTTTTCGGGACCGCCGATGCTCGCAAGCTTCGAAACTTTCTCGCTGCACATGGTGTAACTGTCGGCCCGTTACAGAAGTACGACAACATTTCCCTGTCTTTTGAGACTCAAGATCCAGAGGGTCATCGCATAAGCTTCAGGCAGCAGGTTGGAATTCCCATCAATGACCCCGGTCCCGGCATCAAAGTCAGTTACGGGCGCATCATCCACGCGGGATTCGTCGTCAACGATCGCGCCGCTACCAACCATTTCTACAAAGACATCCTTGGCTTTCGTCCTTACTGGCATGGTGGAATGAAGGACGATAGAGATGATTGGGTCGACATGCAAGTTCCCGAGGGCACCGATTGGATCGAATTCATGCTAAACGTCTCACCGACTGCCGACAAACGCGAGCTAGGCGTAATGAATCACATCGCCCTCGGCGTCACCGACATCAAAGCTGCAAGAGAAAGACTCCTCAAAAACGGTTGGAAGCCGAGCGAGGAACCGCAAATCGGCCGCGACGGCAAATGGCAGCTCAACCTCTACGATCCCGACGACACCCGCATCGAATTTATGGAATTCACGCCAACGCAAAAGCCCTGCTGTTCCGAATATACTGGCCCACACCCCGGCCCTAAACAATGACTTGTCCCTGTTCGCTCAGCCGCTTTCGTTGGCTCCGTCGTCTTTGTTCGTTGGTCTGCGCGATAGCGGGCTGCTGTGCGCTGCCCTCCGCCCACGCGCAAAATATCGACAAGCCCCTGCAATCTATCGACGAGGAAATCACCGCCTTCGCTTACTCTCCCGATGGCCGCATCGTCTACTCCGTCTATCGCCGTTTCAAAACCAAGCAATATGACCTCGAACACGACGACGTCTGGCTTCAGGAAGCCAACGGCAAGCGCCGCCGCCTCCTCGAAGGCCAGAAATACATCCGCGGCAACCAACTCTTCAGCTACATCGTCAATTCCTTCCGGTGGTCTCCCAACGGCCGCATGATTCTCGCCGAGCTCCTCACCACCACTGTCGTCGACGATTCCGGCAGGGCCGAAGACTCTTTCCAAACGATGCTCTTCGATGACTCCGGCCGCGAAATCCGCATCAACAAAGGCGACAACGTGATCCTCGACGCCGCCAACCCCGCCTGGCTACTCGACAACGCCTCCATCGCCTATCTCTCCGAAGCCGTGAAGCCCCGCCAGCTCTTTTCTCTGAAATTCACGCGCCCCGCGACCGGCTCTTTCCCTTCTGCTTATGAAGGCCGCACGTTTCGCGACATTGCTTGGTTGCCCAGCGTGAACGCCGCCATCGCCATCGAACAAAATCGCACCGTCACCGGCCCGCTCCGTCTGCAGCGCCTTGAGCTCCTCACCGATAACGACAAGGAGTTGGCCACCCTCGACGCCTACGAAGGCGGCCTGAGCGTTTCTCCCAGCGGCAAGAAAATCGCCTACTTCATTGACAAGGAGGTTCTTGAAATTCGTGATCTTACTTCGCTCAATCGCGTGGCCCGTCTCCGCATTGGCCTCGGCATCTTTCGCTGGTCCCCCGACGAATCGCGCATTCTCCTCAAGCGCTCTCTCGAAAAAAAATCCGGCGACCTGGTTTGGATTGATCTTCCGCCCCTGGCCGCCTCATCGGGGCATGACATTCCCGTCTCGGAGCCTCAGCCCATCCCCATCCTTCACGGCATTAGCTTCCGCGATTTCGCCATCTCTCCCGACGGCCGCTCCCTCGCCGTGGTCATCACCGGCAAACGCAGTCTCCTGGTCTTCCCGCTCCTCCGCTAACTCCTCCTCCCTCTCTTCTCTGCGAATCCCTGTGTCCTCTGCGTCTCCGCGTTATCTTTTTCCTTTTTTCCCCGAAAATAAAAATCCCGCGCAACATCCCCGCGCGGGCCATCAAACAAATCATCTTCGTAAAATGTTAAGTCAATTTCTGCTGCCGCTTCTTGTGTTCCACAAAAATACACGCATCCTCGATCACTGTCATCCCCGCTGCCCACGCTCGCTCCGCTGCCTCCTCGTTCACGATCCCCGATTGCATCCAAACCGCTTTCGCCCCGATTCGAATCGCGCTCTCCACCACCGGCGGTACTTCCTCCGCCCTCCGGAACACGTTCACGATCTCAATCCTCTCCGGCACATCTTCCAGCTGCGCGTAACTCTTCTCCCCCAGCACTTCCGTCTCGTTCGGGTTCACGGGAATAATCCGGTATCCTGCGCTCTTCATGTATTCCGTCACTCCATGGCTGGGCCGCATGGGATTCGAGGACAATCCGACCACCGCGATAGTCTTGTATTTTTTCAGAAGTTCAAGAATCGGGTCAGCGCCGGCTACGGCGCCATCAGGTAGCAGCACTCTCATCGCGCCGCAAGCTCACCTTTGCCGGCGCGCTTCAAAATCACATGCGCCATGGCCGACAAACATTTTTCATTTTCTTCCGCCGTTCCCACTGAGATGCGCATCGCTTCCGGAAAACCCATCCACCCCAGCGGCCGCACGATCACGCCCATCTGCAACAGGTCATCGCTCAGCGCTTTCGCATCCGGACCCACCACGATAAACACGAAATTCGCCTCGCTCGCCACCGGCCGGAATCCCAGCTTCGCCAATCCCTCGCTCAGCCGTCTCCGCTCCGCGGCATTCGCCGCAATGCACCGCGCCACGTGCTCTTTGTCGTCCAGCGCTGCAAGCGCGCCCGCCTGCGCCACTCCTGAGGTATTGAATGGCGTTCGCAGCTTATTCATCGCGGAAAGCAGATCCGGCCGCCCAATGGCATAACCGATCCGCAATCCCGCAAGGCCATACACCTTAGAAAAAGTCCGCAGAATCAGCAGGTTTTTTCTTTGGCGGTATGCCTCGACCGAATCCCCCAATCCCATGCTCATCGCATAATGGATGTACGCTTCATCCAGCACCACCAGCACGCCATCCGGAACCGCCGCGAGAAACACGTCAAATTCTTCTCGCCCAAACGCGCTGCCCGTCGGATTGTTTGGATTTGCCAGATAGATCACGCCCGTTTTCGGCGTGATGGCCTTTGCCATGGCCTTCAAATCAAATGCGAAATCCCGCTGCGGCACCCGTATCAGTTCCGCCCCGCTCGCGCGAATCGCCACGGAAAACGGCGCGTACGTCCCTTCCGAAGTCAGCCCCTGCACTCCCGCGCGCAGCAGCACACGCGCCGCCAAATCAATCAGCTCGCTCGATCCCAGTCCGATAAAAATCTCTTCCGCTGAAACTCCATGCCGCTCGGCCAGCGTCTGCCGCAGGGCATGCGTTCCGCCATCCGGGTAACGATTTGATTCTCCCAGCACCGCCCGCGCCGCCGCCATCGCCATCGGCGAAGGCCCCAGTGGGTTCTCATTCGAAGCGAGCTTCACCGCATGAATCTTCAGCTCGCGCTCCACTTCTTCAATTGGTTTTCCCGGAACGTACACCGGCAGCCCGCGCAGGTAATCCGGAATCAGCTCTTCGATCGTTCGCGTCATCTCTAACAGTTTACTTCCTCGACCGTTTTCCCGCCAATCGCCCCTCGCCCACAGTTGTCATTCTCTAACTCTCAAAGATTCGCCGTACGATTTGCACGGGCGCGCTTCAGCGCGGCCACCCGCCCCCCCGTGACATCCATCATTTCAGGGCTGGTTCATGCTCGATGAGTGGGGGCCGGACAACTTGTAGTGGAAGTGTTGAATTACGGCCGAGAGGAATGTGCGGCCGGATTCGCGGACAGCGTCGGCTGTCTGCTTTTGGGCGTCGTATCCCAGAAATAACGCTACGGCGATGGCAATGACCAGGATGCCCGAAACTACGTTGCGCTTTCGCAGGACGGAAAAGAGAATCGCGACGGGAAGTATGCTGATTGTCGGGTGGAACAAGAAGGCGTAGCCCGGCGTCGCGTGGCCAGACAATCCGCCGATGCCGTATGCGAACGAAACAAATCCCAGAGCGTAGGACCAGACAGTTCCGATTACCAGACCAACGATGAAGCCCGGGGCGGCATCAACGACTTTGTCAAGCATTCGACCGTTCATGATGTCCATATCAGACTTATTGCTGCGCGACTGAAACTGCCGCGACGTTACCGTTGGATGTAACCCAAACTTGCTCTGGATCGTTACTGAACACGGGAATGCCCGAGTATGTCTGCAGCGGCAGGGACCATTTCTTTCTGCCGTCGGGAGAGAGCGCATACGTTTGACCACCAGACGTGCCCTGGCTGGGTAGATACACGGTTCCCTCGGGACCAACGGTCGGTGGAGTAATAAAATCTTCGCCTGGCGTGTCGGGGTGGAATCGCCATTTTTCTTTTCCGTCTTCCGAAATGCAGAACAGGCCGTGCCGCGCCAGGTAAACGTCTCGGTTTTTAGAGACGGCCGGCCTGGTCATCCACCACCAATACGAACTTACCGGTGCGGTGTATCTCCACAGCGCTCTTCCTTGCGGGCTAATTGCCACCAGGTCGCGTCCGCTAATAACGTAAATGCGGCCATCGGCACCCACGACAGGGTCACTCAAGCCAGCGAAGCCGTTTTGCTGCACGCTGGTACTCCATAATCTCTCTCCCGATGGACTGAACGCGAGGACTATGCCGGTGTCCGCATTCACGTAGATCGTGCCATCCGGGGCGATCGCGGGAGTCTTCAAACCGGAGTAAATCGTTCCATCCAGTCCCACGGAAGGGGTGAGCAATGGATAGGCAGACGCGATAGCGGGAGCAGGACGTTCGATGTCGTCGCGATGCCAAAGTGTTTTGTGGCTGGGAGAAATCGCGTAGAGACTGTAACCGATAGACGCGTATAGCGTGCCATCCGGTGAAAGAGTGACGGCCTGCGGGTGCGCGGGAACTGGAACTCGCCATAGGATGTCTCCGCTCGCGCTGACCTCTTGGATTTCTTGTTGCGCGTCGGTTGGCGGTGTCCCGATGATCGTGTTGCCCGATTTCGCGCTGGCGTAGAAGGAAGATTTGCCAAAGTTGAAGAGCATTTTTCCTGAATCGGCGGCGAAACTCGCGAGGAGATAGTTATTGTTGCGTATGAAAATCGCACCGGTTGAAGAGACAGCCGCGACGGCGCCATACGTGAGCGGAATAAGTTCGATTGTCCGAACCAGAGGCGCTTCTTCAACCGGGAATTGATCGTTTGTGGGTTGGTAACCAGTCAACGAACTCATGGTGAACATGTATCCCGCCGAGAGGGCGTAGAGGGCGTAGAGAATGCGATTCGTGGGCATTGAGGTTTTGAAGCCTAGCCATGCGTAAGTCGGATCGTCAAGCGAACTCGATCCTTGTGGACACTGATGAAGATGTCCGCGACAAAATCATACAGTTAAGTCTGGCGTGATTGGGACTAAACATTAGACTGCTTCCTGGCATGCGTATCCGACTTTTGAAAACTACTCGGGCGTCGGGATGGCAAACTCTTGCTGGGCAGTGGCGTCCAGCGCTGGCGGCTTGGCGCCCTTGATGACGAGTCACAGCATGAACGCCACCTCCCCGAAGGCGGCGGGCTGAGAGCAGGTAAACACTTTGTCATAATATTGCGGCGACGGTACGCCGGTAAGGCTCAGGATCACTCAGGCGAAGCCGCCGAGGGCGAGCCGGGCGCCCAGGAACTTTTACTTCCTTTCAAAGACTCTTCAACCTCGCCACTTCCCTCACCGTCAAACCTCGAAACTTCCCCGGAGGCACATCCAAAACCAGCGGCCCCAATTGCACGCGCTTGATTTTCTCCACCAGAAATCCCGCGCTCTGAAACATCCGCCGAATCTGCCGGTTCCGCCCCTCGATCAGAATCACCTCATACCAAGGATTCGCTCCGTCCTCCATCAATCGTATCTTCGCCGGCGAAGTCTTCACCCGCGTCCCATCCTCCAGCTCAATCGTGATCCCCGCTCGCAAACGCGCGATCGCCCGCTCGTCCGGCTTCCCGCTGATCTTCACCAGGTATGTCTTCGGCGCATGCGAACCCGCCTTCATCAACTTCTGCGCCAGCGCCCCGTCATTCGTCATCAGCAGCAACCCCTCGCTGGCGTAGTCTAGCCGCCCCACCGGATACACGCGCTCCGGACAATTCTTCATCAGCTCCATCACCGTCGGCCGCCCCTCGGGATCGCTTACCGTAGTCACATAACCTTTCGGCTTGTGCAGCATAAAATACAGCAGCCGTTCCCGCCTTTTCAGTGGCGCCCCATCCACGCAAATCAAATCCCGCTCCGGATCCGCCTTAGTCCCCTGCTCCGTGACCACTTTTCCGTTGAGCGTAACCCGCCCCGCCGCAATAATCTCCTCCGCCTTGCGCCGGGAAGCAATTCCGCAAGCCGCCATAATCTTCTGCAATCGTTCTTGCATTTTCTGGATTTCGCCTCTCGGTAAGAGTTGCTCCATCAGGCCAGTTCTCGCACTAAAAGCCCGAGGTCAACGTGTTGTCATTCCGAGCGCACCGAGGAATCTGCTTTTTCTTCTCTTCTCTGCGTCCTCTGCGTTCTCTGTGCCCTCTGCGTTAAATTCTTGTTGTTTCCTTTTCGTTCCGCGTCCTTCTCAAACTTCCTCAACTTCTCCGCTTCCTTCTGTTCAATCATCCGGTATCTCCCCGGCGGAATCCCCTCCACCGTGAGCGGCCCCAACCCAATTCGCTTCAACTTCTCCAGCGGATGCCTCTCCTTGAACAAGATCCTCCGCAACTCTTCCTTCTTCGTATCCCGCATCCGCACTTCATACCAATAATTCGCCGCCCGCCCCCGCGTAGCATCCGGCTGCCGCACCGTTTGCATCCGCACTCCAATCTCTTTTCCCAGCCGCTCCAGGTCCAGCAGCGTCAGCATCCCCTTCACCTTCACCTGATAAACCTGCTCCAACTGCGCCCAATGCTTCAACAACTCCGCCGCCAGGTCCCCATCATTCGTCAAAAACACCAGCCCCGACGCCGCATATTCTAGATTCCCCACGGGAAACACCCTCTCCGGTAATCCTCGCAAACAATTTCGCAGCGTCTTGCGCCCTTCCGGGTCGGCCATCGCCGACACCACTTCCGGCGGCTTGTTCAAGACAATGTAAACACGCCGCCCCTCCTTGGCCTCGACGACCTTCCCCGCCGCCTCAATACGGTCTTTCGCCGCATCCGCCTTCGACCCCAGCTCCCGCACCACCTGCCCATTCACGCGCACCTGTCCGCTGGCGATCAGCAGCTCCGCATGCCGCCGCGAAGCAATCCCCGCCCGCGCAATAATCTTCTGCAGCCTCTCTTCCATTTTCTCTTTCTTATCTTTTCTCTGTAGGGGCGGACTTCAGTCCGTCCCTCTTTCTGTAGGCCGTGCCTTAACTTGTACGAGATTCCTGTGGTTTTTTCCGCCACCCGACGTAGGCCGCTCCGATAGCTGCATAAAGCACAAAATTAATCAGTCCAATGACCAGCCACATCGCTCCCACGTTCTGTACGGGTTGCTCAGTAATTGCCATCCACCAGCCGAACAAGAAAAGCCCTGGACAAAGTATTAGAGACGCCCAGAACATCCAAATCCCTGCCCAACTCCTAGCGAAGAAATCTGTTTTATCAAACAGGAAGAAGACGGCCGCGATCGCCAAGCCCAGAATGGCAAACCGGAGGATGGTCCTTGAATCTCTGCTCATAGCACTTCGGCTTCACCGCGAACAATTCTCTTCTCTGTGGAAACGCTAATTTGGCCGGTGCGTGCTGGGGCTGACTTCCCGATTTCAATTTTCTGATTTCACTTTTCCAATTTCATTCTCCAGCCATCGCCGACTTCGCCGATTCTTGGTCTTTCGCCTCCGGCATCCCCTCATTATTCGCCGCCGTCTCTTCCAACAATTCCTCCCGCGCTTCCATCTCCGCACTCGCGGTCTTATCGCTGGCAGCCGCCTCATTGTTCGGACTTCCGCCAGTGTTTGCCGTCAGCGCACTTTCGCTCGCCACTCGCCACTCGTCACTCGCCACTTCCCCCATATCGCTTCCCAACGCTTCTCGCGCCAGCGCCTCAAACTCTTTCAAGCTCGGCAACTCCTCCAAATCGCTCAATCCAAACCGCATCAAAAATTCCTTCGACGTCTTATACAAAATCGGCCGCCCCATCACTTCCTTCCGCCCCGCCGTCGAAATCAAATGTTTGTCCAGCAGCGTGCTAATCACCCCCGAAGTATTCACTCCGCGAATCTCCGAAATCTCCGGCGAAGTCACCGGCTGCTTGTAAGCAATCACCGCTAGAGTTTCCAGCGCCGGCATCGAAAGCCGCAACGGCGGCCGCAAACTCTTGATAAACCGCCGCACCACATCATGCTGCTGCGGCTTGGTATAAAGTTTGTATCCGCCCGCCACTGCCCGAATCTCGATCCCCCGTTGCTCGCTTGCATAACTCGCCACCAACTCGTCCAGCGAAGCCTGCACTGCCAGCTTTTCTTCCCCCAGCGCCTTAGCCAGTTGGTCGATCGTCGCGGGCTCGTCCGCCGCGTAAATAATCGCTTCTAACGCCGCTTTTCTCTCTTCGTTTGTCATGCCTGCCTCATGTGGAGTGCGGCGGCTCGCCGCCGCTTTTCCGCCATCCCAAGATCATCTGTACTCTTCGTCAATCTGCTTGATCCCACCCGCCTCATCAAAAACCAAATCAAACATTTTATGTTTCCTCACCAAAATATCTCCAAACTGTCTTTCTTGCACCAGCGCCACCGCCTGTAGCTTAACCATTTCGAGGACCGCCAGGAACGCCACAATCATTGCGTGGCGCGAAGGGCACGCCTCAAAAAACTGAATCAAATTCACCGCATTCTCCGCGCTAGCCAGAATCTGCGCCCGCAACGCCGCAATCATCTGCGCGACCGTAAATTCTTCGTGCCGCAATTCGATCCGCGAAACTTCCTTCTTCCGCTCCAAAACCTGCTGGAACACTTTCACCAAATCCACCAGCGAAACCACCAACTCGCCCTCAGTCCCTTCGTCGTTATAGAGCGACTTGTCCGGCTTCGACCACACGTTCTCTTCAATCTGCTGCTTCTGGTACAAAAGCTGAGCTGCGTTTTTAAATTTTTCGTGTTCCACCAAGCGTTGCACCAATTCCGCCCGCGGATCGCCGCCTGCCTCTTCCGTCTCGCCCAAAGGATCCGGCGGCAGCAACATCTTCGATTTGATGTAAATCAGCGTAGCCGCCATATAAATAAATTCCGAAGACACATCCACATCCAACTCTTCCAATTTATGCAGGTAATCGAGGTATTGCGCCGTGATCTCCGAGATGCGAATGTCGTGAATGCTCATCTTCTGTTGCTTGATCAAATCCAGTAGAAGATCCAGTGGCCCTTCGTACATCGGGATCTGGATTTTGTAGGCCGTGTTCGGCGCGGTTCTCTCCGCGCGCTCTTCGCTGCGTGTTTCCGCGTCTTTCCCCGTCATCTTGTTTCCCGGCGTTGCCATTTTTCCCAACCTTAACTAACTCTCTTCTTCTTTTTTACCGGCCGTAACGTTGGCCTGGGAATCCGATCTTTGCCGAAGACCGCGTCTCTAACCCGTCTCATGGTTTGCATAGCTATGATCCGGGCTTCCGCAGACCCCTTTTGGATCAATCGGCGCACCAGCTTCTTGTCTGCCTCATATTCAAGCCTTTTTTCACGAATGGGGGCGATCCACTTGATCAAATTCTCCGCCATCGCGGCTTTGCACTCGATGCAGCCGATCCCTGCGGTCGTGCAGCCTTGGCGCACCCACTCCAGGCGGCCCGGCTCTTCCGCAGAGAACAGTTTATGCCAGTCATAGACCGGACACACGTCCGGATTTCCCGGATCCGTCCGCCTCTTTCGCGCCGGGTCCGTCACCATCACTTTTGTTTTCGCGCGAATGTCCGCATCGCTCTCGCTCAGCGTAATCGTGTTCCCATAACTCTTCGACATCTTCCGCCCATCCAACCCCGGTATCTTCGGCGTCTTCGTGAGCATTGACTCCGGCTCCTCGAGTAACGGTGCAAGCGTCCCCAATCCGTTCGCCAAGTAGTAGCCCTTTTCTTGAAGGGAGGAGGAATGAAACACGGTCCTAATCGCAGTAACTAAACCCTGCAGGGAAACCTTCGAGGCAGGCGTCATTTCCCAACTAAGCTTGGAAGAGATTCCGCACGCACTAACAATCGAGTACAAATCCGTCTTGTCCTTAAATGGCGAGAGGATCAAATCCGCATAGGCCAATTTAAAACGCCGCACGATCTCCCTGCTCGTCTCCACATGCGAAACTTGATCTTCCCCGGTCGGCACAAACAGCCCCGCAATATCAGGCGAGCTATAAATCACGATGTCTGCACACTGCAAAACTGGATACCCCAGAAACCCGTAGTTGTGCAGGTCCTTGTCCTTGACGTTCTCCAGTGCCTCTTTATACGTTGGCACGCGCTCCAGCCAGCCCAGCGGGGTCACCATGGACAGCAACAAATGCAACTCCGCATGCTCCGGGACCGCCGACTGCTGAAAAAGTACGCTCTTCGTTGGATCCAGCCCTGCCGCCAGATAATCGATCATGATCTGTAGCGTGTTCTCCGCGACCCCCGAGGTGTCCGCGTAATCGCTGGTCAGCGCGTGCCAATCCGCAATGAAGTAGAAGCAGTCGTAGCCAGGATCGTTTTGCAGACGTACCCAATTTTGCAGCGCGCCGAAGTAATGGCCGATGTGCAGGCGGCCTGTGGGCCGCATGCCGCTCAGCACCCTGCTCTTCTTTCCCTCAGCCCCTGTCGTCACCACGCACTCCTGAGCTCAATTCGCAACACCAAAGCACAGGCGCAGAGAGATTTCTCTCTGCGCAGGCCGACACATTCGCAGGAGCGAATGCGCAAGAAAAGGCGTCGGCCTGCTCCGTTCGAAATGACGGGTTTACTAATCGCTCTTCCTGCTTGCATTCGCTCTTCGGTCCCTGATCCCAATCTCTTCTCCTGTTCAGAAGCCGGGCTAAAGCCCGGCCTCTACAAATTAACCAAGCCCCAGGGCGGTCGGATGCTTCGGCTGATAGAGCCCAACTTCACCGCCGCCGGGGAGTTTCATCTTTGTAATGGAGCCCCATCGCGCTTCCTCAATCTTTGAACACTTCACACCCTTCTTAGCGAGTGAAGCCATCTCCGATTTCAGGCTGTCACACATGAAATAGAGTTCATGCGGGCCGTTTTCGCCAGCCGGGTGGAATGCTGCCTCCCCCGGAGGCAGCGCAAAGATTAACCAGCCGTGGCCCGCGTCCACAAACTTGAGGCCTAGTTCGTCGCGAAAGAAGGCGCGGTCCGCTTCCGCGTCTTTACTGTAAACGACGACGTGAGCGCCAGAAATCATACGCCCCTCCGAGTCTTGTCTGTGCGAATCTCGACAGGACATCCGCGCGCGCCAATTTCATGAATTAAGTCGATGAAATCGTCCGCCATTTTCTTTGCCCCAGCACCGATTAGGCCGTAATTCTGAATCACTACACAGTACGGGACTTCAACCTTGTTGATATTGCCGCCCGCGATGCTGTCATTCAGCGCGTTGAAGCTCTTACCATGCCAAGACGGAGCCCCGACGGCCTTAAAGAAAGCGTCGTATACATCATCGGATGTCTTCCATTCAGCACCGTCGAGAAGCAGTTCCTTCATCCTTTGCTAGCTCGCTGCTACCTTCTGTCTTTCCGGCGAGCCAAGCAGCTCGCGCGCGATGATCATGCGCTGCACCTCGCTGGTGCCTTCGTAGATGGTGATCACGCGAGCGTCGCGGTACATGCGCTCCACATCCGTTTCGCGCGAATACCCCACGCTGCCATGCACCTGGACCGCTTTATACACTACGCGGTTCACCATCTCGCTGGCATAAAGCTTGGCCTTGGAAGCGCTTGCGCCCATTTTGTTCGGGTGCACGTCCTTTAACCACGCCGCGTAATATAGCAGCCCGCGCGCCGCCTCAATTTCCGTCTGCATGTCCGCAATCATCCACTGGATCGCTTGGAATTCGCTGATGGACTTGCCGAATGCCTTGCGCTGCTTCGCGTACTTCACGGTCTCATCCAGCGCGCCTTGCGCCAGCCCGACGGCCTGCGCCGCAATCCCGATTCGGCCGCCGTCAAGCGCGCTCAGCGCAATCTTCAGCCCTTGCCCCTCCTCGCCAAGCCGGTTCTCAACCGGCACCACGCAATCGTTCAACAAAATCTCGACCGACGGTGACGACCGCTGCCCCATCTTGTCCTCATGCCGCCCCACGCGAAAGCCAGCGAAACCAGGTTCCACCAGAAAAGCGGAAATCCCCTTGCCGCCTGCTGCCGGGTCGGTTTTCGCAAACACGATCAGCACACCCGCGGCGTTCCCGTTGGTCACCCAGGTCTTCGTTCCGTTTAATTTGTACACATTTCCGTCGCGAATCGCCCGCGCCTGAATTCCCGCCACATCCGAACCCGCCGCTGCTTCCGTCAGGCAAAACGCGCCAAGCGTCTCGCCCGTGGCCATGCGCCGCAAATATTTTTTCTTCTGCGCCTCCGTGCCGAACAGCAGCAGCGGCGACTGCACCGCCGAGTTGGTCACGCCAATCGCCGTGGACATTGCCGTAAACACGCGCGCAACTTCTTCCAGCATCAGCACATACGAAACGGTATCCAGTCCCGGCCCGCCCCACTCTTCCGGCACCAGCATCCCGCAGCATCCCATTTCGCCGAGTTTGTGAATCGCTTCGGCGGGAAATTTTTCCTGCTTTTCCCACTCCTTGACGAACGGGCGCACCTCCATCCCCATGAATTGGCGGACGGTATCGCGAATCAGTTTTTGGTGATCTTTGAGCGCAAAATCCATCGGGAATAGTGTAAGCCCGATGCTAGCATAGCCAAGCGGCAAGCAGAAGGCGGTGTACTCGTCCAGTAGATTAGTGACACTTTGCCTTTCCGAGGTTGCGTTTCCAACGGGTGATAAATTCTAGTGGAGTGAGGTAGGCAAGCGACTGATGTGGCCGGATGCAGTTATAGGTTTTCTCCCAGCCTC
>Ga0209648_10000413_pt1 | contig 32599 bp, 26 predicted proteins | sample GraSoi2013_115cm_FD_185830 | JGI IMG/M metagenome (GOLD analysis project Ga0209648, IMG submission 185830) | Grasslands soil microbial communities from the Angelo Coastal Reserve, California, USA - Sample 9_17_2013_115cm (SPAdes) (version 2) | ecosystem: Environmental > Terrestrial > Soil >...
TCTACGGCGCCGAGCGGGCCGAGCATGGCGCCGTAGAAGGTTTCCGAGCGCTTCAGCAAGCCCGGCGAATACTTGGTCCAATGCATGGTTCCCTGCGGCCCAGGCCATGCCGAACAGAGAATGAAACTCGTTGTAGCACCGTAGCTAAGGGGTTGATATTGCGCGGAGGTCGCCTTTTCAGCCCCAGCAGAGGCGACCCGCATCGCGATGGAACCCCGATTCTCCGCATCGAGTTTGCGGGTCGCGGTACAATGAGCATGTTGCATAGAGCGTCACAATTCGTTGCGATCGCGTTAGCCATCGTAATACTCGCGCTTCCGCTGTCGGCGTGTCTAACCTCGGCTGCGAAGGTAAGCGCCGAACAGCGCGAGTGCTGCCAAAAGATGGCGGGACTTTGTGAGACATCTGTGATGCCTAGCTCTCACTCCTGCTGCCAGCACACTGTCTCGCGTCAGGCCATTGCTGTTTCCAAGGTTCAAAGGAACGATGCTGGTTCAGCTGTCGCCACGCTTGCGGAAGCCCTTCCCCCCGTACCACAATTGATCGTTCGGAGCAGTGCCAGCCCATTCGAGTCTCCGCCCGAGAGCCCCCCTCTAATCGTTAACGTTCTTAGAATCTGATCTCCTCGTCGCAAAGAAATTGCGAGGACACATATGTGTCTTCGTAAGACTTCATCTCCCAAATGTATTGCGAGGAGAAAATGACGAAGATCAGCAATCTATGTGTGTTTGTCTTTGTGGCCGCTGCTGCTTTCGCGCAGAACACTCCCACCAGCTTGCAGTCACTGATCGCGGAAGCGCGTCAGAATAATCTCGCGATCAAGGCTGCCGAGAGTGCGATTCAGACAACCCGATACATGCCTAAGCAGGCTTCTGCGCTGCCCGACACCGACGTGATGGTGCAGCATTTCACGGTGGGAAGTCCGCGCCCATTCGCCGGGTACAGCAACAGTGATTTTGCGTACATCGGCTTCGGCGCGTCGCAGGAGCTTCCTTATCCCGGCAAGCGAGCCCTGCGGGCGAACGTCGCCGAGCACGAGATCGCAATTTCAGGTGCGGAGAAGAATTCTGTCGTCTGGAATGTGCTCAACCGGCTTAAGCTCGCGTACTTCCAGCTGGCGGCATCGCAAGACGTCATTTCTATCCTTGCGAAGAATCAGCAAGTCGCAGATCAGATCGAGCAAGGCGCCGAGGGCCGCTACCGTGTGGGAGAAGGGATGCAGCAGGACGTACTTCGGGCCCAACTCGAGCGCACCAAGCTGCTGAATGAACTCTCGATGCAACGACGCGAAAGCGCCCAGGCGCAGGTTGTGCTCAAAGCTTTGCTCAATCGGTCCGCGGAATCGCCTGGCCTTATCCCCGAGCCATTGTCTGCTCGTCATATTCCAGGATCCGACGTGCTGATGGCCAAATTGCGAGAGAAGAACCCTGAGTTGCAGGTTAGCGCGGAACAAATCTTGCAGGGGCGCGCGGCGGTCGAACTTGCGAAGCGGGAAAAGAAGCCCGATTTCGGCGTCCAGTACATGTGGCAGCACACGGCGGACAACTTCCGCGATTACTACATGGGAACGTTCTCGATCAAGCTTCCCAACCGTTCTCGCGTGCGTGCGGCGGAGGGAGAGTCGCAAGCGAAGCTGGCGCAAGCAGAGGCGGAAAAGGAATCGCGACTGAAACAGATGGAGAGTGATTTGGGCGAGCAACTCGCCATTGTCCAAACTTCCGAACAACAACTGAAAGTCTATGAAGAAGGACTGATTCCTCAAAGTGAGGCAGCGCTGAACGCCGGGCTCGCCGGATACCGCGCAGGGAAACAGGAGTATCAGGGCCTATTGGCTTCCTTTTCGGATACCCTCCAGCTGTCCATTGATCATGAACGCACGCTGGCTGAACACGAGGCCGCCATTGCTCGGATTGAAGGCCTGATCGGGGAGGAGCTGCAATGAACTACCGCAAGCTTTTCATCTTCGCAGTGGTACTCAACGTGGCGCTTGCGCTGGGTGCCTATTGGATTTGGAAATCATCAAGGCCCTCGCCAATCTCGACGAGTGCCGTGGAACATCCGCCGATGGAAGGCTTCACGATCAACACGCCTCCGGAAGGTTCCGCTCCTCCGCTTACGCCTGTCGAATTGTCGCCGGAAAGGATGCAAAGCATTGGCGTGCGGACCGGACGGATCGAGTACAAGACCATCAATTCGGATATTCGAGCGACCGGCACAGTGGACGTGAACGAACGGCGTGTGGCTTACGTCCAGACGCGCTATCCGGGTTGGGTCAAGGACGTTCTTGTGAACGCGACCTATCAATTCGTGAAAAAGGGACAGCCTCTCTTCACGATCTACAGTCCGGAACTTGTGGCCAGCGAGCAAGAATACTTACTAGCCAAGGCCAATGCACAGCGCGTGGGCCAGAGTTCTGTGCAAGGAGTCGCTTCCGGCGCGGATAACTTATTGGGATCAGCACGCGATCGGTTGTGGCAATGGAATCTTTCCGATTCAGACATTTCTAAATTAGAGGCCAGTGGAAAACCACTAACGGATTTCACATTCGCCTCGCCGGTTTCTGGCTATGTGATTGAGCGCATGGTGTTGCCGAACGCCTATGTTCAGCCGGAAATGCGTTTGTACACGATTGCCGATCTGTCGAGCGTCTGGGTCAACGCGCAAGTCTTTCAGGAGGACGCGGGCAAGCTGAAGCCCGGCTATCCGGCTGAAGTCACGGTTGACGCGTACCCCAATCGCATATTTCACGCGCGGGTCGAACAGGTGCTACCACAAATTGATCCAGCGACGCGCACTCTGCGCGTGCGATTGACGATGCCCAACCCGAACCTGTTGCTTAAGGCTGGCATGTTTGTGATTGTCCTGTTGCGCGCGCCACTCGGACGCCAGCTATTTGTCCCAGCCTCGGCAGTGCTACAGGGCGGCAACCGGCAGGTGGTTTTTGTTGCGCGCGGCCAAGGTTCTTTCGAGCCACACGAAGTGCAACTAGGCACTCGTACTGACGATGGCTTCGTTGTCCTCAAAGGCTTGCAGGCAGGCGACACCGTTGCAACCTCGGCCAACTTCCTGATTGATTCCGAAAGCCAGCTTCAGGCAGCTGCAGGAGCGTACACCCCGCCTCCGCCGGGCGCAGGCACGGAAATAAGCGCCGCGGCCCAGCAGGTCTCTGCCGAGCTCATAACAAACCCTTCGCCTCCGCACAAAGGCAAGAACGGAGTACAGGTGAAGCTCACGTCAGCAGACGGTAAGCCATTGTCGGGAGCGAAAGTCACTGTCCGATTTCATATGCCGGGCATGCCAGAGATGGGCATGGCACAGATGAATGCGGTGGCCCAGCCGAACGATCAAGGAAATGGAACTTACACCGGAGAGTTGGAACTCGGGTCGGGCGGCACGTGGCAGGTCACAATCAGCGCGGAGCAAGGCGGAAAACTCGTGTTGACCAAGCGCATGAACGTCACAGCAACGGGAGGCATGTAAGCCATGATCTCTCGTCTGATTGAATGGTGCGCGCGAAACCGGTTTCTGGTGTTCGCGGGAGTTCTATTTCTGTTGCTCGCCGGCATCTGGTCGCTACAGCGGATACCGCTTGACGCGTTGCCGGACATCTCCGACGTGCAAGTTATTGTGCATACGCCTTGGCCTGGGCGCCCGCCAAATGTCATTGAGGACCAAGTCACGTATCCGATTGTCACGACCTTGCTCGCTGCACCGCATGTGAAAGCCGTGCGTGCCCAAACCATGTTCGGTGACTCCTACGTGTTTGTCGTATTTCAGGACGGGACGGACCTGTACTGGGCGCGTTCGCGCGTCCTCGAATACATTCAGCAGCTTGGTGGACGCTTGCCACAGGGTGCACAGCCCATGATCGGCCCGGATGCAACTGGTGTCGGTTGGGTGTTTGAGTACGTGTTAGTTGACCGCACACACCAGCACAGCCTAGCCGATTTACGGGCCATACAAGACTGGCAGGTACGCTATCAACTGGAAACGGTACCCGGTGTGGCGGAAGTTGCAACCATCGGCGGATTCGTCAAGCAATATCAAGTGCAGCTTGACCCGAACAAATTGCTGGCCTATGGAATTCCTCTCTCCACGGTGATCGATCGGGTTCGCGCCAGCACCAATGAAGTCGGTGGACGGGTGCTCGAAATGAATGGCGCGCGTTACATGGTCAGAGGCCTTGGATACTTAACTTCCCTGAAGGATCTGGAGGAAGTGTCCGTCAATGCAAAGAACGGCACCCCGGTCTTGTTGCGCGACCTCGGGACGGTAACCTTCGGACCAGATATTCGCGAAGGAGTAGCGGAGTGGCAGGGCGAGGGAGAAGCCGTCGGAGGCATTATTGTGATGCGCACCGGCGAGAATGCGCTGAACGTAATCAACGGCGTTAAGGCAAGGGTGGCGGAGATCGCACCCAGCCTGCCTGCCGGAGTTGAGATCCATGCAGGCTACGACCGCTCTGGCCTGATTAGTGAATCCATCCGGACGCTGCAACGCGACTTGCTCGCCGAGTGTGTGATCGTCAGTTTCGTCACGATTATCTTCCTGTTTCACTTCCGCTCGGCGCTCATACCCATCCTGACGCTACCGGTTGCTTTGCTGGCTGCATTCATTCCCATGTATTTTCTGCACATCAGCAGCAACATTATGTCGCTTGGCGGTTTTGCGCTTGCGATCGGCGTGCTGATCGATGCTTCGATTGTGATCGTCGAGAACGGATACCGCCATCTTTCCGAAGCAGGTCAGGTAAGCGAGAAACAACGCCGTCAAATTCTGATTGACGCAGCCAAGCAGGTCGGTCCTGCTCTCTTCTTCTCACTGCTGGTCATTGTGGTTTCCTTCCTGCCGGTTTTCCTACTCGAAGCACAGGAAGGAAGAATGTTCCGGCCGCTGGCGTGGACTAAGACCTTGTCGGTAGCCTTTTCGTCACTGCTAGCGGTCACTGTTGTACCAGCTTTAATGCTGTTCTTTATTCGCGGCCGACTACGGCCCGAGGCCCAGAACCCAGTCTCTCGAATTACTCAAGCGCTGTATTTACCCATCATTCGCTTCGCACTCCGTCATCGCTGGCTGACCATTGCTGTCAATCTTGTCTTCCTTGTGGTGACGATTCCGCTGGCGTTGCGCCTGGGCAGCCAGTTCATGCCTCCGCTCTATGAAGGATCGTCCTTGTATATGCCGACCTCCCTGCCTGGAATTGGGATTACTCAGGCCACGCAGCTTCTGCAAGAGCAGGACCGAATCATTCGCAGCTTTCCTGAGGTTGACAGCGTATTCGGCGTGGTCGGGCGCTCCGACAGCTCAACCGACAACGCGCCGCTCGACATGTATGACACCACCGTCATGCTGAAGCCGCGTGAGCAATGGCGCGCGGGAATGACTTACGACAAGCTCATCGCCGAAATGGACTCGAAGCTCCAATTCCCCGGCCTGTCGAACACCTGGACGATGCCGGTCGAAAACCGGCTGGACATGCAGCTCACGGGGATAAAGACGCCAATTGGCATGAAGATCCAGGGGCGAACCGTAGAGGGCATTCAAGCCGCAGGCTCTCGCATCGAGCAGTTACTCTCCCGGTTACCGGAAGTCCGCGCTGTTTTCGCGGAACGCGTGTCCCAAGGTTTCTATCTGAATATTGATGTGAACCGTTTGGAAGCAGCCCGCTACGGGATGACTGTCGAAGACGTCCAACGTGCGGTGGAGTCTGGGATCGGCGGCGAGAACATCGCCGAGAATGTAGAAGGTCGGGAAAGATACCCCATCAACGTGCGCTACCAGCGGGACTTCCGCGACACCCCAGAAGATCTTGGCCGCGTGCTGGTAGCCACGCCGTCAGGTGCCCAAGTGCCACTGAATTCGGTGGCCCGCATTTCCTTCTCGCGCGGTCCCGCCATGATCCGTGATGAAGGTGGACAGCTCACTGGCTACGTTTTCATCGACCTCAAAACGAACGATTACGGCAGCTTCGTCAACAAAGCGAATCAGTTGCTTGCTCGTGAAATGAAGCTACCCACCGGCTTCAGCTTTCAGTGGTCTGGGGAATACGAATTTCAATTGCGGGCTAAAGAGCGATTGAAGCTGATCCTACCGGTGGTGTTCCTGGCGATTTTCATGCTGTTGTATCTGGTATTTCGTTCCGTTACGGAAGCAGTGGTGCTCATCCTTCCAACTTTCTATGCCATGAGCGGCGGCCTGCTGTTGCAATGGCTACTTGGCTACAACTTCAGCGTGGCAGTCTGGGTTGGCTATATCGCGCTCTTTGGGATTGCCGTCGAGACTGGAGTCGTGATGGTCGTGTATCTGCACGAAGCGCTGGACCGCCGAATCCGCAGCGGTGTCGAGCTTACAGAACACGACATCGAGCAAGCGGCAATTGAAGGCGCGGTGCAGCGCCTTCGTCCGAAACTGATGACCGTGACCGCGGTCCTTGCCAGCCTGGTTCCGATCCTCTGGGAAACCGGCATCGGTTCAGACGTGATGAAACCAATTGCCGCACCTGTAGTGGGCGGCATGATTACTTCGACGATTCACGTTTTGATCTTGGTCCCAGTATTCTTCGTCATGATGAAAGAACGCTCTTTGCGTAGAGGGGGTCTCCGTCCAAGTGACGAATTGAATGAACCGGATAGTGTCGCAGTGTCCAGTCAGTGACTACGTTTTGTTCCGGTTTCACCCATTCGGTGCGGACGCCCGGTAGTATCCGGCATGACCAAATCCGAAGAGAAGCGGCCGCACCGCGATCTTCTTCGGATCTGAAAGCCCGGCCTGGTCCATGAGGGAGAGAATTCGACCCTCGGAGTTGTCTCGCAAGCGTTTGCTTGAATGAATCAGGCTGAATGGCCCGTGCCCTAACCCGGACGGCGATACGTCGAAGTCTAGTAAGTAAAAAACCGCACCCGGTTTCAGCACACGACGCACCTCACGCAAAGTCTTTTCTCGGACTTCACCTTCGAGGTGGTGGAACATGAATGAGGAGAAGATTGCATCGAAGGTAGCTGCGGGATATTCAAGAGTATCCGCAAAGCCTTGATCGAAGCGAACTGAGAGTGCCGCTTGTTCTGCTCTCCGTTTTGCGCGTGCGAGTGCCTTCGGATCTGGGTCAAGTCCAATGACCTCGACCGTAGGATAGCGTTGCTTGAGCAGCGAAACGAAGGTGCCGGTTCCGCACCCGATATCGAGCACATGATCTCCAGGCCGAAGCAGTGCTTGATCGAGCAACGTGCGCCGTGCGAGATCAGCGCCCAACAGCTTTGCTATCAAATCATAGAAAGGCAGAAACACGTCGTAACTCGCCGCGGGAAGGTAAGTTCTTTTAGACTTGCTCGCCTCAACCATGTTAGTCATAGACTCCTCTTCCAATGGAAACATCCATTCATTAATGGATACTTGTTCGATTACAATTCTATTGCTCTGGTCGCATCCTCACGAGGACAGACGTGCGTAGATGTTCCGTTCGGAACAATTTGCCTGTCTTTGTCCGGTTGCAAACGTGGAAGAACATGGAAATCGTTGATCGGCGCATTCGTCGCACGCAGAAGTCGCTTCACGAAGCCCTGATCTCATTGGTCTTGGAGAAGAACTACGATTCGATCACCGTGCAGGAAATTCTCGACCGGGCAGATGTCGGCCGATCGACATTTTATGCGCACTTCGACGGCAAAGATGAACTGCTCATCTCGGGTACTCACGAGTTGCGCAACATGCTGAACACCGCGCTGCAAGGAGAACGATCATCGGCAAAGCCCCATGAGGTCATCATTGGCTTCAGCGCGGCTATGTTTGAGCATGCGAATCAGTACCGGGAGGTTTACCACGCTCTTTTACACACACAGGCTTGGCCGCTGTTTCGACAGCGCATACAGGAAATCTTAGATGAAATCATACGGCGAGAATGTAAAGGCGAAATCGCGAAGCTCAAGAAAGCGGATTCGGAGGTTCCGGTTGATCTCTTCGTGCACTATCTCACGGCAGCTTTCCTGTCGGTTTTGACGTGGTGGCTAGACCGGCGAGGCCGATTGACCCCATCGCAAATCAATCAGGTGTTTCGCTCGTTGGTTTTGCCCACCGTCCGCGCTGTTCTCAGTTAAGTCAACCGCAACAAGGCCCGCGGCCCGAGTGGTAAACACATTCGCCATCAAGGACGACAGCAATTCAGAACTTGATAGCATTCCCCATCACCTCCGAAATGCTGTGAACCTGTGAACCGAAACCTGCCGCGTTTGCTCTGATCGCGGTTAAGCGGCGATAGCCTCCCAGCATGTTGGCACGGCGAACGCTTCAGTCGCCGTTTCAAGTACTTCTTCGGCGGCCCATATCCCATATATACAAACTTAATAAGGAGGAAGATGTGAATTGAAAAGCCGGGTTTGGGTTGAACTGGCAGTCAATCATCTAAAATCAGGGAACACATGATCCCCGGTCCTCTTGTTAAACAGAGAGTAGATATTTGTGCTGTAAGTTATTGATTTGGCGTCCCCGGCGGGATTTGAACCCGCGTCTGCGCCGTGAAAGGGCGAGGTCCTGTTGGATCACGTAGTAGTTACAAGGCAGCGGTCGCTCTGCAATGCCCTGTAAAGAACCGGTGAGAACGCCAAGGAACAGGTTTATGTTGTACCGTCGTTGTACCGCGAGTTTTTGAACCGGAATTCTTGACGCCGGAGTTCTTGAACAATTGGGAGATCTAATGAGCTTAGGAACGAAGAATAAGGATCATGATTTCGAGCCAGACTGGCAAGATGAGAAAGACTGGTTCTGCACCGTCGAATTCGTGCCCACCGATGATCCAGAGGCTCGGCTCTTTGCCGCCGACATCATCGGGTACCTGGTCCTGGAGTCCGCTCGTGCACCCCAAAGAGCCCGAGTTCCCGCTCGGAGTGTTCACCGTCACTTTTGCTGTTCCAGGAGCGGAGATCACGGAGGTAGTGATCGTGACCTTCAACTGCGTACTGCTTGTGACCGAGGTGCTTTGCGCTGTCCCGTTGATGACCACGACTGAAGACGAAACAAACTGACTACCATTCACAGTGAGAACGAAGCCCTGTTGCACTTCGGCGAATGTGATCGTGCTGGCAGAAAGGGATCCAATGATCGGGGTTGGGCGAGCACTTCCGCACAAGGGATTGAGCGCGTTGCAGCCTTGGAAGACTAGCAAGGCGGGCAGAAGCGCGCTGAGAGGTCGCAAATAATCGCCGATTCGTTTCATACGGCATCGTACACCTGGTTGCCTCGTTTCGAGCCGATCTGGGGCTTCCCGTCCCAGTTCGTCTCCAGTGGTTTCCCAAAGCCGAACTGGTTGTGCTTATCAAAGCTTTGCGCCGCATCAGCCCGCAACGCCGCACTATTCGTGGCAATCCCAACCTGACGCAATCTGCGGTTACCTGTCGTGGATCGCTCTCGCGGGCTTGCTACTGAACGCGCTAGCACGCGCGGCCTGGGCCGATCCAGTAACAGCTCTTGGGTTACTTCCAATCATCATCAAAGAGGCGAAGGAGAGCTTTCAAGGTTGTCGTGCGACTGTAGCTAAGAAATCGAATGCATTCTTGCTGGGTAGTGTTTCATTGATTCGAACTCGGACGACACGGGCGACATTCAGAAAGAGATCATTATTGATAGGCACGGCCTTCTGCCAGCGGTCGCCAGAGAATGTTGCTGGTCGATTCTTCCGCAACAAGTGGCCCCGAAATAGTGGAAATATTGAACACGCAGCAGGCGCAGTTTCCTTGGGGCGATGCGATCAAGCTTGTACTGCAGGTTGCCGACGTGCAATCTCAATCCCTGTTATGCAGGTTGACAGCCAGAGGGCACCAGCCGCATAACCGCCGACTACGTCGCTGAAATAATGCACACCAAGATAGAGGCGACTTATCCCGATTGCAAGAACTAATAGTGCAGCGGCGGTGACAATCACAACTCGGAGCTTCCGGCGCTTGGCCCGGAAAACGGCGAGGAGGTAGGCGAGCATGCCGTAGGTTACAAGCGATGCCATAGCGTGGCCACTTGGAAAACTGAAGCTGTAGCCGTGTAAGAGCGCGGCGGCATAAGAAGGACGGGGACGTCGAATGATTTGCTTCAACAATTCATCCAGTACACCTGCACCGACAAGTGCCGCGACCCAACCTGCGAAAAGAATCCAGGAGCGCTTCACAGTCAACCTGATCGCAATTATGGCTCCGAGAGCTATCACGACCAGGGGAGAAGCTAGATAGCTGATCGCAGCAAAGATGTGGACACCCTCCGTTGTGCTGTGCGCATGGAACCACTCCAAAAGCATAAGATCAAATTGGGTGAGAGGATCATGATGAATCACGTCCTCCGTGACCCCACCGAACAGCCACAACGCCCCGGTGCTAATTACCAGCCCTATCGTTAGGTGCAATCCAAGGTATTCACCGGGTTCGAAGCGTCGGACGAGGAATTCCCATGCCAGAGGATGACGCGTTCGAAGCTGCTGCAACCTGGGCGACGAGGCTAGTCGTCCTGCAGCGCGTGCGATCTGGGCAGATAATCGAGCGGCGTTTGTGCGGAACCAGCTGCCGCCAAGGAATAACGCGACGATGAGTACTGCGAGAAGTACGAATGCCAGAGTAGCCTGTCCAACGTAGTGCTCCAGCCTCGGGAGATTGCGCCCGAAGATATATCCAAGTTCTCCGAAGATGACTGCCCAAGTAATGCCAGCTAGAGCGTTGTACAGCATGAAAGTGCCGTAGCGCATTTGCCCAACCCCGGCCAGCAATGCGGTCCAGGTCCTAAGAAGAGCAATAAAACGGCCAATGAAAACGGTTTTTGCTCCATGCCGTTCGAAGAACTTGCGCGCTCGCTCGATTTTCGATTCATCGATGTGAAGAACGTCTCCATAGCGCTTAAGGATGAGAGGTCCACCCTTGCGTCCGATCCAATAGCCACCGTTGTCGCCCATAATTGCCGCGGCGGCTGCTACAAAAAGAAGCCAGGGGAGGGAAAGGCGCCCTGAAGCAGCAAATGCGGCCGCAGAGACGAGCGCGGACTCGCCAGGAAGCGGAATTCCGAGGCTTTCCAACGCGATCAGAACGAAAACAGCAACGTAGCCGTATGACTCGACCAGATTTGAGAGGGTCTCACGCATGAATTTCGATCACTGAAAAATGTATATGGCGAATTTGCGGCTAAGCATTTTCCACATGAACTTGTGAAAGTGGAAGAAGGCTCTCTTCTAAACGATGAGTCTCCGAAATACCCGCGCGAATCAGGTTGGGAGCGACAAGCATGCTCTTCCCATCCTATGGTTGGCCGTTCGCCCCTTTGGGAACGTGCGACGTTATCCGTTTGAGAACGAATTCGCGGATCAGATTCGACACAGCATCCGCTCTCGTGCCCGCCAAACCGTTGAAAACGACTAACGAAGCTCCGCGATCGGAAGCTGGATAGTAAAGATTCGAGATGGCTGCCGCTGAGAAGTTGCCGAGCACGCGCGAGTAATTCGGCTTCCACCGCCCATCATCGCCCCTGGCGATCACTGCGGCAGATATCGCGTACAGCGCACGCGAGCGGATACTCCCCTTTCCCTTATAGAAGGAGCGTGGATCTTGATGGAAGATTGAAGGATAAACCGCTTTGCCCAGCAGGGTGCCAGATACGTGATTCGCCAACGCTGCGCCGTATCGCTTTCCATATCCTTCTATTCCGCCACCATAAGCCGGGAAGACGTTCTTGTATTGTTCCGCACCTGCAATTCCCGCCACCGTGAAGAACGAAATCGGATCGATGATTGAACGGAAGCTCAGCTGAAATTTCTGTTTGGTCTGCATCGGCGGCGCGTTCCAGTCGTACGTGCTGTAAAAGTTCGGGATGACGCCACCGATGCGCTGCTGCACTGCTATCTGCACCTGCTCCTCAGCCAGTTCCTCACTGTTTCCAGTCACGGTCATACTGGTGGTCGGTCCGGAAACCGAGAGGGTTAGCGATGGCACAATACGGAACTCGCCTGCATGCAAGGGGATCTGCATCGAGGTGAAAGTGTTCATCCCTGGCGCCGTCACCGTGAGCTTGTAAACAGCCGGCGCTAAGTCTCCGAACGCGAACTGTCCGTTGCTCCCAGACTCCACGGTCCGTATAACCGAACCGGACGGCCCCGCCAGTATCACGTGCGCACCCTGCAGCACGTTTCGATTGGCGTCGAGCACCGTCCCGGATAGAGTCCCGGTGCCCGTCTGCTGTGAGTCATTTGCTCCAGATGGAGTGGTGGCCTGTGCCGGTTGGGGCGCATCGGGGAGAGCGCTGTCCTGCGAAGTCGAGCTGAAACTCTCCTGTGCGAGGGCGGTCGAGGGCGTCAAGCTTGAAAAGATCAACAAAGTAGCACCAGCCAATACGAATGGCTTCGACCATCGCGCAATATAAAACAATCAACCCTCCTCTATACCTATATCTGAATCCATGCTCATAGACGCAGAAGAGCCGAGTCCAACGAGGCACGCAAGATTCTATGACTTTCCTCATAGTCGTCTCCGCAGATCACATTTGCCACCCAACGTACATTGATCGCGACGGCAGAGCGAACTAGCTTCATCTTGTGCCTCGCAGCCGACTAATGAAACCTCCCACTTTGTTGATACTGATATCGCCTGGCCTGAAGTCGACGTGTAATCCGTACGTCCGCGTCGACTGTTCCAGCATCGGGCTGATCATTAACGCCGAGGCTTGAGCGCCAGTCGCGTGATGGTGGACTACGTATCGACCAATCAAGTACCCGAAAGTGCTTCCCACAATCACGTCCGAAGGAAAGTGCCGACGCGCGGTCACCCGGCTTGCACTGATGGCCAAGGCAAAAGCGTACGCACTGAACTGGACTGGTTTGCTCGGATACTCGGATGCAATCACCTCGGCAAGAGCCCAAGTTGCAATTGCGTGACCCGAGGAAAACGAACCATCGGCTTCGTAGTTTCGTGTGCCTTGGGGCCAGAATCCTCCGCGACCGTTACCTTCGTCAGGCCGCTCGCGATTGGTCGCGAGCTTCAGCACTTCCACGACAAGCAAGGCGTTAGCGATCGCCTCCGCTCCCAGCCGACCTGTTTCCGCAAGGTGACTATTGTGGGTTGTCAAGCCGAGCAGATAGAGCCCACCGGCTCCTCCCATCGACCCGTACAGGCCGACATCGGAGATGGTGTTACTCGCGTCGATCCTCGTCTTGTCAATCCCGAGTTCCTGCTGCGCCTGCGCATCGTAGTGAAGCGCAACCCCAGTGGCAACGGCGAAGGGTACAAGCCAAAACGCGTCTCTCGGCTTGATCCGCAGCGGGCTTGTCCAAATGCCGGCCTGATCGTGACCGACGTCTTTGAGGCATTGTCCAAGGTGAGTGATTCCACATATCGGAGGCGCCTGAACGGAATCGTGCTGGGTACCCTGGGCTTCGCCCCGAGGCGGGCTCGTGCTATCGCCTGCCTGCGAGCTTCCTGGCAGATCATCGTGAGAATTGGGAATCTGACCGAAGGTGACAGTCGGCAGAAATGCGAACACAATAAGGATCAGCAACGGCTGGGTAGAGCGGCGGAAAGCCTTCGCGGAAATCATTCGTGCGTCCTTAAGCCTGGAATTTCAAGGTGCGGCATTGGAGGAGATGAAAACAGGCGCTGGCAAGGCTTTGCTAACCAGCGGGCCCACCGCGCAGACCGGGAGACTCGTGCGCTGTCGGTGGCGATTCCTGTATCTGCATACATTTGCCGGTAGATCTTGGAGATCAAGACGAAGGCGAGGCGGGCGCGTAGAGATTTTATGAACCGCGACCGCATCCAGATGGACTTCAGTCCGTAAAACGTATCCCAGACGGATTGCGTGCGGAGCCTGACTTCCTCGGCCGACATGGTCGGGTGGGGCCAATAAAGTTTGGGACGCAGGGCCTGGGGAATAAGCCAGCGGCGTGTGATTGGAATCCCACCAACGTGCACTGGGGCGGCCTCCATTTGCTTTTCCCACCGTATAAAGTCAACAGTTCCGGGATACGGCGTTAGCATGACAAATTGCGCGAATGCAATCTCTGCCTGTGCGGCAGCGGCAGCGGTGGCATCGAATGTTTCTGGACGATCGCTCGGCAGGCCGAAAATGAATGAGCCGAGCACGTACACTCCGTGGCGGCGAAACGTTCTGAGCCGATTGACGAGGTCCTCCCCGGCACAATTGAACTCCTTGTAAACGTCCTTCAAGCCTTCCGGGGTCACAGACTCCACTCCCACGAGCGCCCCTTTGATGTGGGCCGCCTGCATGGCATCGAGGAACTCCGGGTCTTCAGCGGCTTCCATGGTGATCTGAGTGAAGAAAATTGTGTCTGGCGGCAGCTGGGCCAATCGCCGCATCAGTGAAAAGCGTTCTTCCCGGATTGTCCTAAGTTCATTGAGCCGGGCGTCATTGTGTTGCTTTTCGGCCAAGCGAAGGTCGGTAAGAGTCACGGGATAAAAATTGTCGTCAGCGAGCGCGATGAAGCGAAACCCCAGTCTCCTTAGTTGGACGATTTCCTCCATCACCACGTCCGAGGAACGTTGCCGGGGGCGCTGACCGTCGGTTCGCCAAACCGAGCAGAACGAGCAGTGCTTGGGGCAGCCGCGGACGGTCTGGACCGAAGCCCACATATAGCTTTTTCGCGGCACCAAATCCCATCGGGCAGGCAAGAACTCGCCAGCTTCAATCCGGCCGCCTTCATAGACCGGGAGCGGTTGCCCCTCGCAGCAATCCGACAATACCTTTGACCACACCACATCTCCGTCTCCCTTTACCACCGCATGCGCTCCGCCAAGCTCATGGGCTTCGTTCGGGTACAGGGTTGCGTGAATTCCTCCGAACACCACATACGCGCCTCGGTCTCGGGCCATCTTCCCGATTTTGTAACCGCGGAGAGCATTGGCCGTGTGGATTCCGATCCCGACCACATCCCCGGGCTGAACCTGGCTCGGATCCATGGCCTCCAGCGTCTCATCAACAAGGTAGGGATCGCCAAAGCGAGTGGATGTGGCCGCTGCAAGGACATATAACCAGCGCGGAGTGATGACTGCAGTGCCGAAGGAGACTTCGCTTGGATTGATGAGATGAACACGCACGCTGGGCCGCCCTCCTTGGGCGATCTTGCAATCACTTTCGAGCAACCTACTCAATCGTTCTGTTATGGCGGTTCGTGGCTGCCGATTGCCTTGGTTTCGACCGATGGCATTTACATGAGCACCGATACATTGCGAGCTCTAAGGCACACTCGTGATGTTTGCCTCCTGGCACGGTCGACACAGTTTCCAAGTGAAGCTCTTCTTGATGCCGGGTTTCGATCTTGAAGATTTCTTAAAAAATGTAATATCGATGCGCCTCGAAACCTCGGAAAGAACTAAAAGAACTCTGAAAAATCCGGCACATTTGCCGCAGCTCCAGGAAAACTGGAGATACCCAAAGCTTGGCCGACGGTTCTCAGCGTGTTTTCATGCTGAGAGCAGACGGTGGACCGGTGACCTTTCTTCACATTGGGCCCGACCAACACAAGTGCGACGTGTCCGCCTCCATGTGTTGAGTCTGATTGATCAGACTCATCGAAGACGAGCACAAGTAATCCATTCTGTTGAAACATCGCGTCGGAGATCAGGGGTCCAATATTCGACTGCAGCCAACTGTCGGCTTGGCTGAGGCTGCCGTCATGTGCGTCGTCCTTCACGCTTGGCACAATGAAAGAGAAATTCGGAAGCTGGCCATTCGCCAGATCGGAGGCAAACTGACTGAAAGGAACAAGACGTTGCAGTTGGATTTGGGCGTTCACCACATCCGAGAAGTAGGCAAAGGGGTTGTGATGCTTTAAATAAGGGTAGACATCGCCGCCGATATACCCGACCGATGGCAGACTCTCAGCGTAGGCCTTCCAGGTCTTGCCCACACTCAAAAGATGACGAACCAGATTGTCGGAATTGATCGTGCCGCTAAAGTTGTCATCGTTGGTGATGATCTGGCCAGTTGTGAGCATGAAGTAGTTGCCGATGGAAGGATGAGTGTCTGCAAAATATTGGGTAGCCAGCCCGTACTGGTTCGCAAGACCATTGAGGTAGGGCATGGAAGGGCTGCCGATCACGCTTGAGTAACTGTGATTTTCTTCTACGACAATAACGACATGGCTACTTGCGGGCACATTGGATGATGCAGATGGCGGTGCTTGCTGGCAGGGAGGAGACTTCGTCCCACATCCACAGAAGGCCGCTATGGTGAGACAGGCAACATGCAGCTTTAAGATTTTGAACAGCATATTTTTCTCCACTTCACGCGAATATTGCGTGAGTGACGAAGGGCGAGCGTCGCTGCCACTAATCGCTTTACTAGAGCCTGCATAGATTCCACTCGCTAGGATCTGGACGATCCGATCTGCACAAGCACGGGATCGCTTGTCGGTTGACCAGAACCGGCGTGCCAACGCTGTGGCGTGTCTTCTCCTCTCCGAAAACGAGTCATGCACGCGCCCACAACCTCGGAGAGGCGGATCAGGTGATCGAGCTTCAACCACGCTACAACCCTTACAGACTTAACTGAATGCAGCCCTATGCTGGCCGCACAGCCGCACTGGCTACAGTCAGGATCGCCGCCAAATACGCAGGGCTCGACGCGACTCTTCAGATCTGCCGAATAGTTGAGTGACATTTTTGAGAATAGACACTCGCGAGGATTGCTCGGCGGCTTGAGAAAAGCCGCCGCCATACGTGCGTTGATAAGAAGCTTTGGGTACTGGTCTTTCAGTTGTAGCAGCTGGCTCGCTACGATTCGCCGATCCTCCACCGATAGCATTTCCGGACTCTGCTCACCAATCTGCGGGCTGTAGGTGCTGGCCATGATTCGATTCACCTCATGGTGTCCACTCCAAAATGCAACGTATTCCTCGAAGTAACCCGCCCGCTCCAGCATCGGTCGAGTGATAACCCAATGGATGTTTACCGTGCAGTCGCGAATGTTGGCGAGGATGCGGTCGTAGGTTGCCGGCTTCCGGCGCACGTCGTGATGTTCGGGCAGGCCATCGACGGAAACTGCCACCCGAAGTCGAGGAATAGCCATCCACTCTCTAGGAATACGAATAACTCCGCTCGTCACCAATAGTGTGTAAACGCCCAGCTGCTCAATCGCAGGCAAAAGTCGGTTTAACTCACGATGGCGGATCATCGGTTCTCCGCCGACCAGGGACACATGAATTGGACGATGTGCCCGCACGAGATCAAGCACGCCCTGTACCAGCGCATCTCCGCGAAAATCGCTAAGCTGTCGCAGCGTAATGCCACCGCCCAGGTGTGTCTCGCCATAGGCATAACACCCAGGGCAGCTCAGCGGGCACTCTCGCGTAATCTCGATCGAGAGCATGGGAGCTCTGCCGGCCAAGATCTTTCGCCAACCAGTAAGTAGATCCTTCGTACTGACGCCGGGCCTGCGAAACGGTAATCTGCTCACGAATACTCCCTGGGACTGAGCCGCTGCGGTTTTGAGCACTAGACGAGGTGGGTGTGCTTTTCCGAAACCGAGGCTTGGCAGGTATCTTGTCCCTGCGCTGCGATCCTGGGCTAGTCTTAACCTATTTAAGAGTTGCCGTCAAGCATCTGGCAACTCGGTGGCATCTGGCAACTCGGGCGTTTGTTGCTCGTCTCCCGCACAGGCGAGATTTTCCCCACGTCTGAGAAAAGTGCACCGCTGGCATGTCTGGAGTGTTGTGGATTCGAGTCGGCAGCGCCCGTCGCAATTTGCAGCAGGTCACAACCCGAAAACAGGGTTGACCTCGCGAATCGGGCGGCGCAGAATCTTCTCGTAATGAAGAAGGCGACGAAGCGAAGGCAGAAGTTGGCATTGCCGAGTCCCGGCGAACTTCGCTTGTTGCAAAGTTTGTGGCGGATCGGCGGAGGCACGATCGAGGACATCGTGAAATCTTCGCGTGAAAATCCACCTCCGAATTACAAAACAGTCCAGACTCTCTTGCGGATCATGGAGCGCAAAGGGCAAATCGATCACTCGCAAGATGGGCGGGCATTCGTGTTCCGAGCACTGGTTGGGCCCGGCGACCTGCGGCGCCTATCGATTCGAGAGCTCGCAACCAAGTATTTCACCGGATCTACGACGGAGCTCGTGGTGGAACTCTTGCGCGATGAGAGGATCTCGCAGGAAGAATTGAGGGAGCTCGAAAACCTGATCCGTAGCCGCCGCAAAGAGCTTCTGTAGGTTTCAAACAGGCGCCAACTCTGTAATGCGGTGTGCATCTTACTACGTGTATGAGCAGCGAGTCCGCGCTATCGTTTTCGGCCTTGTTCTTAGGCTACTTGTTAAAATCGGGGGTTGCGTACTTCTGTTTATGGGTACTCTCCCGATACATCCGGAATCCCCAGGTCCGGTTTTTGCTATATGCGCTTTTCTTAGGCGGATTAGTAGCAAGTTGGGTTTGGATGTTCGTTTCGCCGTACTTGCCATCGTTCTCCGCGACAGAAACGTCAATCGGTCCGGTTGCGTCGGCTAGGCAGTTTTCGTGGATTCTCAATCCTTCGGCAGTCTCTGCCGTTGCGAGGGGCGTTCCCGGTGTCCTCTCGGCTTATGTTGTGATCCTGATCCTCCTAAACTTGCGATTCTACGCACACCTCTGGCGAGTGAGGAAGCTGGTGCGGAGTTCGCAGAAAGCGCCTGATGAGGTCTCAGAGCTATTTGAATTGGTTCGTTTGGGAGTTGGTGCTGTCCCGTGCGAATTACGATTCATAAACGATCTTCGGTCACCAGCGACAACGGGCTGGTGGAAGCCGAAGGTTCTCCTGCCTCGCGAATTGGTGCCCAGGTTAGGGAGGCAAAAACTGACGCACATCTTCCAACATGAATTGCTGCATGTGTCGCGGCGTGATTATCTATGGGACCGGCTATCGACAATCGGTTGTTACGTGATTTTCTTCCATCCTTTGGCATGGCTGGCGCGGCGCCGTTTACGGTGGGAGCGCGAGTTCGTCTGCGATGAAAGTGTAGTGCAGGGCTCGCGCGAGGATCGAGTCGAATACGCCAGCTGCCTTACGACTTTGGCAAGTTGGTGGTTTCTTGAAGAGGAGACCGCAGGCCATGTGGATTTTCTTTCCTCGCCTCCATCTTTGCTCGGTGCGAGGGTTCGAGCACTATTAGCACAACCAATAGTCTGTGGCGCTGGGAAGAAGACCGCGCTTATTCTGGTAACCACTGGTGCCTTAATCGTTGCGATGTTGCTGGTTCCAGGAATCACCATTTCATCGTATCGGCCCTCGGCGCTCACTTTGGTCCGTGATGAAGCTTCGCTGCACCCGGGGCAGACCGTCGCCGGGTTGCAGCGGGCGCATGCAGCAAAACGCCGAAAGCGTGTGGCTTCGGTTAGGCCGACCGCAGCGGTCCTATCGTTGTCCAGTGCTCCGACCTTCAACTTCCCAGTTCAGCTCCCGATACTCTCTCCTTCACCAACAGATCAGGGCTACCAATCTGAGTCTGCTTCAAACGAAACCTCGAGCTTGTCGAGTGCAAGCACCGAGTCGAGCAACAATTCTCAGTCGTCAGGGACAATCTGGGACGAGTCTCGGCCGCAAACAGTTCGGCGACGGGGATCGAAGATCGGTGCTGTGGCCCTACGCATAGTAAAGATGGGCATCGGCCTAGCCGCAACTCAGATCGGAGATCATGAGCATGAGAAGGAACCGTAGTAAGCTGCGGCGTGCTCTGAGTTTTAAAAACCGACAAATGCGACGGGAGTCACCCTGGTGAGTTTGACCGCACGTTCTAGGCTATCTACAATCGTTCCCGTGCAGAGAACCCTTCTACGTTGGGCTGTGCTGATCACATTGGTCGCGATGCTGGGCGGCCATGTGACCGAGATTTTCGATCGTTGGGAGAACACCCTGCAGACGGGTAGAGATATAGATTTCAACGTCGTAATAATCGCTGCCTGCGCCGGTGTTGTATTTGTGGTTGCCAAGAGTTTGGTTGTCCTCTTCCGCCAGTTGTCCAGACATGAGGATTCACCGGCGCAACAATCATTTTCGTTACTTCCGACAATTTTTCCAGAAATAGCCGCCGCAGGACCGTCTCCTCCACCTCTTCTTCCACTTCGAATTTGATCCTCTCTGCTGTGCTCAGAACTGAGGTCGGCTAGGCCTCGTCATGTTTCGTTTGCACAGTGGGGAACCATGCGGTCATTCAAGATTATTGCTGTTTTCTGCGCATTAACCACCCTGACAGGTTGCGCCATGCGAAGGTACCGGCCTGTGCCGCTGTCTCCAGCCCAAACTGCGGCCTCGCTGAAAGCCCGGTCGCTGGCTGATCCGGGTTTGCGCGTGTTCATCGCAAAGTTCCAGTCGGCACCCGCTACCTGGCCGCTTGCTGAATGGAGTCTTGCGGACCTGACCCTCGCCGCGTTTTACTACAATCCGGCACTTGCAATTACGCGAGGACGTCTCTCCGAGGCCGAGGCGGCGATTGTCACGGCTGGCGCAAGGCCGAACCCAAGTGTCAAGGCGGACCTTGGCGGGGAAACCGCGGCAGAGAGTCCGTGGATTGCTGGGTTTGGATTTTCCCTTCCGATCGAAACCGTAGGAAAGCGTCGGTACCGAATCAGTCAGGCGGAGCGACTGGCCGACGTCGCTCGCTGGGACCTGACCAGCACAGCCTGGAAGGTTCGAGCACAAGTTCGAAGCGTGCTGCTCGAATATGCAACTGCAGAGCGCAATGTCAGCTTGCTCGAAGATGAGGAGCACCTCGGCGCTGAACAGGTCGCCCTGCTTGAACAACGGTTTGCGGTCGGCATGATCCCGCGGCCGGAAGTGGACACCGCCCGAATCCAGCACACGCAAACGCTGTTGGCAGTCCGCGCGGCAGAAGGCCGGATTTCGCAAGCGGAAGCGTCGCTCGCAGCTGCCATTGGCGTGCCTGCAGCAGCTCTCAAGGGGGTCAAAATCGTTTGGCCGAGCTTTGATCAACCCCCACGCGCCGCCTCGCTCAATCCCGCCATCATTCAGGAAGACGCAGTTCTAAATCGACTGGACATACGGCGGGCGTTGGCAGACTACAGCGCTGCGGAAGCCGCGCTGCAACTTGAAATTGCTAAACAGTACCCGGACTTTGATCTCGGACCGGACTATGCGTTTGAGGAGGGCGCCCACCTCTTCTCGGTCGCCCTCGGGCTCACTCTTCCAGTGTTCAATCGCAACCAAGGACCGATTGCGGAAGCGCAGGCTCGCCGCGATCAGATGGCCGCCCAGTTTATTGGCGTACAGGCCAGCGGTATCGCCGACAGCGAACAAGCCTTAGCAAAGTACAGCGCCGCCATGAACCAGTTGGCGGAGGCTAGGCGGCTCATGCAGCAATCAGTCACTCAAGAGCAGGCAACAGAGAAGGCACTGGAAGCCGGTGAAAGCGATCGCGTGGCATTGAATGGCACACAACTGCAGGCGGCCATCATCTCAGTCGCACAACTGGATGCTCTTTTTAGCGCACAACAAGCATTAGGCGATTTGGAGAATGCTGTGCAACGGCCGCTTATGCCAGGAGATATTGAACCGCTTTCACTACGCTCGCCCCTACTGCGGTCGCCGGAAAGGAAGTCACCATGAGCAAATCAGTGAAGTGGCTCGTTGGAATCCTGATTGCGCTTACGGTGTCTTCAGTCGCTGTTGTGGTCGTCACCGCGGCGCACCGCGGCGACAAAGATGAAGAGGACCAGGAGGAGTCTGTCAAAACTCCATCCCATGTGTCGGTCGAAAACGGGAACACGTTCATCACCCTAGATCAGCAGACGCAGGGGCGTGAAGGTATCCGAGTTGCGCCCGTGACACAAACGTCTATGCGCGCAGAGCTGCGGGGAACTGCGGTCCTGCTTGCCGTTAGTGATCTCGCGACATTACGCAATGGCTATGTGGCGGCACGCACGAAATTCGAACGCGACCAAGTGGACCTTAGCGTCTCGCGCAGCCAGTACGAACGCACGAAGACGCTGTACGAACAGAATCAGAACATGTCGCTCAAGGCAATGCAGGATGCCGAGGCTACGTATCGCAATAATCAGTCGCAGGTAACCGCCGACGAGCAGGAAGCCAAACTGCAGTTGGACACGGTGCGTCAGCGTTGGGGAGGAGTGCTTGCTGACTGGATTGCAGTCAATCGACCAATCCTGGACCCGGTTCTTGAACAGCATGAATTCCTGGCTCAAGTCATCTTTCCGCCCGGCGAAGTCGCGAAACCACCGGCAGCATTATCCCTAACAGCTCCTGGTAGTCGACTCGTCCAAGCTCGGTTGATATCGCCGCTCCCACAGGTAAACCCGCAAATCCAGGGCATCAGTTTCCTATACCTGGTGCCCGACCGGACAGGACTGGCCGTAGGCATGAACCTTGTTGCTCTCGTCCCAGTTGGCCAGCGACTGGCCGGCACTGTGGTTCCGGAGAGCGCGATCGTGTGGTGGCAGGGCAAAGCCTGGGCCTATGTGGAATCGCCAGCCAACGCCTTCACGCGACGCGAGGTGCCAATCGACAATCCCGTACCCGGCGGCTATTTCGTGCCCGGAAGCACGTTTCCTCCCGCAACGAAATTGGTCACGGCGGGGGCTCAGGCGTTGCTTTCAGAAGAATTCCGCAGCCAGCTCAAGGCAGAGGACTAGAGGGAGGACTCAAATGCTGACTGCAATCGTTCGCTCGTCGTTGCGGCATCGCGGAGTAGTCGTGGCGCTCGCATGCATGTTGATTGGCTACGGCGTGTATTCACTGAAGCAGGCGAAATATGACGTCTTCCCTGAGTTCTCTCCCCCTCAGGTGGTCGTTACCGCGGAAGCCCCTGGCCTCGCTCCCGAACAGGTCGAGTTACTGGTAACCCAGCCGATCGAGACCGCAGTAAACGGCGTGTCCGGAGTTCAATCGATACGGTCAGCTTCCATTCAGGGCCTCTCAGTCATAACTGTTCTGTTCAACGCAAATACGAACGTCTATCTGGATCGGCAGCTTATGACCGAGCGCTTATCGACTCTTGCTGGCGCACTTCCATCTGGCATCAGTCCCACGGTTGCGCCGTTGACGACCTCGACCAGCGTTGTCATGGCCATTGGCCTAACCTCGCCCACTCAATCACCGATGCAGTTGCGTACCGTTGCCGACTGGACGGTGAAGCTACGCCTGTTGGCGGTTCCGGGAGTTTCAAAGATTGCCGTTTTTGGTGGTGACGAAAAGCAGTACCAGGTTCAGATCAATCTACAACAATTGACACAGCACGATATTGGGGTGGATCAGGTTCTTGCCGCTGCTCACGCAGCTACGGGGATTCGTGGCGCGGGATTCATCAGTACCCCAAATCAGCGGATCATCCTGCAATCGGAAGGGCAGGCGACCACCCCGACAGCATTAGCGAATGCCGTAATCCTCCAGCGGCAAGGCGCAAATCTCACCCTCGGCGACGTTGCCCATGTAACCGAAGGAGCAGCACCGCGCCTCGGTGCGGCCTCGGTCAAGGTCAGTCCAGCGGTCATCCTGATGGTTTCGGCGCAGTATGGCGCTAACACGATTGACGTCACTCGTGGTCTGGATGCCGCGATCAACGAACTGCGCTCAGGCTTGGCGAAGCAGAACATCCAAATCGACTCCAGCATCTTCCGTCCGGCACGGTTTATCGTCACCGCCCTGCACAATTTGCGAGTCTCGCTGATTGTCGGTGGGATTCTCGTCATTTTGGTTCTGTTCCTATTCCTATACAACTTTCGCACCGCCGCAATCTCCTGCACTGCCATCCCGCTGTCGCTGCTGGCAGCCACAATCGTGATCCAGCGCTTTGGCTACACCCTCAATACCATGACGCTTGGAGGTCTAGCCATCGCGATTGGCGAGGTGGTGGACGATGCCGTGATTGATGTCGAAAACATCTACCGTCGCCTACGAGAGAACCGCACCTTACCGCAACCACGATCCATTTTTCGCGTCGTACTGGACGCCTCCATTGAAGTCCGCAGCGCGGTGGTCTATGCCACGTTTTCCGTAATCTTGGTTTTTGTCCCAGTGATCACGATGGGCGGAGTCGCGGGACGGATCTTTTCGCCCCTGGGCGTGACCTACATCTGGGCAATCCTCGCGTCGCTGCTTGTGGCACTGACCGTTACACCGGCGCTGTGCATGATCCTGCTACCCCGCGGCGAACTGCGCGTGGTCGACCCTCCATTCGTCCATTGGCTCAAGAGCAAATACGAGCAGTTCCTGACACATATCGAAAGATATCCGAATGCGGTTATCGCTGCTGTTGCCGTGCTGGTTTTTGCAGCTTTTCTCGTGATTCCTTTTCTGGGCGGCGAGTTCCTGCCGAGCTTGCGCGAAGGGCATTTTACTGTCCATATGACTGCGATGCCCGGCACCTCGCTGGATGAAACGATGCGCATGGGGAATAAGGTCAGCGAGGCGCTACTGAGGATTCCATATGTTCGAGATGTGGCGCAGCACGCCGGCAGAGCGGAAATGTCGGACGATTTTTCCGGTACCCACAGCAGCGAATTTGAAGTCGATCTGAAGGAGCTTAGCGGAAGCCAAACGGACCAGGCTCTTGCCGATATCCGCCGAACGCTGCAGGGATTCTCGGGCGCCGCATTTTCAGTCAACACATTCCTGACCGAGCGTATTAACGAAATCCTCTCCGGTTATAGCGGCGCTGTGGTACTAAACATCTACGGCCCTGACTTGAACGAGCTCGACAACCAGGCCCTGCTCGTTGCCGCTGTGCTTGCGAAGACTCCGGGCGCACGCGAAGTGCAGATCCAATCTCCACCTGGAATGCCACAGGTCATGGTCCGCTTGCGACCCTCCGATGTCGCACGGTGGGGTTTTGACTCAGTGCAGGTCTTGGATGTTCTTCAGACAGCTTTCGCCGGGGATGTGGTCGGCCAAGTCTACGAAGGCAACCACGTCTTTCCCGTTTCAGTGATCCTGAACCCGGCAGATCGTCAATCCGTTTCGGCGATCGCGTCTCTGCCCATTCGCAGTCCGCAGGAGAACTACGTACCTGTTCGACAGCTGGCAGACGTATATCAGAGTTCTGGCCGTTACATGATCTCGCATCTAGGGGCACGTCGCGCGCAATCGGTGACCTGCAATGTGGCCGGAGGTGACGTTGCATCTTTTGTGGCAACCGCTCGCCAGCGCATTTCACGCTTGGCACTACCCTCCGGCATGTATGTCGAGTTCAGCGGCACCGCGGAAGAACAGGCCCGCTCACAGCGTGATCTTCTGGTCCACGCTGCCCTCGCCGGGATTGGCATCCTCATCCTGCTCTCGATTGTGATGCAGAACTATCGCAACCTGCTGTTGGTTCTGGCAAACCTTCCGTTCGCGCTAGTCGGTGGCGTCTTCGTGGCGCTTGCCACAGGCGGCAATCTATCACTGGGCTCATTGGTTGGCTTCGTCACGGTCTTCGGCATCACCCTCCGCAATTCCATCATGCTGATCTCACATTACGAACACTTAATACAAGTCGAGGAGTTGGACTGGAATTGGGATACCGCGCTCCGCGGAGCATCCGAGCGGCTGTCGCCGATTCTCATGACTGCGCTCGTCACCGCTCTCGGTCTGCTGCCCCTGGCGATCGGAAGTGGCGCCCCTGGACGTGAGGTCGAAGGGCCTATGGCGATCATTATCCTTGGGGGATTGATGACCTCCACCGCCCTGAACCTTCTTGTGCTTCCGACCTTGGCTCTCCGATATGGACGATTCGAGAGGACGGCTTCCGCGATGGAGGATTAGTTCATTAGAATAATGACAACTCAAGGCGAAGGCGGTGAAACTATGAACCAAACGTTAATAATCACGGTGCTTTTTTTACTGATCCCGCTTGGGACAGTGGCTCAGACAGCAGGGACGAAACCGGAGGCTGCCACGAACCACAGCGTACAACTAGCTCTTGAGAAATTGGTCGACGAATATGCCGAGGCCGCCAAAAAAGGAGACGCAGCATTTTTTGAGAAAAACCTTGCCCGCGACTACATTGGCATTGAAGCGGACGGTCATATGAGTACGAAGCCGGAAATTGTGGAGCTATACAGATCCGGCCAGAGCAAGTTTGAAACACTGGAGGTCAAGGATCGCAAGGTGCGTGTATACAGCAGCAGCGCTGTCGTGATCAGTGAACTAAGCATGAAGGGCCACAGCGGCCCAGCCGAACTCAACGGTACGTACCGCACCACTCGTGTCCTGGAAGGAAAAAATGGTCGATGGCAATCGGTGAGTTTTCAATTAACCAAAGTGCAGTGATGTTCCGAGATTTGCGGCTGTTGCCGAATCCTCTCAAACCACATCAGTGAGACAATGAAAAAGAGTCACGACGCTCCGCAAACCAAACCGACTTCTTTGAGTGCCTTCTGCTGGCCGTCGGCGGGTTTGCGATGCTTGGAAAGTACCAGCCCATGAGAGTGGGCATTTGGGCAGCCGAAGGGTAACATGACCTCGGGCTTGCCACGCGAGGGGGTGTCGTATGCCTCATTACGAGTTCATCTGTCACGATTGCCACAAAGGCTTCTTGAAAACTCTCTCTCAGGACTACGAGGGAGGCAAACTCACTTGTCCACACTGTGGCAGCAACGGCGTAGAACTTCGAGTGGCATTGCCCGTTCCGGCCACGAAGAAGACTGCTTGACGCGGTCACTTCAAGCGGACAAGAAGACAAATGGCTGACAGCAAGCTGAATGTGGTATGTGTAGACTGCCCTTACTGTGACGGAGAAAATATCATCGCGAGGGTCAAATCCAGTCGCAGTGAACTCGATTTCACTGATCGCGAGATAGCATGTGAACACTGCCAGAGCATCTTTACCCTATCGGAGAGCAAGCCGCGGATTCGCAGGCCATCCAAAGGAGATCTCGATGCGGCTTAATTGGCAGGTCACGACCGTCCAGCTTGCCGCATTACTTGGTGCCACCGGTGAATTGCTCGCGTTTGCACGGTTCGGCTTCGTCGAAAATGGAAGCCAATCTCCATTCAGTTTGGCGTCTTAATATGCGATCTTATTGCCTCGATTATCGTTCTGCGGAAGGAGTGGAAGGGAATTTGAGGGAACCGGAAGGCACAATAGTAGTGATAATCATCAAGGAATCCCCCCGATTTCCGATCCTCTTGTTAAACAGAGAGTAGACATTTCTCCTGTAAGGTATTGATTTGGCGTCCCCGGCGGGATTTGAACCCGCGTCTGCGCCGTGAAAGGGCGACAACCCGTTGGATCACGTAGTAATTACAAGGCACCGGTCGCACGGTAACGCCCTGTAAAGACCCATAGGGAACACCAAGGAGCGGATGCTCTGTGTATCGTCCGTGTATCGCGAGTTTGAGGCAGATTTACAGGAACCGGAGACAAACACCATGGGATCAAAGCTTAAAGACGATTTCGAACCATACTGGGATGACGAGAAGGATTGGCTCTGTACAGTCGAATTCCTGCCCCGTGACGATCCTGAGGCTCGGTCCTTTTCCGCGGAAATCATCGGTTACCTATTTGGCTACGCACATCTCACGAACACGCGTTCGCTGGCACTCCTTGGCGACCCTGACGCTAATGCGTACGAACTCTTGTTCTCTTTCTCGTCGCCAGAAGAGAAGGAGCAATTCTTGGATTTAGTCCGCTACAACGACGACATGGGAAACGATTATATTGAGAACGACTTCATGTCCCCTACGACTGAAGAGATCATGAAAGCCCGTCCTCTCGCGATGGTTCTGCCCGAGGATGTCGTGACCCACGCCACCGTAATTGCAGCAACCCTTTGTGCCAGTATCGAAGATGATCGTGCTGCGTCGTAAGCCGCTTTACGGGCACGATTTCGTCACCGTCAGCCGAGCGGTTTACTGTCGGCGCTGGAGAGCGCACCTTTCTCAGGGCTTCACTGAAACGTATTTACAATGACTTGGAACGCACGGACGACAGCGTAAGTCATTGAAGATCACCCAAAGGAATGAGTTTTGTGGGCTTCTTTGTGGGCTGGCCGCGGCCGGCAAGGCCTCACAATAATGTGCTCGGGCCGCATCATTAGTATCTGCGCGGCCGTTCGTTTGAGGTTGAATTGTCCGAATGACGGCCCATCAGTCGTCTGATCTGAAGATCCCGCGTTAAACCTGGCATAGCGGCTTCTGTGTGCGAGCTATGCGCTCGATTCAGGAGCCTTCGTGCGCTATCGCTCTAATCCTTCTTGCATTGTGAATGATAACGTCCTTTATCATTCGCTATTTGAGTCGGCAAGCCCACAATGGGTTTTGAGTTCCCATGGGCCTGCGGCCCACCCATTGACATGAAAATGGGGTTGAGTCTGTGCGTGTACGCTGATAGAGCGTGGACGGCGAAGGTCTGTTTGCACTCTGGATGAAGTGAGGCCGTTTTTGAGTTTGATCAGGAACGCGCGTTTTGAACCAATCTGTGTCGCGCCACCCCTGCCAGAAGCAGGGGCTGGTAGCACGTGACGGTGTGTAACCTTTTCGCGTGCGTTCTGCCGCTTCCACGCTTAGGAGGAAGCGATGAAGATGGCGGGGATTGATGTACACAAGAAAGTTTTGATGGTAGTTGTGGTGGATGCCAGTGCGCCGGAGGAGAAACCAGCGCGACGGCGATTCGTCACCATGCCGAGCGAGTTGCACCGCCTGTTGATGTGGTTGCGGGAGCAGGGAGTAGAAGAGGCGGTGATGGAATCGACTGCTCAGTACTGGCGGTCGGTGTGGCTGGAACTGGAGCCACATATGCGTTTGCACTTGGCGCAAGCGTTTTCCAACCGTGCTCCACGTGGGCGTAAGCATGATTTCAAGGATGCCGAGCGGTTGGTGCGCCGACTGATCGCCAACGAACTGATCTTGAGTTTTGTGCCCAACGGGGAACAGCGTATTTGGCGGAGCATGACCCGCATGAAGCTGCAACTCACGCGCGACCGAGTACGACTGCAGAACCAGATAGAGTGCTTGCTGGAAGAAATGCGGATCAAGCTGTCGATTGTCGTAAGCAACCTACTGGGTGCCAGCGGGTTGCGCATTCTGCATGCTTTGGCAGAAGGCGAGACCGATCCCAAGAAGTTGGCACAACTGGGAGATGAGCGGTTGCAATGCACGGAGGAGCAACTGATAGATGCTTTGACGGGAAGAGTGCAGCCCGTGCATGGGGAGATGTTGGCCTTGCAACTACAGCGACTGCAGGTGATCGATCAGCAAATGGCGCGGCTCAACCGCATGATCGCGGAAGCCATGAGGCCGCACCAAGAGGCCGTGATCCGACTGGCGGAAGTACCGGGTTTGGGAGTGGATTCGGCGCAACAAATCATCGCGGAGGTGGGCGCGCAGGCCAGTACGTTCCCATCGGCAGCGGAGTTGACCTCTTGGGTGGGAACCTGTCCCGGCAAGGAGGAAAGCGCGGAGCAGAACCATAGCAGTCGCTCCGCGAAAGGCAATAAATACCTGCGCCGAGTGCTGAACCAAGCAGCACACGCCGCTGTGGCGAAGAAAGGCAGTCACTTTCAGGTCGTATTCCGGCGTCTGCTGCCCCGCCTAGGCTATAAGTCCGCCATCTGGGCCGTTGCCCATCGGCTCTGTCGTGTAGTTTGGAAGATCTTGCATGAAGGAGTGCGATTCATCGAGCAAGGCCACGAAGTGGGTCCCCGAGAAAAGAAGAAACGTGCCCAGATGCTGGCGCGAGCCCTTCGCAAACTCGGCTACGAGGTCACCATCACACCCATAAACCAACTTGCGGTCAGCGCTGCCGTCCAAGTCTAGGAGTGGATTTTCGACGGAGTGAAATCGCGACATGTCACCCAGCGGCAGCTTCGGGGTGACGATGGAAGGACTTAATCGCCTCCTCGGTAGAGTCGTAAATCTCAAATAACCGATCCACGTGTGTGCTCGTCAATACTCGTCGAGCTATGGGCGATAAGGCAGCAAATTTGATTTCAGCTCCACGGTGACGCGCAGAGATGAAAGATGCGACCAGTGTTCCCAGACCACTGCTGTCAATGTGTTCAATCCAAGCGAGATTCAGGACGATTCGCTGGGTTTCGTTCAGCAAGCCGAGAACTACCCGCCTTACCTCGTCCGCTTCTTTCCCAAAGACAATCCGGCCACGGCACCGAACGACCGCAATGTCTTCAGTTCTGGAGACGTCCAGGTTTAGAGCCATGGCGCCCTCCGGTCGTCGTGTCGCGCATTATCTCGCGACGACAGCACTGCTGCCCAGTATAAGCCCAAACTCGTCGGGCCGATTTCTATTGATCGCGGTAGGGACACCAGTTGCCCGGTTGAATAGCGCCCCACCATTTCGGTTGGCCACACACTCGCCCATCCGTGGGACACGCGCAGTCCCGCTCAGGAGTCGGGTACGTGTCGAATGGAAGAGTGTTCTCCTTGATCCGCAGCCTTCCCTCCTCACTCTCCGCCGACGATTTTCCGTCTTTGTTCGAGTGATTCATCGGTACTATACCGCGGTGTGACTCCTCAGAGACGTGCATGCGGGCCGTGTGGCCTGAGCCTTCGCCCGCCGACCTGCCGCCAAGACTGGCCGCAGGTGTCTCCGAGGTCTCCCGGTTCTCGTGCATGAAGTTTCTAGGCGTGCCTGGGGTCTTCGACTACGCCGGACTGAGCAGGAACTCGCGCTATCGCCCCTGCCCATGTTGCCTTCCGCGCATTACAAGGGCGTCGGCGTCCGGATTGCATCTTTTGTAGGGTCGAGGTCTGGCGCCATGCTCCTTAGGCCCCGCCTACCTGGGGCTCCCCGTTTCCTCTGGGAGTGGACTCACTAGCGGAACCGTAAACCGGTTTCCAGACCCCGCCACTTCGAACGTAGCGTGCGGATTTCCCGCACTACGCTCTCCTGTTGGCTTCACGTCAAGGGTTATATGCCCTGTGGGACAGGAGCAGCTTTCGCGAGTGCTGGCCGTCTCAGCCTATAGTCGTTGTATAGTCCGAGCCTGCGGTAGATCCACTCGCTACTCCACCGTTTCCATCCCTTGCCTTTGCGCAATCGGGAGCGCATCAGATGCCGCCGGATCTTCATTTCTACCCAGTCTCTGATCTTCGAAAAACATCGACTCGAATGACCGATCCGAAAATAGTTCATCCAACCTCGGAGGATGGGATTGATCTCCTCAATCACTTCTCCCACTGGCTGGCTGACGTGTTGCCGAAAGACTTCCCTGAGCTTGGCAAAGAGCGCCGTTCGTTTCTTCATCTTGGGCACAAATTGCGGTCGCATCTTCTGGTTGCGGCCCAGAACGAGGCGATATTCAAATCCCAGGAACGCGAAGCTTCCGCCTTTTGTCAGATCGATTGTCCGACTCTTATCTTCGTTGATCTCTACCCGTAGTTTCGCCAGTTCCTCTCGCAGTCGTTTGTCCACTGCCCTCATGAGCCAGTCATTCCGCGGATGGGAGTCGATTAAAATCACCATGTCATCCGCAAACCGCGCATATTGCACATGGGTATATTTTCCGCGCCGCGTGGTGGCGATCGCCTTCTCCAGCATTCTGTCTACCTCGTTGAGATAGAGATTACTGAGCAAAGGTGAAACCACTCCGCCTTGCGGAACTCCTCTCTTCCCAGTCGACTTCAGGATCAGGTTGAGGAGTTTCATCACCATTGCGTCCTGTACCCGTCGGGCCATCTTCGCCAGCAGCAGATAGTGCTGAACATTGTCGAAGTAGGCGCGCAGATCAAGATCGATGATGCGTGTCTTCCCTTCCATGATCGCTTGGTCCACTCGGAGCACCGCTTCTTGAGCTGTCCGCTTCGGTCGGTATCCGTACGATCCCGATTGGAAATCGGCTTCGAAGATCGGCTCCAGGATGAGCTTGAGCGCACCCTGGACCACACGGTCACGAATGGTGGGAATCGAGAGAACGCGGACCTTATTGCCCCCGTCCTTCGGGATCTCCTTCTTTCGTACCCGCACGGGCTGATACGTGTGTTGGACCAGTTCGTCCTGAATCTGTTTCAGAAAACTTTCCCTTCCGCTTTCCTCAATGGCTTCAAACGTGACCCCGTCGATTCCCGGAGCTCCGTCATTGCTCTTCGCCATCCAGTAGGCTTCCTGGAGTGTTTCCATCTTGCAGACGTGAACGTATAGTCCCCAGAATCGCCAAGTCGGTTCAGCCTTCGCCTTGACGTATAGACTCCTTCTCAGGTCTTGCAAACTGATGGGTGTCTTTATCATTTCACCCTTGCCTTCCTTTTTGTTGGAGTCATTACCAACAGCAGGGCCTCTTCGCTCCACGGCCATTACGCCGTTTCCTCGCTACTACTGGCCCTTCCGCCACCCTCTCGCCATCTTTCCTTTTCCCGGTGTTGCCGGTTATAGGTCAGATCTGCTCCAGCGAGTTCTCGCTGGGACAAGGAGGGCTTCTCCAGTTGCTTAATGCGTCCTTGCCATCGTGCTGTCGCTAACACCCCGCCAAAGTGGTTCGCCGCTTCGGTCAGTTTGCGACGCGCCATGCTGCCTTCACCCAGCTACGAAGGTTTCGGCCTTTGGGGCGACTATTTTTCGAGGCTTCTTTGCGTTTACTTTCGTTACGGCCCGATGACTTGCTCACCATCCTGAAGATGGCTTTGTCAATAGACTTAAGAGATTCGGTTTCCCTCCTCCCCTCTATCCAAGCTACGAGGTTCTGACTTTTGCC
>Ga0209648_10000415_pt1 | contig 32541 bp, 33 predicted proteins | sample GraSoi2013_115cm_FD_185830 | JGI IMG/M metagenome (GOLD analysis project Ga0209648, IMG submission 185830) | Grasslands soil microbial communities from the Angelo Coastal Reserve, California, USA - Sample 9_17_2013_115cm (SPAdes) (version 2) | ecosystem: Environmental > Terrestrial > Soil >...
CCGTCGTATTGTCTCGCTCGATACCGACGGCGGCATGATGTTTAATCTCGGCATTCTGGCGACGCTCGGCAACGAGCAACCAAAAAATCTATTTGTCGTGGTCTGGGACAATGAATGCTACCAGTCGATCGGCGGTCCGCCGACACACACCGCTTCCGGGCGGGTCGACCTCGCGGCGATCGCGCGTGGCGCTGGTGTGGATCAGGCCTTTACGGTTCGCACCGTGCAGGAATTTGACGACCATTGCGCCAAGGGGTTGGCCAGCGATGTGCCCTATGTCGTGGTCGCGAAAGTCGCTGGCACCGTGCAGCCCGACATCAAGCGCAAGCATAGCGATGGACGCGAGGACAAGTACATCTTCGTTCGCCACGTGGAGGCGACCGAGAACATCGTAATCATGGGTCCAAGTGAGCACAACTGACTCGAAAGCTTCAAGGCGAGCGGCGGTGATCACGATTCCCGACCGCCCGCTCAAATCTGCTTATGACTACATAGTCGTCGGCGCCGGGTCCGGCGGCGCCGCGGTGACGCGGCGTCTGGTTGAGGCCGGCGCCGATGTGCTGCTGATCGAGGCCGGGCCGCCGGGTATCGGCATCGCGGATATCGACGATCCCACCAACTGGGTGTCGCTGGGCCGCGGCGCCTATGATTGGGGCTATGACTACGCGCCAACGCCGCATGTTAATGGCCGCACCATCGGTATTCCGCGTGGAAAGGTGCTCGGAGGCTCGTCTGCGATCAACGCGATGATGTGGTATCGCGGCCATCCCTCGGACTACGACGCATGGAGCGCAGCGGGAGCGCATGGCTGGGCATTCAACCAGGTGCTACCCTATTTCAAGCGCGGCGAAGACTGGGAAGGGGGTGCGAGCGAATGGCGCGGTGCCGGCGGGCCGCTGCGGATCTCGCGCAGCCGCGCGATGCACCCACTGGCGACAGCGCTGATCGACGGGGCGGCAGAGCTTGGCATCCCGGTCATCGAGGATCCCAACGGTCCAAGCAACGAAGGTGCGACCCCGTCTAATTTCAATATCTGGGATGGAAAGCGCTTCAGTTCGGCACAAGGCTATTTGTGGGCGGTGCTCGACAGGGAAAATCTGACGATTTTGCCGCGTTCGCTTACGACGCGGCTCGGCATCGAAGGGACACGCTGCGTCTCTGTCAGTCATCTCCTAGATGGCGTGGAGGTCGAGACCCATGCGAATGCGGAAGTCATTCTTGCCCTTGGTGCCATCAATACGCCCCGTTTATTGATGCTGTCGGGTATCGGCGACCCTGCGGAACTGCGACGGCTCGGCATTTCGGTGACAGCCGCACTGCCGGGAGTTGGGCAGAACCTGCAGGACCATCCGCTGGTGCGCGCCGTCAATTTCCGCGCGAAGCGCCCGCTCGGATCGGTGAGCGACAATGGCGGCGGGTCGATGGTCAACTGGAAGACGCGCCCCGGTCTTGCGCAACCCAATGTCCATGCCTTTCCGGTGCAGGGGCGTAGCGCAACGGCCGAGATCGCGAACCAGTACGATCTCTTCGGCGCCGTGTTTGCCATCGGTACCGGGCTGATGCGTTCGCGAAGCCGCGGATATCTGCGGCGACGTGTTTGCCATCGGTACCGGGCTGATGCGTTCGCGAAGCCGCGGATATCTGCGGCTGCTCGGAGCAGAACCGGGTTCGCCGATCGAGATTCAGCCGAATTTTCTCAGCGAGCCGGAGGATGTCGGCGATCTCGTGGAGGCGGTCGATTTCGTGATGGAGCTCGTGACCACCAAAGCCTATGCCGACTGGTTCGGCGGATATGTCGCGCCGAAAAGGCGCCTCAGTCGTGCTGAGACGGTGCAATTCATCCGCACCGCGTGCTCGACCTTCTTTCACACCTGCGGTACCGCGAAGATGGGCAGCGATGAAATGTCCGTGGTCGACGAAAGGCTCAAGGTGCGCGCAATTGAACGTCTGCGTGTTGCCGATGCCTCGGTCATCCCGGTCGTTCCAAGCTGTAATACGCATGCGCCCGTCACAATGATCGGCGAGCGCGCCGCGGATTTCATCCTGAAACCGGCCCGGGATTTGCTTGAATAGTGCGATGGAAGGACATGGTTCGACATGACCCGGGCCGAATTCATTCTCGCAGGCGATTTTCTACTCACTATGGATGCGACCAACCGGGTGATTCCTGATGGCGCGGTCCATATCGAGGATGGGCGCATACTGGCCGTCGATAGGCTGGACATGCTTGCTGCGGCGTTTCCGTCGGTGCCAGTAAAGCGGGTTCGAAATTCCGTGCTGATGCCGGGCTTGATCAACGCGCACGCCCATTCCGGATTTCTGCGAGGGACTGCCGAACATCTTCCGGTGTGGGACTGGTTGACGCTGCACATCAACCCGATGCATCGTGTGCTTCAGTCCCATGAGGCTGAGGCTGCGTCACGCCTGTGTTATGCGGAGTCGGTGATCGGCGGCACCACGACCGTGGTCGACATGTGGCGATTCATGGAGGGCAGCGCCAAGGCAGCCGAGGCCATCGGCAATCGGTTGGTCGCTGTTCCCTATGTCGGCGAGCACCCCGAATATGACTATTTCGACACGCTCGACATGAACGAGGCTCTGATCGAGAACTGGAATCGCAAGGCCGGCGGCCGCGTCAATGTATGGGTCGGACTTGAACATCTGTTCTATGCCGACGAGGCCGGCCAGCGCCGCGCGATTGATCTTGCCAAGAAGCACGATACTGGATTTCATACACATTGCAGCGAGGCAGAAATCGAGGTCGGCGAATTTGCCGCCCGTTACGGCAAGCGACCGATGGTAGCGCTTGATGATCTCGGTTTCTTCGAGACGCCACGGACGATGATCGCGCATGCCGTCTGGCTCGATGGCGCCGAAATCGACCTGATTTCGAAGCGGCGGGTGTCGGTGGCGCATAATCCCGTCAGCAATATGAAGCTCGCCAGTGGCATCGCGCGCGTCGGCGACATGTTGGCGGCAGGCATTGCGGTCGGCATCGGCACCGACGGTGAAAAGGAAAACAACAATTTCGACATGTTCGAGGAAATGAAGGTCGCATCGCTACTGGGAAAGCTGAAGGATCTCGACGCCGCCGCAATGGATAGCTGGCAGGTGCTCCGGATGGCGACCATAACAGGTGCCAGGGCAATCAGGCTTGACCATGAAATCGGTTCGATCGAGGTCGGCAAGTGCGCCGATATCATCGCGGTGCGTACCGATACGCCGCGCATGACGCCACTGTTCGGCGAAGGTCCGTATTTCAACCTGCAGCACAATCTTGTTCATGCCGTGCGCGGCGGCGACGTGGCGATGGCGATGGTGGACGGCGAGATCTTGTTCGAGGATGGCGTTCTAAAGACCGCAGATCTCGGCGAGATCATCGCCGATATTCGAAAGCTGGCGCCCGGCCATTTCTCCCGCCGCGCCGCCTTTCTCGCCGCGAATGCCGACGGCACCGTGCAGTGGACGCAAAGAAGGCCGTGACCGAATGCGGAGGCCTAGAATATGACAAAGACGACGGACAGCGTCGCGCTGGATCAGTGGTACGCGGTCGAGACCAGCGCCGATCTCGGTCGCGCGCCGGTTCACACGCGTTTGCTGGGGCAGGATATCGAGCTTTGCCGGAATGACCGCGGTCTGCCGGTAATTGGGGAGGTCTACAACGATGGCAAACGCGGTCCGTCGTTGCCATTTCGTGAGCGCTACGGATGCGTATGGACAACGCTTGGCAACCCGGATCGTGAGATCTTCGATATGCCGGAAGCGGACGAAACTGATCGTCGCTTTGTGCCCTGCGGCTGGGTAAGGATGCGGGCTTCCGGACTGCGCGTGGTCGAGAACTTCCTCGATATGGCGCATTTTCCCTTTGTGCATAAGGATATTCTCGGCGCCGAAGGCCATGCGGAGGTGCCGCAATATTCGAGCGAAATCCGCCGTGACGTCGATGAGGTCTGGGCCAGCAATTGCAGTTTCTTCCAGCCGCGGATCGCGGCGACCGAATCCGAGGGCGCCTTCGTGCGGCTCACTTACCGGGTGCCAACGCCCTTTGTCGTGATGCTGTATCGGGTCTGTCCGACTTCGCCAAACCGGCTTGATGCGATTGCGCTGTTCATCCAGCCGCTCGAGCAGGATCTTTGCCGCGCTCAGCCGGTGATGTATCTGGTCGACGACATTTCTACTCACACTTCGCTCTTGAATTTCGAGCAGGTGATTTTTCTGCAGGACCGAATCATTCTAGAGAACCAGCGGCCGCTGCTGCTGCCGCTGGACGCGCGTCGGGAAATTCCGACCCGCGCCGACAGTTCCTCGATCGCTTACCGGCGTTGGCTGAAGGAAAAAGGCCTTCGCTTCGGAACCATGGCGGGCTAACGAAAGTGTAAATTTGGACGGATCCGGCCGCCAGCCGAGTAGCCAATCGTCGATGAGCCGCGGGCGGCCGACTAACGCAAGACTGGCAATTCTGGGAGGCGGCCAGTAACCGATCTCTATTCAATGTTTGAAAGACCGCTTTTGGCGCGAAGCGGGCGTTCGCGTTTTTTGGCGGCCGGCCTTACCGAGTGACGCAGATGAACGCAGGCGCTACGATGTCCCGTCGTGCTTTTCTCGGATGTCTCAGGCCCGCGACGATGGCTACCGAAACGTAAGTGCAACCATGTATCCCGTCGATATAGCGCGCGCGGGCGGTTTGCGGCTAATCGTTCAACCGGCGGCAACAGCGTCAACGGGGCCAATATCCTTGCTGCGTTGGGTCAAAAGCCTGATCAGGGATGCCTTTACGCCGGCGACATGCTCACGCATCAGCATTTCCGCGCGCCACGGTTCGCGAGCCATGATGGCTTCATAGATCCGATGGTGATCGTCGTGACGGCGGCGGACGTCACGATGCTCGAAAGCCACGATGTTGCGACTAGACGACACCGGCACGTGGTGGCAGATCCGGATCATTTCGGCGAGCATGCGGTTGCGGGCGGCGGCGAGCAGCGTGTCGTGGAAGTCGCCATTGATGTCCCGGTAGCGCGTGAGGTCGCCGGCCTCGAACGAACCGTGGTCCAGCAATGTGTCGCCGGCCGAGAGGCTGCGCTCGATCACGGCCTTTTCCTCCGGACTGAAACCGCGTTCCGCCGCGAAGCGGGCAGCGAGGCCCTCCAGCGAGGCGCGGATATCGTAGGCATCGACGATCGCGCTGAGCGGAAATTCACGGACCGTGAAACCGCGATTGGGCGCGTAGTCCAATAGCCCTTCGCCCGCCAGCGCCTGCAATGCGGCGCGCACCGGGGTGCGCGACACTGCCAGCGTCTTGCTCAGCCTGACCTCGTTGAGCCGCTCGCCGGCCCCGATCGAACCGCCGAGAATGGCCTCCCGAATTTGGTCCGTCACCGAGAGCGCGCGATTGCCAGCGCGCAATCCGAGCGCTGGCTGCGAGAGGGGCGGTTTGGGGCGATCGGGCATCGAAGCAGCCATCTCGCGAGGACAATCTGGATACACTTACGATGGGGCATCGACAGATCATCATACAACCCGTCATAAATCCACTGATAATCGATCAAAAAATCTCGCATATTATTTAGGCTTGGCGCGCAAATGATATGCATCGGCAAAACTGTATGCAATTTTTGTTTGACTCGCTTTCCTGTTGAGCGAACCATGACGTATCCATTTTCGCTCAAGGCAGTGCACATCCGATGGCGACGGCAAGTTCCAGCTTCAGCAAAACAGCCATCCGACCGATCTCTAGGGGTATCGGCGTCGATCACCCGAAAGCGGCCGTGGTCGCGATCGACCTGCACCGCGGTCATCTCGACATGGCGGTGGCGACGATGCCGACCTCGCCGGAGGTCGCCGCCAGGGTCGTCGCCGCCAACAAGCGGTTATTCGATTGGTGCCGGAGCGTCGGAATTCCCGTCATCCATCAGCTGACGTCGTATCGCGACGCCGAGGAAATCCGCGCCAACCCGTTCTGGCGCACCCGCGCCGAGGATCCGGCAGCGACCCGCAAGAACGTCCTGCGCCACAACATCATCGGTGGTCCCGGCTGCACGGTGATGCCGCAACTGCTCGATCCCGGCGACTTCGTCGTCGACACCAAGAAGCGCTACGATTGCTTTCTCGGTACCGACCTCGACTTTGTGCTGCGTTCGCACGGCATCAACACCCTGTTGATCACGGGCGTGAACACCAATTCCTGCGTGCTGGCGACCACCACCGCCGCCAATGTCCGTGACTACGCCGTCATCGTCGTGGAGGACTGCGTCGACAGCATGGACGGACCGGAACTGCACGCGGCCGGCCTCGCCTGCATCAGGACGGCCCTTGGTTTGGTGATGGATACCGATGCCGTCATGGCGCTCGATGGACTTGCCTCACGCCGGACCAGCCCTGAGTAATGGTTCAATTCCTTCCCCCAACGACCGATGAGTAGCTTGCCATGACCGGCCCGATGCTGCCGCGCGACCGCTGCGACTTTTCCGCCATCGTCGATCGCCCGGCAATGAAGTTGCCGGGCGGCGCTCGTATCGTGATCTGGAGCATCGTCAATCTCGAGGTTTGGGACATCGGCAAGCCGATGGCCCGACAGGTGATTCCGGCGCCCACCGGCATTCCGCTGCTGCCGGACGTGCCGAACTGGAGTTGGCACGAATACGGCATGCGCGTCGGCGTATGGCGTTTTTTCGATCTCTACAAGAAGCTCGGCATTGCGCCCACGCTCTCCATCAATGCGCGCGTCTGCGAGGATTACCCGCGCGTCGCGCAGCAAGCCCGAGACGCCGGGTGGGAATTCATGGGCCATGCCTATGAACAGGGGCCGATCCACAAGGAGCCGGACCAGAAGGCGATGATCGAGCGCGCGATGGGCGTGATCGAGAAATTCACCGGCAAGCGCCCGGTGGGCTGGCTCGGACCCGGCCTGACCCAGACGCTGCAGACCCCCGAATATCTCGCTGAAGCTGGCGTCAAATATATCGGCGACTGGGTCTATGACGACGAGCCGACCACGATCCGCACCGCCAAGGGGCCGCTGGTAACGCTGCCCTATACGGTCGAGCTGAACGACATCCCGATGATGATGGTGCAGCATCACGAAAGCGATCACATGATGAAGCGCGCCATCGACTGCTTCGACCGGCTCTATGAGGAGAGCAAGGTTCGGCCGAAAATCCTGTCGCTCGCGGTCCATCCCTACATCAGCGGCCAGCCGTTCCGGATCAAGTTTCTTGAGGCGATCTACGATTACGTCAACAAGTTCGACGGTGTTCTGCATTGGAACGGCGAGCAAATCCTCGACTGGTACAAGGGGCAAATGGCCGAACAGTCGGGATCGAAGCCATGACCGTCTCGGCGCAACGCATATTGCCCGACATGCCGCCGACCCAGGTGCCGGTCGCTGGCGGCGGCATGTTTCCCGTGCGCCGCGTTTATTGCGTCGGCCGAAATTACGTCGATCATATCCGCGAGATGAAGGAAGCCGACGAGCGAGATCCGCCGTTCTTCTTCCAGAAGCCGCGCGATGCCGTGGTCTGCGATGGCGCGCATGTACCGTATCCGCCGTTCACCGCCGACTTCCAGTTCGAGGTGGAGTTGGTGATCGCGATCGGTCTGGCCGGGCGCAACATCCCGGTCGGGCGCGCGCTCGATCATGTCTGGGGCTATGCCGCCGGCATCGATCTGACGCGGCGCGACCGCCAGCGCGATGCCCGCGATCTGCGGTTACCGTGGGAGGTCGGCAAGAGTTTTGATGCCTCGGCGCCGTGCGGCCCGATCTCGCGGGCGCGCGATGCCCGGCATTTCAAGGGCTGCGCCATCACGCTGTCGGTGAACGGGATCGAGCGCCAGCGTGGCGACATCGGGCAGATGATCTGGAGCGTCCCCGAAGTGATTGCGCAATTGTCGCAGCAAGTCACGCTCGCTGCCGGCGACCTGGTCTACACCGGCACGCCGGCCGGCGTCGGCCCCGTCGTTCCCGGTGATCTGATCAGCGCGCAGATCGACGGACTGCCTTCGCTCACCATCACCATCACGCCAACAGAGGCCTGACCATGCTGCCCACCGAACGCATCTCTTATTCGCCGATCGCCAACCGCTCGCCGCTCAAACTGCCGAACGGCGCCCGCATGGCGGTGTGGGTGATTGTCAATGTCGAGGAGTGGGATCCCAAGCAGACGATGCCGCGCACGGTGCTGACGCCGCCGGCCGGCGGCTCGCCGACGCCGGATATTCCGAACTGGGCCTGGCATGAATACGGCAACCGCGTCGGATTCTGGCGGCTGCTCAAGGTATTCGACGACCACAAGATCCCCGGCGTGCTCGCGATCAACGGCTCGGCGCTGACAGCCTATCCGCCGATCGTGAAGGCGGCGCTGGAGCGAAACTGGGAATTCATGGGCCACGGCTTTACCCAGCGCAACATGCAGAAGGTGGAGAACGAGCGCGAAGACATTCGCCGACTGGGTTCTCGATGATCAGCCGGTCTGGCTGAAGACCACTTCCACACCGATCGTCAACGTGCCCTATACCCAGGAATGCAACGACGTGGCAATGATGCTGATCCAGCACCACCAGGCCTCGGAATACTACCAGCGCGCCATCGACCAGTTCGAGCAGATTTATGAAGATGCGGAGCGTTCCGCCCGGGTCATGGCATTAGTTGTGCATCCCTACATCATGGGCGTGCCGCATCGCCTGAAATATTTTCGTCGCATCTTCGAAACCATCCGGAAGAAATCCGATGTCGCTTTCATGACCGGTGAACAGATCCTCGACTGGTACCTCTCGGTGGGACCGAAGGCGCCCTAGACACAATTTATGGAACGGATGAGCCTCTTTCAGATTCTCAATGGATTGACCTTCGCCGCCCTGCTGTTCGTGGTGGCCAGCGGCTTTACATTGATCTTCGGTCTGTTGCGCATCGTCAATCTGGCGCATGGCGCGCTCTATCTGTTCGGCGGCTATGTCGGTTATGACGTGGCGACCCGAACCGGCAGCTTCCTGCTCGGCGGCGTCGGCGCGATGGCGTCGGTCGCGGCGATCGGCTTTGCGCTCGAACGGGGCCTGTTGCGCTTCGTGCGCGGCAACGAGTTGCGTCAGGTGCTGCTGACGCTCGGCGTCGCCTTCGTGCTGAAGGACCTGGCGCTTGTGATCTGGGGTGGCGACAGTTTCACGGTGCCGATCCCGCCAATGCTGCGTGGCGGGCTGCGCGCGTTCGGCGTCTATTATCCGGCCTACCGGCTGTTCGTGCTGGCTACCGGAATCGTCCTGTTCGCCGCGCTCTGGCTGCTGCTCAATCATACAAGGCTGGGCGCGCTGATCCGCGCCGGCGTCGATGACGCCGAGATGGTGGAAGCCTCCGGCGTCGACATCCGCCGGGTGCTGCTGATCACCTTTCTGCTCGGCTCGGCGCTGGCTGGGCTCGGCGGGTTGATGGGCGGCGCGTTTCTGTCGCTTTATCCATCGGCCGACGCCGAGATCCTGGTATTCAGCCTCGCCGTCGTGATCATCGGTGGACGCGGCAGCCTGGTCGGCGTTGCCGTCGGCAGTCTGTTGGTTGGGCTGCTCAATACGCTGGGCCAGGTGCTATTTCCAGAACTCGCTTATTTCGTGATCTTCGGCCCGATGGCGGTGCTGCTGGCGTTCCGCCCGCTCGGCCTGTTCGGACGAGCGGCATGATGAACGCGCGATCCAGCTTCGTCTCCGCAAGGGTCGCCGGCATGACCGGTGGCGACGCGTCGATCGCCGCCATCATTGTCGCGGCGGCGGCGGCGTTACCGCTGGTGCTGTCGACCTATCAGGTCGGACTTGCCACGGAGGTGCTGATCTTCGGCATCCTCGCGATGTCGATCGACATTCTCGGCGGCTTTGCCGGACGCACTTCGCTCGGCCACGGCGCCATCTTCGGCGTATCCACCTATGTCGTGATCTATGCCAGCGTTCAGGCCGGGTTGCCGCCGGCCGCGGCGTTCGCGCTCGGCGTTCTCGCCGCCACCCTGATCGCGGCGATATTCGCGCTGCTCGCCGTGCGCACCTCGGGAGTGTATTTTCTGCTGCTGACGCTCGCGCTCGGCATGATCGTGTGGGGGATCTGCCTGCGATGGACCCAGGTCACGGGTGGCGAGAACGGTATCCGCGGTGACGTCCGCCCAGTGATCCTGTTGGCGCACAACAGGTTCTACTGGGCAGTGCTCGCCGGGGCCGCAGTAGTGACATATGCCATGTGGCGTTTCGTGCGTTCGCCGTTCGGGCTGACACTGCGCGGCATCCGCGACAGCGAAAGCCGGATGCGAAGCCTCGGATATAACGTGCCGCTGCATCTGTTCATCGGCTTTACGGCGTCGGGCTTCTTTGCCGGCGTAGCCGGCGCGCTCTATGCGATGTTCAACAATTTCGTCAGCCCGTCGACGGTCGGGCTGGCGCAATCGGTCGAGGGCGTGCTGATGATGGTCGCAGGCGGCGTCGGTACGCTGTTTGGCTCGTTTGTCGGCGCGGCCGCGATTATCGCGCTGGAGAACATCGTCAGCGCCCATACCGAGCGCTGGCAGATGGTGCTCGGCATCACTTTCATCCTGATCATGATCTTTGCCCCCGAGGGCATCATCGGCAAGCTGCGCGCCATCCCGGCGCGCAAGGTGCGGTAGTCGAATACATCCCTGAAAGGAGATCGAAATGGACCGCAGGCGATTTCTGAAGACCACCACGGCGGCGCTGGCCGCCATGGGGGCGGGAACGGCACCCTGGCGCAGCGCCATCGCTCAAGCGGGCCCGATCAAGATCGGCGTGCTCGCGCCGCTCACCGGCGTCGTCGCTTCAGGCGGCAAGGAAATGGTCGAGGGTGTTCAGTTCTACCTCGGGCAGGTGAACAACGAGATGGCTGGGCGCAAGGTCGAACTGGCCATCGAGGATGACGCCTCGAATCCGGATACCGCGCTGCAGAAGGCGCGCCGGCTGGTCGAGCAGGGCAATTGCCATATGCTGATCGGCAATCTTCTCGCCAACACCGGGCTTGCCGTCGCCAACTACGTCAAGGGCACCGGAACGCCGTACTTCATTCCGATCATCGCCGCTGACGACCTGACCCAGCGCCAGCGAATCAAGAACGTGATCCGCATCGCCGGCTACAGTGCCAGCGAATTTACCCATCCGCTCGGCGATTGGGCGCTGAAGCAGGGCTACAGGAAGATCGCGACCGTCAGCCAAGACTACACATTCGGTCACGAGCAGTGCGGAGGTCTCGCCCAGGTATTCACCGAGGGCGGCGGCGAGATCGTGCAGCAATTCTGGCATCCGCTCAATACCGCGGATTTCAGTCCCTATCTCGGCCAGCTTGCCGACCTCAAGATCGACGCGATCTTCACGATGGAAACCGGAGCCGATGCCACCCGCTTCATCCAGCAATATGCAAGCTTCGGCCTCAAGGCGAAGACGCCGCTGCTGGCCGCGATGAACGGTACCGACCAATCCGTGGTCCGGACGCTTGGCGATGACTGCGAAGGCATTGTGTCGCCGGCGCATTTCGCGGAAGGCTCGGACAATCAGGTGACGCAGAAATTCGTCAGGGAATACGAGGCGAAATACGGCAAGATCCCCTCGCTCTATGGCTTCTCGATGTATTCCGGCATGATGTGGATCGACGCCGCGCTGAAGAAGATGGACGGCAAGGTAGAGGACCGCGAGGCCCTGATCGAAGCCGTGCTGAAGACCGAGTTGGACGGATCGCCGCTAGGTAAGTCGGTCAAGCTCGACGCCTTCGGCAACCCGATCTACGACGTCTACATTCGCAAGGTCATAAAGCGCGCCGACGGCAAGTTCTGGAACGTGCCGACCACCACCTATCCCGCCGTATCGCAATTCTGGAAGTACGATCCGGAGACCTACATGAAGCAGCCACCGTATTCGCGGACGTTCCAGGGCATCAAGAAGGCCTGAGTCGCTGCGTCCGGCCCGTCTCTGTCGCATTGTCGAAGGAAATCGATTGCCGCTTCGCGGGACATTGTTCCACCGGAAACGATTGTGTCCGAACCGATCCTGATTCTGACGGATGTGGTGGTTGCTTTTCACGCCCTCCGGGCGGTCGATGGCATCAGGCTGGCCGTGCCGCGCGGTCAGCGCCGCGCGATTATCGGTCCCAATGGCGCTGGCAAGACCACGCTGTTCAACGCCATCGCCGGCGCGGTGCCGGTGCCGCGCGGTCAGCGCCGCGCGATTATCGGTCCCAATGGCGCTGGCAAGACCACGCTGTTCAACGCCATCGCCGGCGCGGTGCCGCCAAGCAGTGGCCGGATCAGGTTCGACGGTCACGACATTACGAGGCTGCCGCCGCATAGGCGCGCGCAGCTGGGTATCTCCCGAACGTTCCAGATCACCAATCTTTTTCCGACGCTGAGCGTCCACGACAACATGGTGCTGGCGCTACGCGGGCGGTCATCGCGAAAATTCTCGCTGTTCGGTCTGCCGGATACCGATTCCGCCGAGGCGGCGAGCATCGCCGTCGCTCTCGCTGCCGCGCGACTAGGGGAGCGCGCCGACATCCCGGTGAAGGAACTGTCGTATGGCGAACAGCGCCAGCTTGAGATCGCGCTGTCGCTGGTTACCTCGCCGACCATGCTGCTGCTCGATGAGCCGGCCGCCGGGCTCTCGCCGTCGGAGCGCTCGATGGTCGCGGACATCATTCGGTCCCTCGACCGCGACATTACCGTGGTGCTGATCGAACACGACATGGATCTGGCTCTCGGGATCGTCGACTTCGTCACCTGCATGTTCGAAGGCCGCATTCTGGTGGAGGAGCCGCCGGAACGCATTCGCCGCAACGCCCGGGTCCAGGAAGTCTATCTCGGGAAGCCGCGCCATGCTTGAGGTTCGCGACCTGCACAGCGGCTACGGTGAAGCGGTTGTCGTTCGCGGCGTCTCGCTCGATGTCGGCGCCGGCGAAATCGTCGCGCTGCTTGGCCGTAACGGCATGGGCAAGTCCACCCTGATCCGCTCCATTATGGGGCTGACGCCGCCGCGGGTGGGCTCTGGATCGATCAGCTGGCGCAATGAAAGCCTGCTCGGCCTGCGGCCGCACGAGATCGCCGACCGCAAGATCGCGATCGTGCCGCAGGGTCGGCGGCTGTTTGCGTCACTCACGGTGATCGAACATCTGACCATGCTCAAGAGCGCGCGCGCCAGGGACGGCTGGACCGTCGAGCGTGTGTTCGGGATTTTTCCGCGGCTCGCGGAGCGCCGGCACCACCGTGGCGCACAATTGTCCGGCGGCGAGCGCGGCATGCTTGCGGTCGGCCGCGCGCTCATGATCGATCCGCAGCTGATCCTGATGGACGAGCCGTCAGAAGGTCTCGCGCCGTTGATGGTGCAGCATCTCGAGGAGATCATTCTCGGTCTCAAGCGCGAGGGACTCTCGATCCTGCTGGTCGAACAAAATCTCTACAGCGCGCTCGCGGTCGCCGATCGTGTCTACGTCTTGGAGACCGGGCAGGTGGTGCATCATGCCAATGCCAGCGAGTTGTCGCAGCACACCGAGCTTTTGTTCAAGCACCTCGGCGTGCAGTGAGGTCCAAGGCCGCGCCGCCGTGGGCCAGTGACTAAAAATGCGGCCACGCGTGCTTATTAAAGTAACTTGCATAGAAAGCATGTCTCTGTAATTTTGAAATTGTTGCGCAACCGGGGTCAGTGCGCGGCTTTGTCGGAGTTGCAGCGTGACGAAATCTCCAGCGTCGGATGCAAATGTAGCGAAGCCGCTATCGCGTTATGCGCCGTTTCGCCGCGCCGGAGATCTCGTGTTCTTCGCCGGCATCATTGCCGCCGATCCCTCCACAATGAAGGTGATCAAGGGATATTCCGACCTTCCGTCGGAGGCGCGGCGGCTCGCCGGCGAAACCGGCGAGATGTCCACCGACATGAAGGACGGCCCGATCGCTGCGCAGTCCTGGTGGATATTGAACAGCCTGCGTCTGACCGTCGAAGCGGCAGGCGGCACGCTCAACGGCGTCGTGAAACTAACGACGTCGTGAAACTCACGCAGTACTTTCGAAATCTGCGGGATTTTCCCACCTACGACCGCATTCGCGCGACGTTCTTCGCCGACCCGCCCGCGAGCACGGTCGTTCAGATTTCGGAATTGCTGCCGACCTCGGATTCGCTGCTTGAAGTGGATGCGACCGCGTACATCCCGCTGAAAGCCGCAACCAGCGCGCCTGGATGACTCCAATAGTATCCGGCATCGCCGGTCCGGCTGTCTATTCAATGAACAGGAGAATTCAGAAGTGACCATCATCACCGGGGTTCAGCCCCGTCCCGAAGAAGCCCACAACATGCCCTATGCGCCGGCGGTTTACGTCGAGGCGCCGGCGGGCTTTCTGTTTCTCGCCGGCTGCACGGCTTCCCCGCTCTACCACAAGCACCCTCATGTGCCCGAAGAGCACGTGCTTCCCGACGACATCCGCGAACAGACGCGCCGCGCGCTCGCCAACATCAAGATCATTCTCGACAGCAAGGGGCTGACCTGGCGCCACGTCGTCAAGCTGACGAAATACCTGACCGACATGCGTGAGATGGATGCGATGTACGAAGTGCTGGTCGAGCACTTCGGCGACTGGGTGCCGGCAGGAACGCTGGTCTGCATCAACAACCTCAGCGCCCCCGGGGCGCGAATCGAACTCGACATGATTGCGGCGGTGCCGTCCAACCTGACGACCGCCGGCGCCAAATGAGCGCAGCCTCCCGACCAGCAGCCACGTCGACGCCGGCTCCTGATCGGGACCAGCCGCCGCTTGTCGTGCTCGACAATCTGCAAAAGGATTATCCGGGCGTGCGGGCGCTGCGCGGCGTTTCGATGGACCTGCGGCGCGGCGAGGTTCATGCGCTGATCGGCGAGAACGGCGCCGGCAAGTCCACGCTCATTCGAATTCTGTCCGGCGACGTGCGGCCCGACGGCGGCACGCTGTCGGTCGGCGGAGAACCTGTCGTCTTCGCCGGACCGCTGGACGCGCGAAAGCATGGCATCGTCACGATCTTTCAGGAATTGATGATCGTTCCCGAGCTTAGCGTCGCGGAAAACATCTTCCTCGGCAATGAGCCGGAATCGTTCGGGCTGTTCTATTCGCGGCGCCGAGCCGAGCGCCTAGCGGCCGACGTCCTCGGGACCCTCGTGCAGGGAACCGGAATCCGCCCGTCCCAGCGCGCCGGCAGCCTTTCGACCGCGCAGAAGCAATTGATCGAGATCGCGCGGGCGCTGGTTTTGCGGGCGCCCGTCATCGTCATGGACGAGCCGACCGCGGCGTTGTCGGAAAACGAGGCCGTGGCGCTGCGGCGCCTGATCGTCCGGCTGCGATCGGAGGGTACATCGATCCTCTACGTCTCGCATCGGCTCGACGAGGTGATGGAGATTGCCGACCGCGTCACCGTGCTGCGTGGCGGCGAACGAATTGCGACCTCGGACATCGGGGCGATCAAGCATACCAGCGAATTGATCAGCCTGATGATCGGCCGGCCGATCGCCGAACTGTTCCCGCCACGTAACGAAGATCTCGGCGAAGTCGTGTTCAGCGCGTCGAATCTCACGCGTCACGGCGTGTTCGAGAACATCAGTTTTGATGTGCGGGCCGGCGAAGTCGTCGGGTTTGCCGGTCTTGTCGGCGCCGGGCGAACCGAAGTGATGCGCGCCATCTTCGGAGCTGATGCGCTCGACAGCGGCGAAATCCGCAAGAACGGTCAGACGCTCGCCACCCGAAATCCGCGCGACGCCATCGCGTCGGGCATCGCCTATCTCCCCGAAGACCGCAAGGACCAGGGCCTCGTGCTCTCGATGTCCGGCGCAGAGAACATCGTCATGGCCTCGCTCGAACGATCCGGTGTCGCCGGCTTCGTATCCTGGAAGGCCGTTGGCCGAACCGCGCGGAGCGTAGCCGACAAATTGCACTTTCGGGGGCAACTAGACGCGCTGGCCGGGACCGCGTCGGGCGGCAACCAGCAAAAGCTCGGGATCGGCAAGTGGGTGCTGACCGAGGCCGATATCCTGATCTTCGACGAGCCGACGCGCGGCATCGATGTCGGCGCCAAAGCCGAGGTCTACCAGCTGATTCATCGTCTCGCCTCGGACGGAGCTGCCGTGATCCTGGTGTCCTCCGAACTGCCCGAACTGATCAACGTCTGCCACCGGATCTACGCGATGTCTGGCGGCCGCATCTTCGATGAAATCCCGCTGCAGGAATTCGACGAACAGCGCATCCTTGCCGGTGCCTTTGCCGCCCACATGGCCGCGAAGCCGGCGGACCCATTCGCAGGGGTCGCGTAATGATGGGCATTTCCGAAAGCGCCGACCAGATGCCTTCCGCCAATATTGACCGCTTCAAGCCGTTGCCGTTCTTTCAGCGCTACGGCCGGCAAATAGGTCTTCCGGTCATCGTGGTCACCTTGATCGTGCTGTTTACGGCCAACTCAGAAGTGTTCTTCTCGGTCGCCAATTTCCGGAATATCGGTGTCTCGGCCGCGGCACTCGCCGCCGTTTCGTTCGGCCAGACCTTCGCCATCCTCACCGCAGGTCTCGATCTCTCGGTGGGTTCGATCGTCGCACTGGTCAGCATTGTCGGCGCCATCGTCATGCGCGACCACGGCATTCCGGTGGGGCTGATCGCCTCCCTTGTCACCGGCGCCGGCGTCGGCCTGGTCAACGGCATCGTCATCACGCGCTTCAAGGTGTTTCCGTTCATTGCCACGCTCGCGATGATGTCGATCGTCTCCGGTCTCGCGTTGAGCCTGAGCGGCGGCGTCGCCGTGACCGGCGTTCCCGGTGCTTTCGCCGATCTCGCCTATGAACTGGTGCTGGGCGTTCCGGCTCCCGTCATCATCGCGCTGCTGGTCCTGCTGACCGCCTTCGTCGTCCTGAAATACACCAGGCTTGGCCGTCGGATTTATGCGGTCGGCGGCAACGAAGAGGCGGCGCGTCTTTCCGGCATCCGGATCGGCGCCATCAAGACTGCCGCTTACGTCTCCAGCGGCATCTGCGCCGCGGTCGGCTCGATCATTCTTACCGCGCGCGTCGCTTCCGGACAGCCATCGCTCGGCACCACGCTGCCGCTGGAGTCGGTGGCCGCGGTGGTGCTCGGCGGCATATCCCTGTTCGGCGGCCGCGGCTCGGTCGTCGGCGTGGCGTTCGGGGTGCTGTTCGTCAGCATCCTCTCGAACGGCCTGAATTTGCTGAACGTTCCGTCCTACACGCAGATGATGGTGATCGGCGGTGCGCTGATCCTGGCGGTCGCGCTCGATCAGGCCTTCATCGAATCGCGCATAGGCAAAAAAGCTTGATGTCGTGTCACTACTCGTAACTCGTAACAGGAGAACATAATGCAAAGCCAAGTTCGCGCTCTCGGCAAGGCTGGCGTGGCCGGCATGGTCGCCCAGATTGGACTGCTGTTTCTGGCAGGCCAGCCGGCCCATGCCGCCGAGAAGATCGGCGTCTCGATGCCGAACATCAAGGGGCCCTGGTTCACCCCGGTGCTGTACGGTATCTCCGACGAAGCCAAGAAGCTGGGCTACGACGTCGTGATCCAGGACGCCGGCGGCTACGGCAATGTCGACAAGCAGGTCAGTCAGTTTCAAAACTTGGTGGTCCAGAAGGTCGCGGCGATCCTGATGGATCCGGCCAATCCCGCGTCCTTCAATGGGGCGGTGAAGCAGGCCGAGGCTGCGAAAATTCCGGTGATCGGCGCCGGCAGTCCGATCGTGGCGAGCGACGTCGATGCCGATGCGGCGGCATCGTCGAGCCACTGCAATGTCGGCCACGAATTGGCCAAGGGCGCCAAGACGCTGCTGCCGAACGGCGGCACGATCGCCGTGCTCGCGGGGCCCTCCGGCGCATTCTGGGCGTCCGACCGGCTTCGCTGCTTCAAGGAGGACATCACAGGCACCAATCTGAAAATCGTCGCGGAGCAGACCAGCGAGCAGGATCCGGCGGTCGCGCTGTCGCTGGCCAACGATTTTCTGCAGCGGTTTCCCAAGGTCGACATGCTCTATGGCGCGGACGATACCTACGGCGTCGGCGCCGCGCGCGCGGCGCAAGGCGCCCAGAAGTGCGGCAAGGTGAAGGTGATGTTCGCCGTGCTCGGCGAGGCCGCCGAAGAGATGATGCGCGCGGGGTGCGCGGATTATGTCGTGGCGCAGCAGCCGGTGGTGATCGGCCGCTCCGCGGTACGGATGATGGATGCGCTGGTGAAAGGCAAGCCGCTTGAGAAGAAGAAGGACGAGGTTGCGCTGATTCCGGTGACCATGGCGAATCTCAATTCGCTCGACAAGTCCGGCATGCAGGCCCCCAAGGGCTGGACTCCGTAACCTCTGGTCCGGATGAGCCTCGCGTCGCACGACGCGAGGCTCAAACATGCGGGGATGACCACCATGACGGAAACCACGGTTCGGCTTCGCTTGAACCAGCAGCAGCTTGAGTTGATCGACAACAGCATCGAGGCCGGCGAAAGCGGCAGCAGGGACGAGCTCATCCGCTGGGCGCTGCGCGAGTTCGCCGCCACCCATCTCTCCGCCGCAGCCAACGGGAAAAAATCATGACGACGTCGCCGGGACGCAAGACCCTTCAGGAACTGACGATCGAACCCGGAACCGGCAAGGCGCTCGAATTGCGGCGCGGTCAGGTGCTGCGGATCGAGCAGACCAGCGGGCGGCAATGCGCCGATTTCAATTGCTTCAATCTGCATGACTACAAGGAATTCTTCCATACCGGCCGGACCCGGCATCTGCACGGGCTGCATCCCACCAAGGGCGACTTCCTGTGGTCGGCGCCGCCTCGCGAACGACCTATGATGGCGATCATCGAGGACACCGTCGGCACCAACGACGTGCTGTATCCCCGCTGCAGCGGTTTTCTGTTCGAACATCATTACGGCCTGGCGGTGCACACCAATTGCCACGACATCCAGGCGGAGGCGCAGCGTGAATTCGGCCTCACCCCCGATGACGTCCACGACTCCTTCAATTTCTTCATGCACACCGGGGTCGATGCGGCGGGTCATCCGTTTATTGCCAAGAATACCGCCGGGCGCGGCGACTACGTCGAACTGCTGGCGCTGATGGACGTGCTGGCGGTTCCGAACGTGTGCGGTGCCGACGTCATGATGACCAGCGATTTCGAATTGAAGCCGCTGAAGCTTGTCGTGTTCGAGGGTACCGACCAGGACTGGAGCCGGGTTTCCGAACCGCCGCGGCTCCGGAATCAGCGAAGCCCGTCTGATTTCCGGATCAAGAACATCAAGGCCGACCGCGAACTCTATCGCGATGCCTCCTACCGGCCGGAATTCACCAATGTTCCGTTACAGATTTCCGAGCTTGCCGTGAAATTGACAGGTGAAGAACTCGAATGGATCGAGCAGTTGAAGAGCACCGGAAAATACGGCGAAACCGACGCTGAGGTTCTGCGCTACGCCTTCTTTACCTGGTGGATAGGCAAGTTCATGCACGGGCCCAAACATGCGGCACCGACCTGAGCCGGGAAATCAACCTCGGCCCCCGTCATCAAGGCCATTGCAAAAGTAACGGTTCGGTGCGATTTCGACGAACTATTCCCATTGGTTGTACCCTTGCTGGGGATTGGGTCTTGCCGTGTGCGGGGCGGCCATCTCCTGGTGGCCGGTCGCGAGCAGGCCTTGGGTGAAACGGTTACTGCCGAAGAAATATGCAAATCTGAGGGATTGATAAGGACGGGGCAATGGTTGCTGCAGTCAGGAAAAAAGGGCCGGTCGAGGTCCCCGAGATTCGCGTCGGCCTCAAGATGAAGCACACGCGGCTTCTGAAGGGACTCACCCTGAAGCAGCTTGCCGGTTTGGCAGGATGTTCGGAATCGGTGCTGTCGCGAATCGAAAACGGCAACGCCAACCCTTCGATCAAGATGATGCACCGGGTCGCGCTGGCGCTTGGCATGCCGGTATCCGGATTGTTCCAGGAAAATGGCGATCCGTCCGGTGTCGTGATGCGGCAGGGCGAACGACCGATGGTCGGGACCGATCAAATCCGTCGAGGAAAGGAAAGCAGGCTCGAGGCGCTGATTCCGAGTGGCCGCGGCAACCTGCTGTCCGGTTACATCAACGACATCGAGCCCGGCGGCGGAAGCGAAGGGATCCTCCAGCATGAAGGCGAAGAGTTCGGCTACGTGCTCGATGGCGAGATCGAACTGACGGTGGATAATCGCAGCTATCAGCTGCGCCCGGGCGACAGCTTTTATTTCCGCTCCGAACGGCCGCACTCCTATATCAACAATCGAAAAAAGCTCGCTCGCGTGCTGTGGGTCAACACCCCGCCGAGCTTTTGAGAAAGCGACCTGTGTCAGGGCTCGTTGGGAATCGTCGATGAGTGCAAGAAAAACAATCGCGGTCATTGGCGCGGGCCTGGGTGGCCTGAGCGTTGCCGGCTTTCTCCAGCGCGCCGGGTTCCCCGTGACGGTCTATGAGCAGGCGCCGGCGTTTTCGCGGATCGGGGCCGGAATCATTCTCAGCGCCAACGCGATGAAGGCGTTTCGCCGTCTCGGCATCGAACAAGACTTGATCGAAACCGGCATCAAGCCGGAGTCCTACGTCAGCCGCGCTTGGGACAGCGGCGAGACGATGTACGAGATAAAGTTCGATGCTGCGAGCGAAGCGCGTTACGGCGGCCCCTACATGAATATTCATCGCGGCGACCTCCACGGCATGCTGGAACGCGTCGTTACTCCCGGCACGATCGCGTTCGACCATCGCCTTGTCGGGCTCGACGAGAGCCGCGAGGCGGTCCGCCTCAGCTTCGAGAACGGCGTCCGCGTCGAAGCCGACATCGTCATCGGTGCCGACGGCATCCGCTCCAGGGTGCGCGAGAACCTGCTCGGCTTCGAGCCGCCGCGATTCGTCGGCGCCGTGGCGCAGCGGGCGATTTTTCCGACCGAACGGCTGCGCGGATCTGGGATAGCGGACTGTACCAAGTGGTGGGGGCCGGACCGGCACATCCTGCCCTATTTCATGACGAGCCGACGCGACGAGATCTACGTCATCGGTGTCATCCCGGTGGCGCAGTGGGACAGCGAGGCATCTTCGCTGCCCTGCAGCCGCGACGAAATGCTCGAATCCTTCGCCGGCTTCCATGTCGACCTGCGCCGCGTGCTGGAGGTCGCTGACGACGTCAGCTTGTGGCCGATCTACGACCGCGAGCGCAACGACCGCTGGAGCGGCGGCAGGATCGTGCTGCTCGGCGATGCCTGCCATCCGATGCGTCCGTTCATGGCGGCCGGCGGCGCCATGGCGGTCGAAGACGGTGTCATTCTCAGCCGTTGCCTTGCGGCATGCGACGATCACGGCGAGGCGTTTCGCTGCTACGAGGCAACCCGGATTCCGCGCGTCACGGAGGTGCAGCGTATCTCGATCGAGAACAGCTGGATGCGCGGGCCGACTGAAACCGACTGGTTCTATTGCTACGATCCCTGCCTGGCACCGCTTGCCGCGCCGGACTGATCGCCACCGCCCTTGTCAATCGTAAAGCGAGCCAACGACAATGTATGAGCCAAAACCCGATCCAATGGTTGCGCGTGATCTCGTCGGCTATGGCGAGTTCCCGCCCGACCCGGACTGGCCCGGGGGCGCCTCGATCGCGGTGAATTTCAATCTCAACGTCGAGGGCGGCGGCGAAGCGACGCTCGTCAACGGCGACGATGGGTCGGAAGGCATGCTCAACGATATCGGCGTGGGCACAAAATCGGGACAGCGTTCGCCGCTCGTCGAATCCGTGTTCGAGTTCGGCAGCCGTCGCGGCGCCTGGCGGGTGCTGGATATTTTTCGCGATTTCTCGGTCCAGGTCAGCGTGCTCGCCGTCGCGCGAGCGGTGGAGCAGAATCCCGAACTGGCAAAAGCTTTCGTCCAGCGCGGGCACGAGATCGTCAGCCACGGCTATCGCTGGATCGATTACGCCGACGTCGCCGAGGAGGTCGAACGCCAGCATATCCAGCGTGCCATCGACGTGCTGACACGATTGACCGGGATGAGGCCGGTAGGATGGATGACCGGACGGCCCGGACCGAACACGCGGCGCCTGCTCGTCGAGGCCGGCGGCTTTCTGTACGACCGGGACTCGCTCGCCGATGAATTGCCCTATTGGCTGCGGGTCGGTGACCGGCCGCATCTGGTCATTCCCTATTCCTACGAGGCGAACGACAACCGCTTCAATGAAAACAGCGGTTTCTCCACCGGCGACGACTTTTTCAGCTACATGCGCGACGCCTTCGACGTTCTCCGCCGCGAGGGCCAAAAAGGCTCGCCGAAGCTGCTGTCGATCGGCCTGCATGACCGGCTGATCGGACGGCCGGGGCGTTGCACCGGGCTGATCAGGCTTCTCGATCACATGCGGAGTTTTGAGGACGTATGGTTCTGCCGCGGCGTCGACATCGCCGAGCATTGGCGCGGGCGCTTTCCGCAGTCCTAGAGTAAGCTTCAACCCGATTGAAGCATGGTCAGGTCCGACGTTCTACCCAACAGATCGCTCGACGCGGCGACGCGGCCGAAAATCTGCATCGTCTCCAGGCTCGCATCGTGCAGTTTGCGGCTGAAGCCGGAGACGCAGTCGGACAGCACCACGAAGCGGAAGTCGCGATGGGAGGCATCGCGCGCGGTGGCCTCGACGCACATATTGGTAATGACGCCGGCGAGGTAAATCGTGTCGACGCCGAGACCGCGCAGCAGGGCCTCGAGCGCGGTGTTATGGAAACCGCTGTAGCGGGTTTTCTCGACGACGTAGTCGGGCGAGGGCATTTCCGCCAGCACTTCCGCGCCCCAGGTGCCGCGCCGCAGTCCTTCGCTGCGGATGAAGGGGCGGGACTGTTCGATGATCAGCCCGGCGTCAATCGGAAATCCGTGGGCGTCGGTGTTCCACGCCATGCGCAGATAGATCACGGGAATAGCGCGGGTCTTGCAGGCGGTCACCGCGGCCGCGGTGGCCGGCACCACGCCGTCCATATCAAAACAATGCAACCCGTTGCGCGGATAAACCCCACGCGCGTTGCAATAGTCGTTCTGCATGTCGACCACGACAAGAGCAGCCTTTCCCGGCACCGTGGTCGTCATGGCGTCTAGTCCTTCGTCAGGCTGCCGCCGTTTCCTTGTCAACTTCAAGCCGGTCCAGGACCTCGTCGACTGACAAGACGTCGCCGAAGAATTCAAAGAAGTTATTCAGCGCCGCGGCATGGGTTTCGGCGGTCGACCCGGCATTGCAGTCCGAGACCATGATCGTGCGGAAATTGAGCATCATGGCGTCCTGCGCCGACGCCTGGCAGCAGACATTGGTATAGGTGCCGGCGATAAGCACGAATTCGATTCCGTGCGCCCTGAGATGCGCGGCAAGGTCGGAGGAGCCCTGGATGAAAGCCGAATAGACCTTCTTCACCATCCGTGTGTCATCGGCGCGGACATCGAGCGTCGGCCAGAGCTGGTATCCTTCTGCGCCCAGTTCCATTGCGGCCAGACGGGTCTCGGCTTTTTCTGGCGGGAGGAGTTCGTGACGAACCGACCACTTCTCGCGGGTATCCGTCGTCGTGTTTTGTATCCAGATGACGCGGCCGCCGCGTTCGCGCAGCGCCGCGGCGAGCCGGTTGATCGCGGGAACGATGTCGCGCGCTGTTTCCGCCTCGCCTTGCGCGTTCGGCGCGACGAAATAGTTCTGCATGTCGATGACAACCAGGGCGGTCCGGGCGACGGGGATGGCGTCCCACGGATGCACGTTGCCGCGATCGGCGATCGCCGCTGCCATCAAGTCCTGGGAAAGTGCGTAGCCGGACATCGGGGTCTCCGTCGGTCCATCGTGGGTTGAACTGGCGCATGCGACGGTCGCGCATTTGCGCCACTACGAGCAAGAATTGCACCATAGTCAAGTGCTTTCATGAGCAGAAAGAAGGCGCCCTGCTCACAGCGTGGGCGGCGTATTCACCCACACGATCATGGCGGCCGCCTCGCCGGGATTGGCGACGCCGTGCGGGCGCATGGAGGGAAAGAAGAAAGCATCGCCGGCCTTCAGCGCATAAGTATCGCCTTCCACGGTCAGGGCGATCTCGCCGGTGACGATGTAGCCGACTTCGTCGCCCTCGTGCTGGCGCATGCCGTCGCTACGCGCGCCCGGCTGAACGCGAAGCAAGGTCGCCTGCAGCGCCGAGTCGGCGCCAAATGGAATCAGCAGCTCGGTCTCAACGCCGTCGACGCCGAAACCGCCGAGCCCGATCCGGCTCAGCACCGGTCGCTGCCCCTCGCGCATGATGATGCCATGCGCCGGGGTCTGTTCACTCAGCAGCGTGGCGATCGTGATGCCGAGACCCTTTGCAAGGCGGTGCAGCGTATTGAGCGAAGGGGTGGCCTTCCGATTTTCGATCTTCGAGATCAGGCTTTCGGAACAGCCGGACGCCGCGGCGAGATCGGCGAGCCGCATGGCTTTGGCGATCCGCGCGTGCTTCAGTTTTACGCCGAGCGCCAGTTCGTCTTGAGCCGACCCGTCTCGGGGAAATCGAGTCGCTGACGTTGCCTTCTTCACTAAAACCTCTCCGCGAGTCGCCAAGAACTGGTATCCTGCCGTTTAACCGCCGGCGCTGGCAATCCGGCACTTCGGAGGCGATTGCCTGTCCCCTGCCAACGCCCGCAGCGGCGCTGCCATGGGCCAGCCCATTGAGGATTCCATTTATCGCGTTCGGGGCATTTTGCAAACCATGAAAGCAGTTTCCTCTAATTCATGGGCATGTTGCTGTTTTTCGCGTCAGATGCGCCGACAGGAAGCCGAATAACCTAGATTTTCCAGAGTTTCCTCCATGGCATGTGAGTTGCATCGTATTCAGGTGTGCCGCGCTGACGTGCGGCAGACCTGAGCGCCGCTCTTCAAATGGAGACCTACCCGTGAAATTAGATCGAGTGCGTATCGTGCTGATGTCTCTGATCGGCGGATTGTTGTTCGCAAATCAGGCCGTCGCCGACGAAAAGCTCAAGGTGGCTTTTGTCGAATTTTCGCAGGCGTCGGGATCGTCGTGGGTTCGGGCCAATACCGAGTCGGCCAAATACCTGCAGGAGCACGTGCCTGACCTCGATATCACCCGCGTCGAATCGGTCGCTGACGGCCCTGGCGTGGTGCCCGTGATCAACAACCTGATCGCCAAGGGCAACAAGGTCATCTTTGCCAACAGCTATGGCTACGGAACCTTTATTCCCGAGATCGCCAAGAAACACCCCGAGGTCGACTTCGTCGTGCAGATGTCCGACCCGAAGGGCCCGAAAAACGTCGCCTCCTACTATGGCAAGCTGGAAGAAGTCCGCTATCTCGAGGGTGTCCTTGCCGGCAAGATGACCAAGACCAACATCATCGGGTTTTCCGGCGCCTTTCCTTATTCGGCCGTCGTCTCGGGCGTGAACGCGTTCGCGCTCGGCGTCAAATCGGTCAATCCGAACGCCAAGGTCGTCACCAACTGGGTCAACAGCTGGTACGACCCGCCGAAGGAGAAGGAATCCGCCGATGCGCTGCTCAGCGCCGGGGCTGATATCATCGTCAACCACCTCGACTCCTCGGCTACGCTGCAGGCGGCCGCGGCAAAGGGCAAATGGGGCATGACCTCGAACGCCGACTGGTCGTTCGCGGCGCCGCAGGCTTTCCTCAGCGGCAGCGCCTGGAATTGGGGTCCGTTTTACGTCAAGGCCGTCGAAGCCGTGAAGGCCAACAAGTTTGAATCCACGCGCGATCTCGGCGACCTGAAAGGCGGCATCGTGGTGCTGTTGCCCTATGGCCCGATGGTGACCGACGAGGCCAAGCACGCGGTGGAAGCGGCCAAGCAGAAGATCATGTCGGGCGAGCTGAAAGTCTTTGCCGGGCCGATCGAGGATAATGAGGGCAAGCTGCGCGTTCCCGCCGGCGGCGAGCTCAGCTCCGAAGACGCCGCCACCAAGATGAACTGGCTTGTGGCAGGAGTGCAAGGCGCGGCGAAATAATCTCGATAGCCAGGGATCAGCCTCATGGCCTCAGCCGGCGAAGGCGTTTTACTGTCGTCGATCAGCAAGCGCTTCGGCGAGACCGTCGCCAACGACCGCGTCGATCTCACCTTGCGGCGCGGAGAAATTCACGCGCTGCTCGGCGAAAACGGCGCCGGCAAATCGACGCTGATGAACATCCTGTCGGGCGTCTATATGCCCGACAGCGGTGAAATCTTCATCGACGGCGAGAAGACCAGGTTTCGCTCGCCGTGGGATGCGGTTCGTCGCGGGATCGGCATGGTTCACCAGCATTTTCAACTGGTGAATGCCTTTTCCGTGCTCGATAATATTCTGCTCGGGGCGACCGAATCCTCGCTCCGGCTGCATCGGCGCGAGGCGGCCCAGCGCGTCGAAGCCGTGGGACGCGAGCACGGGCTGCATATCGATCCCCATGTGCTGATCTGGCAATTGACCGTCGGTCAACGGCAAAAGGTCGAAATCCTGAAGTTGCTCTACCGGGGCGCGGATTTCCTGCTGCTGGACGAGCCGACTTCGATGCTGACGCCCGGCGAAGCGGCCGATCTCTACGTCGCGCTGCGCCGGCTCGCGGACGCGGGCAAATATGTCGTGTTCATCACCCACAAGCTGCGCGAAGTCGCCGCTGCCGCCGACCGGGTCACGGTGCTGCGGCGCGGTCGCGTCGTTGCGTCCTTCGGCAAGTCGGAAGCCTCGATCCAGGAACTCGGTGCGTTGATGGTCGGCGCCGCGATGCCGCCACAGCGACCGATCAGCGCCGGCAATTTCGGCGACGCCGTGCTCAAGGTCCGGGAAGGCCGCGCGACGGCCGACCGCGGCGCCAGCGGCCTGAAGGGCGTGACGCTTGAGGTGCGGGCCGGGGAAATCCTCGGCATTGCTGGCGTTGCGGGCAACGGCCAAGTCGAACTAGCCGAATGCGTGGCCGGAATCCGCTCCCTTCAGCAGGGACAGATATGGCTCAACGGCCATGACATGACAAAGGCCAATGCACTGTCGCGGCTTCGCGCCGGGTTACGCTTCGTGCCCGAGGATCGTCTCGGAATGGGATTGGTCCCGCAGCTCGACATGACCGACAACATGCTGCTTCGCGACTATCGCGAGCGGCCGCTGGCGAAAGGCATGTGGGTCAGCCGGCGGGTGGCGCGCGAGCGCGCCGAGAACCTTATCCGCGATTACGACGTGCTCACGCCGGATCGTCGCGCAACCGACCCGTGGTCTCGATATCGCGGCGGCGGGCGCGGTGCACGATCGCCTGCTCGACCTGCGCGAGAGCGGTGCCGGGATCATTCTCATTTCCGAGGACCTCGACGAGATCCTGCAATTATCCGACCGTGTGATGGTACTCTATGACGGCGCCATCTGCGGCACCTGGCATCGCCAGGATGCCAATCGCGGCGACATCGGCGCCGTGATGGGCGGCCATTTGCTGGACGCGGCTTGATGATGGCCATTCCGATCTGGCTGCGGATGCCTGGCGCCTTCGTGCTGTCGGTCCTGCTTGGGCTGGCGGCCTCGTCGCTTGTCCTCGTTGCCGTGCACGCGCCCGTTCTTGAAACTTTTCGTGCCATCTATGACGGCGCTGTCGGCTCGTGGAGCGCGCTCGAGAGTTCGCTGGTGTTTGCCGAGCCGATCGCCTTTACCGGTCTGGCCGCGGCCATCGCCTTTCGAGCGCGGGTCTGGAATATCGGCGGCGAGGGCCAGATGGTGATGGGCGCCTTCGGTGCCGGTCTCGTCGCGCTCAATACATCGCTGCCACCTCCGCTGATGTTGCTCGCGGTCGCCGGCTGCGGCATCGCCTGCGGCGCGATCTGGGCCTTCATTCCGGCGGCCCTGAAAGTCTGGCTTGGTGTCAACGAAGTGTTGTCGAGCCTGATGTTGAACTACGTGGCCATTCTGTGGGTGCAATCGCTAGTCTATGGACCATGGCGCGAGCCCGGCGGCGGCTGGCCCTATTCGGCATTTTTTCCCGATGAGGCAAGGCTGCCGTCGATAGGGTCCGAACTCGATATCTGCATCATCGCGGCGACGCTGGTGGCGCTGGCACTGAGCGTGCTGCTGCGGTTCAGCCGCTGGGGTTTCGAGATCACCGTCGTCGGCCACTCGCACGAAGCGGCGCGGTACGCGGCTATCAGCGTCACCCGCGTCACCATCGCCGTCATGCTCCTCAGCGGCGCGCTGGCCGGGATAGCGGGAATCCAGCAAGTGAGCGGGACGGCCGGACGTCTCTATGTGCTGACGCCGGGCTATGGCTATCTCGGTATTCTCGTCTCGTGGCTGGCCGGGCACGATCCAGTCCTGGTGCTGGTTATGTCGGTGTTCTACGGCATCCTGATCCAGGGCGGCTCGGCGCTGCAGATCGCCCAGATCGATCCGTCACTGGTTCGGATCATGCAGGCCGCGATCATCCTTTTTGCGCTCGCCGGCCTGACCCTGGCGAGACGATTCCGGCCGCGTGCGCGGCTCGCGAAGGTCGACCGCGCATGAACATGACGGTCCTCATCAGCATGCTGGCGACCAGCGTGGCCGCTGCAAGCCCGCTGCTGTTGGCCGCGCTCGGCGAACTCGTGGTCGAACGCAGCGGTGTGCTGAATCTGGGGATCGAAGGCATCATGCTGGTGGGCGCGCTCACGGCGGTGGCCGCGACGCTCGGCTCGGGATCGGTCGTGATCGGCATCCTCTGCGCGATCGTGGCCGGCATGCTGCTCGGGCTGTTGTTCGCGCTGTTGACGGTGACGATCCGCGCCGATCACGTCGTCGCCGGCCTCGCCATGGTGCTGTTCGGCGACGGGCTGTCGAGCTTTGCCGGGCACGGCCTGGTCGCCATTGACGTTCCCCAGAGCGTGCACGCGCTTCCGATTCCGCTGGTTTCGGATATCCCCGCGCTCGGCCCGATCTTCTTCAATCAAAATGTGCTGGTCTATCTCTCCTACATCATGGTCGCGGTGGTCTGGTATTTCCTCTACCGGACGCGGCCCGGCCTGGCGCTGCGCGCGGCCGGCGAGAAGCCGAGCGCCGTCGACGTTGTCGGCTGGAACGTGTTCCGGATTCGCTATCTCGCGGTCATGTTCGGCGCCGGCATGGCCGGACTGGCCGGGGCGTTCCTGTCGGTCGCCTATTTAAGCAGCTGGGCCGAGGGCATGATCGCCGGCCGTGGCTGGGTAGCGCTGGCGCTCGTGATCTTTGCCGGCTGGCATCCGATCAAACTGCTCGGCGGCGCCTATCTGTTCGGCTTCGCTTACATCCTGATCGCGGAGTCGCAGGTTCTGGGCGGCGTGTTCTATCTGATCTCGACCTACGTCATGCAGATGTTCCCCTATCTGATGGCGATCATCGTGCTGGCGGTGATGGGCAGACGCGCCATGAAGCGCCGCGCCGGCGCGCCCGAGGCGCTCGCACTGCCCTACGTGCGTGAAGAGCGATGAAGCCCGGGGTCGCATCATGCAAGTGCACGCATTCGATCTGACAGCCACCAAAGGAGAAGACGATGCCGAAGCCTGAACTGGAATTCTTCCCGGCCGAGAACATTCCCTGGGTGCCGGTCGAGGGCGCACCTCCCGGTCACTACCAGAAGATTCTGACCGAGGATCCCGACAGGATGTTCGTGACGCGTATGCTGAAGGTTGATCCGGGCTGCGCCAGCACCGAGACGTTCGTGCATGACTTCTGGGAAGAGGTCTACATCCTCGAAGGCAATCAGTGGGACGGCGACCAGTTCTTCGAGAAGGGCATGTATGCCTGCCGGCCACCGGGCATGAAGCACGGCCCGTACCGGACCGAGGGCGGGGTGGTGACGTTCGAAGTCAGGTACGCGCGCTAGGTTTCCATCGATCCCGGGGATACCGAGATGCCAAACCACGGCCGCAGCGTCTTGGCCAATATCGACCGGCTCAATGCCTTCATGGACAGGAATGGACTGGCGGCGGTCGCTGTCCGGACCGGCGTAAACTTTACCTATCTGTCAGGCATGGCGATGCCGGGCACGCTCGCCCGGCATCTCGACATTGCCAGTACGGTGCGCGGCTTCATGGTGCTATGGCCGCGTCATGGCGCGCCGGTCATCGTCCTCGACGCCTTTGCGGAGAAACTGGCGCGGCGCGAATCGTGGATCGCGCAGGTCGAAGTCTATCAGGCCTACGAGAAATCGCTCTACAGCCGGGTCGCGGAATTGATTGCCGATGCCGGTCTGGCGGCAGCCCGGATCGGCTTCGAACAGGATGGACTGAGCGCGGCGCACTGGGAGGAGATCCAGTGCGCCCTGCCGAGGCTCGAAATGTTCAACTGTTCGCGGATGATGGACGAAGTCCGATGGATCAAGACGACGGGCGAAATCGCCCAGCAGAAAAGTGCGGCCGATCTGCTCGACGACGTGCTGGCCGAGATCTTCCCGACCATCCGGGACGGCGAAACCGAGCGTGACGTGCATGCCCGCATGGTCGCGGCCTGCATGCGGCGGGGAGCTGCCTATGTGCATGGCATCCTGAATTCAAGTTCGAACGACGTGATGTATGGCGGCGAAAGCGATGTCGCGTTTCGCACAGGCGATTTTGTCCGCAACGACTATGTCGCCTATTTCGGTGGGTGTCCGGGGCATCAGTCGCGGCTCGCCATTCTGGGGCCGCCGAGCGCCGAACAGATGCGCGGCTATGAGCTGACGCTCGAGATTCACCGCAAGACCATTGACCGCTGCCAGGCCGGGGTAACGGCCGGCGAGATATATGCCTTTGCGGTCGCAGAGTTCAGGAAGAAGGGCATCGACTACACCGCATCGCTGGTCGGGCACGGCATGGGACCATGGTTTCACCAGCAAGAGCCGGTGTTGCGCAGGGGCAGCGCTATCGTGCTGGAAAAGGGAATGATCCTGGCCGTCGAACCGCAGCGCCTGCACTGGCACCTGCAGGATCTCGTCTTGATCGGCGATGGGGCGCCGCAACTGCTCTCTGACAAATTCGCGATTGACCAGCCGTTCGTCATCTGACTGAGAACGGTTGCAACCGTCTGCGGAGCAAGACTTCGTCCGCAATCTAAGATCCAGTTTCAATACAAGCGCCTCCTTGGCACGGATCCGGTCGGCGATACCGGCAAGCGTTTTGCGTTGATCATCGAATGCTCGTGCGCACGCACTTCCCGGATCTCGCCGCGGTCTCGGCGGCACTGAACAAGGAAAGTGTGATCATCATGAACAGCCTCCAAGCTAACAGAGGAGCGGGCGCGCTCGTGGCAGCCCAGCTTTCCGAAATTCGATCACGTTCGCCGGGAAGCAGATTTCCCTCGCGCATATTTACGCCAGGCCGCACTGGGTCTAACTGACTACATCGGCGGTGCCGCATGCGAGCTTTGCAAGCAGCATGTGCGAACTTCGACGAAGGTCCGGTTTTGGCGCAAAGCAGTCACTCACCCCGATCGACAGTTTTGAGACGGCGCTGAAGCGTTAGTCGAGCATACCTTCTGCGGCAGCGGGCTGGACCTTTCCTTTAAGCCGCGCGTCGTTTTCCTTTTGCCTTTGAAACAGCTTTAGCCTTCCGCGGCTTTCTGTCAGATGGGATGGATACGGAGGGTGTCTCCGCAATCGTCACACGGGCGATACCTCCAAGAGATCTCGCCAAGACTTCGCGCTGTGCAGCCAGCCAGTGTGTGTGTCGGCCCGTCCATCGCGACAACCATCAGCGATCCACAGATGGTACGCACGTTCGCGAATGGACTGTTCCAGATCCTGCATGTGCAGCTCCTACGTTTTCGATGGGAGCAATTTTGGCGGCACACGTTTAACAAAAGGAAAACACGCGAACAGATGGAACGGGCATCCCTTTCGGGACCAAGATCGGCTACGACAGGGCGTCTTACCTTCATAGGCATCTAAGATGATCTTGAATATTTGCTTGGCAGAATCTTCTGGCCAACCGCGCTGATGTACATCCTTGACACTCGTGCCAATAGCCTCATTCTGATAACGGTCTTGCGCTTTGGCCTGATACGCTGATCGATATATTGGCTCCCAAGCGTGACAATCACTGAGGGGGGCCCGTGTCGGCCAAACCGAATGTGGTCACTAGGGCAGGCGCTGATCGACCGGCGGCTCTACCTGCCGGAAAGCTGGGCGCGGGACGCCGAGCGCCGGGCCAAGGCGCATGTGGGAGCTTTATTGGGGTTCAAACCAAAGCCAAAGCAGGCTGCGTTTGCGGCTCGCGCGTTTCGCTGCTTGCCCAAGAGCCGGGCTTTACCCCAGCAGCAAATCCGCGACCCACGCCTTGAGAAAGGCGGCATCTGCCGGATTGGCGCTCGGATTGCCCGCGCGATGACCCCACACACTCGGGATCGAGCGCAGGGTCCCGGTTGCAAGATGGGGAAGCTCGGCCGCATTATCCGCAACGCGGAAATAGAGATCCGTCTCGCTCGGCATCAGGAGCATTTGCGCCTTTATGGACTGGAGCGCTTGCGTGAGATCGCCGTTGTAAAGAGTGTTGCCGCTGATATCGCCGTGAAACCAAGCGAGTGCCTGCGCATAGAGGTTCGCCGCGCGGCATTGCGAAAACCGCTCGGCCCAATTGGTGCGGACGAAGGTTTCGAGATC
>Ga0209648_10000416_pt1 | contig 32539 bp, 24 predicted proteins | sample GraSoi2013_115cm_FD_185830 | JGI IMG/M metagenome (GOLD analysis project Ga0209648, IMG submission 185830) | Grasslands soil microbial communities from the Angelo Coastal Reserve, California, USA - Sample 9_17_2013_115cm (SPAdes) (version 2) | ecosystem: Environmental > Terrestrial > Soil >...
GACCGGCAATCAAGTGAGGGAACAGACTGATGAAGAGACCATAATCGAAGAAAGACCTGGAAGCTTCGATCCTCCCTTTGTAGACGTCCACGATATAGGCGACTTCCTGAAACGTGTAAAACGAAATCCCTGGCGGAAGGATGATGCGAATCAGGGGCAGCGGGATATTGTGGATTCCAAGTTTTTCGAGGGCGCCTAAGAAGGAGCCCGCGAAGAAGTCAAAGTATTTGAAGATCCCCAAAATCATGAAATTCAAGATGAGCGAGAAGATGAACCACTTCCTCCGGTGGGGGTCCGAGCGGCTGGGTGCGATCTTCTGTGCGATCAGGAAATCCACCGTGGTGCTGCCAATCATTAGCGCTAGGAAACGCCAATCCCACCATCCGTAGAAAAAGTAGCTGGCCAGGAGAAGGAAAATATTTTGGGCGCGGTGATTGAGCCGCCAGTACAACAGCACAACTGGTATCAGGAAGAGGAAATAAGCGGGGGAGTCAAAGAGCATGGTGTCAAGTTAACTCATTGTTCTCAGGTTTTCCGCATTTGGCCGCATGCGCACAAGGATATTCATACGCAAGTGGAAGAGACAATCAGTTGAATCAAGGAATTGGAGTCAGGGGAATACCTGAATCCAGGACGAACAGGACGTTTATGACGAACTGTGAATGTGCAACTCCTCAGAAATACTTTGACTTACGATTCCTTGCGTACTCTCGGGAATTGTCCGCCCAGTATTTAAGGTTAAGACCGGATTGTGAAGGGGTTCGGCATCGGTTACGGTTCGTCGCGGGCCAAGTTTTTCCCTCGTCAGCGAAGCAGGCTTGCGCTGGCAGATGCGGTCGAGGGACCTGGTCTTCGCCGATTCCGGGTCCTTAGAATTCTGGGACTCCAACGGCGGTAGCTTCTCTAGGGGAGTCAAAATGGGGAACTGCAATCAACAGTGGCCGTGGTTCGCGATCCTGGTGAGAACAAGCAGAGAGAAGACAGCGAACTTGCTGCTGGAAAATGCAGGTTACGAATGCTTTTTGCCCATCAGCAAATACATGCGACGCTGGTCCGATCGGATGAAGGAAGTCGAAGTGCCGTTGTTCCCTGGATATCTCTTCTGCCGGATGAACCCGCACAATCGCTTGCCGGTGCTGATGACACCGGGAGTCATACAAATCGTGGGGGTAGGCAAAACGCCGATTCCCGTCGCGGAAGAAGAGATCGCTGCCATCCAGCGCGTGGGAAAGAGCGGTCTTTCGACAATGCCTTGGCCATACCTGGAAGTCGGCCATGTCGCCCGGATCGAGGATGGGCCTCTGCGGGGTATGACCGGAATCGTAATCAAAATCAAGTCGGGATTGAAGCTCGTGCTGTCCGTTAATTTGTTGCAGCGCTCGGTTGCTGTCGAGATTGATCGTAGCTGGATCGGTGCAGCATACCCTGTCAGACCAACTGCAAATCAGACAGCGTCTAGGACCGTGAGCCCGCAGCCTCTTTTGCAGCAGCCTAATGTCTAGCCACACTTGGGATCCCCGCGCCCTTGCTATCTACGCTATGCAAAATAGAAGAGTTTTGGATCTACCCAGTCCCAATTTTCTCTAGCCAGTTCTCTGAGCCGTTGAACTGGTGCTCTTGAGACATCGCTAATCGCAGCCCGGACCGCTTCGTCCCGGATGTTCACGAGCGATCGACCGGTCCTGCGGCTGATGAGTTCTCGGTTCTGAGAAGTTTCCAGCAAAAAAGAGAAAGTCATGCATCTCCTTGTATTTGCCGCCGCGCTTCTAGTATCGGTAGCCTTTACGCGATTGGTCCGCGATTTTTCCATCGCTCGCGGCTGGGTCTCTATTCCGAGTTCGGATCGTCATGTTCATACTCGTCCGATACCGCGGCTGGGCGGAGTTGCTATTTTCCTGACACTCTGGTGCATGGTGCTGCTGGCACATTGGCTGCCAAGCCATTTCGGCATGCGCGAATTTCCTTTGCCGCATTTCACTTTGAAGATACTCGGGCCGGCAACCATCATCTTCCTGCTTGGTCTGATCGACGATTTTTGTGGGGTGAGCGCGTACGTAAAGTTTGCGGTGCAGGCGGGTGCAGCCGTGCTTTTGTTTTGCAATGGTCTTGGAATCTCCCAGTTGTCGATCCTTGCGGGTCATCCCCATTGGGGATGGCTGGTCGGACTTCCTCTGACGATTCTTTGGGTTCTGTGGATCACCAATGCTTTCAATTTAATTGATGGCCTTGATGGACTGGCGGCAGGATCGGCGCTGTTCTCAAGCCTAGTGACTTGTGTAGTGGCGATCTTGTTCCACGGTGAAGGGATTCTCTTTCTGACGCTTGCTCTGGCGGGCGCCATCGCCGGATTTCTCCGGTATAACTTCAATCCAGCCTCGATATTCCTCGGCGACTCTGGCAGTCTGCTGATCGGGTTCCTGCTCAGCGCAATCGCTCTCGCGGGATCACAGAAATCTTCGATCATAGTAGCCGTTGCGATCCCCATCGTTTCTCTTGGGCTCCCGATTTTGGAGGTCGCCGTCGCGGTGATCCGGCGGTTCTTGAGCGGCAAACGGTTATTCGACCCTGATCGTGAGCATATTCACCACAAGTTACTCGGTCGGGGTATTTCCCATAGGCAAGCCGTCTTGGTGCTTTATGGCGTAAGCGCGTGCTTTGGCCTATTCAGTCTCCTTCTACTTAATCCAGGCGGTGCCGCAGTTGCAGCGGTCCTGGTGGTGGGTGGGATTGGCGTTTTGATCGGTGTCCAACAGTTACGCTATCACGAGTTTTTGGAGTTGGGCCGCGTTGCCAACCGCACCCTGAATCAACGTCACGTGATCGCCAATGACATAAGCATTCGCCGGGCCGCAGGCGCTCTGGAATCATGTACTAGCCTCCCCCAATTCTGCCAGATATTGCGGCTGTGTCTTAAACCCATTGGATTCGATGGTTTCGGCCTGTACTTATCGTCAGAATTGCCAGTCGAGGTTGAGCTTTGTCCATTCAACCAGGTCAGCAGGTCCAAACTTCAATTCTTTTGGGATCAGTCACTGACATCATCGGAAACAAATTGGAGTTTCACTTTCAGCCTGATGAAACGCAACGGAGAGCAGCTGGGCGGTTTCACTCTGTATCGAAAGAACGCGGCATCTCCTCTTTGGATGGATCTCGATGTCTTTACGGCGACTGAATTCTCCAGTGCAGTTGCAATCGTTGTGGAGAAAATGCAGAGTGCCTGGTTTGTTAAGTCGCAAAAAGCACGGAGTCCGATACCTGCATTCGAAACAACCGGTCCAGTGATAGCTTCAAGGGTACGTCAATCCATAGCAGTTCCTAGTTCTGGCTAAAGCTCAAAATCAATGTCCGTTACGACAAATGAGGACCGCCCGTCATGAACATGCAACGCAGTGCGCGGACATCGCCGAACTGGCGGCGGAACACTCGACTCGGTTTGGCTGGTCTGGCCGGCACCAGGTGGATTCGCGCGGTTAGATTGATGATGGTTACGAGAGTTGTTCCGGTCGGCCTGGCAGTCTTCTTCGTAATCAGCGGTGCTGCTGCGCAAGTATCCTCGTCGCAGGAGTTGGATGAGCTCAAGGAGAAGTGCGGCAGCCAGGTACGCTCCACCTACCTGCTGGGACCTGATGACCTGCTAGAGATTTCCGGGCCTGAATTGAGTGATATGGCCAACAAGCCGGCCCGCATTGACGGCGATGGGGACATACAAGTGCCGCTAGTGGGACGTATCCATGTGTCCGGGCTGACCGTGCAGCAGTCCGAGCGGGAGCTCAATAAGGTCCTGAGCACCTACATTCGTCACCCGCAAGTAGTTGTCACCGTCACGGAGCTGCGCAGCCTGCCGGTCTCCATCCTAGGCGCCGTAAACACACCGGGCGTTCACCAAGTGCAAGGACACAAGACGTTGCTAGAGATGCTATCGCTGGCCGGCGGGATCCGATCTGACGCTGGGTACAGTATCCGCATCACCAGGCAAGTTGAGTGGGGCTGCATTCCATTGCCGGGCACGGCACTGGATGCGTCGGGCCGCTTCAGCGTCGCCGAGGTGAACTTGAAAAAGATCATGGAGGCCAAAAATCCGGAGGAGAACATTCAAATTTTTCCACATGATGTCATCTCCGTGCCGAAGGCAGAGATGGTATACGTAATCGGCGAGGTGAAGCGCTCGGGCGGTTTCGTACTCGGTGAACACCAGTCCATATCCGTCCTTCAAGCGCTCTCGCTCGCCGAGGGGCTCAATGGCACTGCTGACACACGGCATGCCAGAATCCTGCGGCTTAAGCGGGACGCCGATCAACGTGAAGAGATGCCCGTGGATGTTAAGGACGTTCTCAACGGAAAGAGACCAGATGTCCCACTACAAGGCGATGACATTTTGTTTATTCCTGGCAGTACGGGCAAGAAAGCAGCCCTTCGTACCCTCGAAGCAGCTATTCAAACGGGAACAGGCTTGGCCATCTGGCGCACGCCTTGAAGACTAAGGGACACAAATGAAAGGTTCCGAATTTCCTCTCGAAAGAACTAACGGACACTTGACCGAATTGGGCTCGCGTGCAGCGCAACGTCCCGTAGTGTACAGGCATGTGGAGTCTCCTTCAGTGGAGGCCGACGCCTCGCCGGGCTACGACAGTCTGCTGGACTACTGGCACATTCTGCTCCGTCACAGAAGGACATTGGCAATGTGCGCCGTAGCGGGGTTGTTCGCGGCGATCCTAATTAGCCTGATGCAGACACGGATTTATCGTGTCAGAACCTCCCTCGAGTTCCAAGGTACCAGCTTCCTGGAAACGAAGGGCTCCGCCGACTCCTCCGCGAGCTACTCCACGCCAGAGGCTTATATGGAGACGCAGGTCAAGCTTCTGCAAAGCGAATCCCTGCTCGAGCATGTAATCGACAAACTGAAGCTCCAACAGCAGCGTCCAACCGGGTGGCGAGCGTTAACCTCGCGTCTGCCGGAAAAGGATGAATTGATCCGTAAGATACAGCGCGATCTGACGGTGCGGACATCCGGCAACTCGCGCTTGATGGAGGTGTTGTATGAGTCTCCGGATCCCAAAGGGGCAGCGGATTTCGCGAATACGCTGGTAAGCGAATTCATTGAACTAAGCCAAGAGGCGAGGTGGAAATCCGCCGAGGGAACAGCCGAGTGGCTAACGAACCACCTGAACATAATGAAGGTCCAGTTGGAACAGTCAGAGGCGCAGCTTCAGGATTACGCGCGCACTTCCGGGCTGACATTTACCTCGGAGAAGGAGAACCTGGCGGAGAACCGGCTCAAGGAATTGCAAGACGAGCTATCCAAGGCCCAGGCCGACCGCATTGCCAACCAGGCGAGATTTGAAGCGGCGAAGACCAAGCCAGCGGATTCTCTGCCGGAAATGTTGGAAGACCCGACAATGCGCGAGTACCGCCAGAAGCTAACTGAATTGCAGCGGCAGTATGCGGAACTCAGTGCAACACTGACCCCAGAACACTACAAAGTGCAGCGGGTGGAAGCGCAGATTAACGAGCTAAAGTTCGCGATGCTAAATGAACGCAGCAACGTGCTGCGGCGCATCGGTAACGAATACACAGCAGCGCTCCGCCGTGAAAAACTACTATCCCAGGCCCATTCCGAGCAGCAGAAGATCGTGGCGGATCAATCCGAAAAAGCGATCCACTACGACACGCTGAAGCGCGACGTGGATTCAAACCGGCGGCTCTACGAAGTGATGCTGCAGAGGGTTAAAGAAACCAGCTTGGCCGCGGCCATGCGCGACAGCAATGTATTGGTCGTTGACCGCGCCAAGCCACCGCTGTTGCCCTACCGTCCAAGTCTGCCAATGAACTCTGCGATTGGCCTGTTTAGCGGAGTGCTCCTGGGTTTTGGATTCGTGCTGCTCCGGGAGCGTGTTGACCGCAGGATAAGTGCTCCGGGCGACGCACAAGTCTATTTGGACTTACCGGAGCTGGGCGTTATACCCCTGGATGAGGCCGCTGTCTCCCGGCAAATCTCTAACGGGCTGCAGCCACATCGCTCTGCCTCCTCCGTTTCCCCGGAGAGCTCTCTGAAATCCCCGCTAGGTGATTGTCCCGAACTAGCTACTTGGAAGCGTAAGCCTTCAATGCTTGCCGAGTGTGCCCGCACCACGCTGACTTCTATTCTTTTGCCGAGCGAGAATGGGGATGGTCTCCGGGTCATTGTCCTTACAAGTCCATGCCCTGGAGATGGCAAAACAACAGTGGCCTGCAACCTCAGCATTGCGGTGGCGGAGATCGGTCGCAAGGTGCTCCTGATCGACGGCGATCTGCGCCGTCCCAGGCTGCATAAAGTTTTTGGCGTGGCGAACACCTGGGGTCTGAGTGACGTTCTGTGGGCAGACACCCCGCTTGAAACGGTTCCCATCTCACACGTGGTTTGCGAGTCCGAAGTCTCTGGTCTTTGCCTACTGCCGGGGGGCAGTTGCGGCGTAACCCCGTGGAATCTTTTTTATTCTCCTCGAATGTCGAGACTCTTGAAGCGTCTGCGAGCGGAGTTTGACATGATTATGATTGACGCACCCCCCATAATCCATCTCGCCGATGCCCGTGTGCTGGGCCGCCTTGCTGATGGCGTCATCTTGGTGGTCCGCGCCGGGCAAACGACAGCCGAAAGCGCGCTCTTTGCCAGCCAGCGTTTCGCCGAAGACGGAACGCGCGTTCTCGGCACTGTTCTGAACAGTTGGGATCCAAGGACCAGCCGAGGTTACGGATACGGAAATTACCGCGAGTACCCGGCGCATGTCGGACAGTAGACCAAAAGAAGTGAGCTCCGCGGTTCGCTCGTCTGATTCCGGTTCTAAGTCCACAGCTCTGGCCTACGCGACGGCCTTAGTCGGGATCTGCGCGATCCTCATAGTTGCGGTTGAGATTTCGTCCGTTTACCTGCTCAAGCATCATTCGGTCACTTTTGCGCGGATTTCCCGGCAATATGACGAAGCCGTGAAGATGAGCTCCACCGGGCCTGGCGAACCGCCATCTGTACTATTGGTGGGCAACTCGTTACTCCTGCATGGAGTCGAACTGGATCGCTTGCAGGCGTTGACTTCCTCTCGTATGCGTATCTATCCCATCTTCCTGGAGGCTACGGGCTACTATGACTGGCTGTACGGGCTGCAGCGGCTATTTCGTCAAGGGGCAAGACCGCAGGTGGTCGTCGTCGGTGTCGGCGTGAATTACTTTCTGAAGAACGGTGTGCGTCAGGATTATGCTCCCATGCTGTTCTTTGATGCCCGAGACGCCTTCGCTGTGGCTTCAGACTTGGATCTGGATCGCACGGCAACAAGCAATCTCTTGTTTGCACATTCGAGCGCGTTTTGGGATACGCGCAGCGTCATTCGAACACAGATTCTTAACCACGTGGTTCCTCATCTTGAGGATCTTTTCTTGCTCGTAAATCCGAGGCCGGTCGTTCCAAAAGGCCCGGAGTTTGAAGAGATTGCGATTCCGCGTTTGCGAAGGCTGCGTGAGCTATGTGAAGCACACGGAGCCAAGCTGATTCTTCTGGTCCCGCCGACTCTGTCTTCGGAGAGTGCGGTCACACAGATGACCTACGCTGCCCAGACGGCGGGAGTCGAGGTCTCGGCGCCGATTGATCCAGCGACGCTTTCGGCAAAATTTTACCAGCGGGATGGAATGCATTTAAATTCTGAGGGCGCAGTACTTTTCACATCAGCTCTAGCAAGAGATCTTCCAGAGAGGGTTGCGACTCACGCGACGGCAGCCTCCCACCTCGTTCGATGGATACCCTCACCTCTAAATGCCACTCTACCTGTTGCCGATCATGAGCACTGAAGCCCAAAGCGTATTCGCTGTGCAGCAAGGCAAACGTCCCACCTTGTGCGCGGATTTCAGCTGGATGTTTGTGGGGAATGCCATTTATGCGGGCGGTCAGTTTGTGATGCTGATGCTCTTGGCCAAGCTGGTTTCGCCGGAACTGGTGGGGCAGTACGCTTTGGGTCTTGCCATAGTGTATCCCGTGATGATGCTCACGAACCTGCAATTGCGGGCCGTCATGACTTCTGCCGCTCGTCAGCAGGCCCATTTCGGACATTACCTCGGCCTGCGCCTGCTGGCCACGTCGCTGGCGCTCGTGATCATCCTTGCTCTGACTCAAGTGCTAAGGTATCGCGGGGAATTAACGGCTGTGGTTCTGATGGTGGGCGCAGCATACGCCATCGAAACCATCAGCGATGTGTACCATGCGCGGTTGCAACTGCACGAGAGAGTGGCTGAGATCTCCAAGTCGCTGATGGCAAGAGCACTGCTGTCCGTGCTTGGACTGGCGGTTATGACTTATGTCACCAGAAATCTTCTGTGGGGAATCGCGGGTATTGTGCTGGCGCGCGCAATCGTGCTTTTCGGCTACGACATTTGCGACCGTACGCACGGCCTGAATGGGCAGTCCAAATGGTTTTCTCCTACTGAGGAGCTGACGCCGCGCTTCAATCTGCGAGTGCACCGAGAATTGCTATGGGTCAGTTTCCCTCTCGGTGTGGTAGTCCTCTTGACTACTTTGAATTCCAGCGTCCCCAGCTATTTCATACAGCATGGACTCGGAGAACGGGACCTCGGTATTTTCTCAGCGATCGGATTCATGATATCAGTAGGAAACATGGCAGTGGTTTCGCTCGGTCAGTCAGCGTTCACCCGCTTAGCTAGATCATATGCCACAGGCAATCTTGCAGCATTCGGCTCGCTCCTCGCCAAGCTCCTTGCCTTTGGGGCAATGCTGGGAGTGTGCGGAATGATTATTTGCAAGGTGGCAGGACGCGAGATTCTTACCATCCTGTTCCGGCCTGAATACGCCGAGCGAGCAGACCTTCTTCCCTGGATCATGGCGGTCGGAGGCGTCCTGTTTATGGCCCAGTTTTTGGGATTCGGGATGACCGCAGCCGGTTATTACAAGTCACAGGTGGTTCTGAATTTTCTGGCGAACCTAAGCCTCTTCGCAGCGTGTTATTGGCTGGTTGCACGCCAGGGGCTCCTGGGCGCGACCCTAGCGATGCTGATCGCCGCGATTGTACAGCTTGTCGGAAGCGCCTTGGTTCTAGTCAGAAGTATGCGAATGCATACCACTGTATGTACCGGACGCGTGGAAATAGCTTGAGGCTGTCGATGTCAGGACAAGTCCGATTCACTGGAAGAGAGATGACCATGGTATTCCTTCGTCGGTGGAGAGTACTCGCTCAGGAAGCTGTGCAACAGTTAAGGCTAGGGTGCCAGGAAGTGTTAGAGCCGATGGCGCGTTGGCCCTGGGCTTCGGCGAGACCAGATAACAGTGGTGCCGCGCGCGCTCTCATCCCAGCAGAAGAGCTCTCCGGTCTGGGAAAGTTTGCGTTCGTTTCCCTCTGGCTCTTGGTGTTCGCGATGCCTTGGGAGGACGCAATCACGATCTCTGATTTTGGCACAAGCGTGCGTTTGATCGGGATGATCGCTGTAGGCCTTGGTGTCTTGGCGATTGTGGAACGAGGGAGAGTCAGACGCCCAGCACCGGGTCACGTCATCTTGGCTTTATTTGTTTTGCAGGCGGCAGCAAGTTACATGTGGAGTCTTTATCCCGAGGGAACCCTGACCGAGTCTTTCACGTACATCCAGCTCTTCATGATGGTCTGGCTGATATGGGAGCTTGCCCCTGGGAGCCGGCAACAGACGCAGTTGCTGCAAGCCTACGTCCTTGGAACCTTCGTCTCTGCGATAGACACGGTGTACCTATTTCTTTCTCACCAGGAGTCCGTATATCAGCGTTATGCCGGGGCCAAGTTAGATGCTAACGACTTGGGGCTTATCATGGCCCTGAGTATCCCCGTCTCATACTATTTGCTCATTCGGAGCAAGGGGTGGATGGTCTGGGTCTACGGACTGCAACTCGTTTTGGCAGGAACGACGATCTTGCTGACTGCCTCAAGGGGGGGCACCCTGGCGGGCCTAGTCGCCCTTGCTATCGTGCCTTTGACTCATGCTCGCTTGAGGGGGGGCCAGAGAATTGCCGTCCTGTTGACGGTATCACTCCTCGTCTCTGGGGCTGTTCTGTTCGTACCCTCGAGCTCATGGGAACGTTTATCCACGATGCCCAGTGAATTCGAGCAGGGTACGTTTACCGGACGTACGGTTATCTGGAAAGCAGGCTGGGAGATTTTCCGCGGCCATCCTTTTCTTGGTATAGGAGCGAATGCGTTCCGGCCTATTGTCAGCCGTGTTCTGGCTGAACCGATCCGCCTTGATCAATACGCTCTCCCTGCTGCGCCTCCTGCACACAATACTTTTCTGTCGGTCCTCGTCGAGCAGGGCGTGGTTGGCCTCGCGCTTTTTTGCACCCTGCTAGGTGTCCTATTGCTTTCAATGAGGGCCTTGCCTGCTTTCCCGCGGAAGCTTTGGATTGTATGCATGGGAGTCTGGATGGTGGGAGTATCCAGCTTAACTTGGGAAATGCGGAAACCGACGTGGTTTTTCTTCGGCCTGTTAATGGCGCAATGCGGAAGCGTGGCTGCGAAGCGGTGCAGCGCAGAATCACGTCCCCGGTTTTGCCAAAACTTAACTACTGTCTCCGCGCGCATCGTGGCCGCGGGGATTCCGAACCCGAAAGCTCGGTGGACATCTGTTTCCTAGGCCTGCTTGTGTGTTTGTATTCCCTGAAGTCTCAGGGATTTCGACCGCAACCTTTCATGGGACGCATGCGGTTCTAATGCAAGAGTTTCGCTGCTGACCGACGAACAAAGACTATGAATAGGATTAGAGTAGTCCACATCGTTCCGATGCTGAGCCCAGGTGGCGCCGAGCGTGTGGCAGTTCATATTCTAAGAGGATTAGACCGTCAGCGCTATGAGCCATCAATCATTTCATTTACGGGGCGATTGAACTGCGACCTCGATCGCTTGCTGGAGGAGGCAGGGATAGAGGTTCGATACCTGGGCAAACGGCCCGGATTTGATTACCGCATGTACTACAGATTGCCACCCGTCCTAAATGAGCTCAGGCCGGACATTGTCCATACTCATCTGCACGTTTTTCGATATGCATTGCCATTCCTGCTCCTTCGCAAGAAGGCTTCACTATTACATACGGTCCACAACCTGGCTGAATGCGAGATTGAACCTAGGCTTCGCTGGCTTCAGCGTTATGCACTCAAGCACGGAGTTGTCCCCGTCGCAGTCGCGGAAGAAGTGGCAGACAGCCTAGGACGGATTTATGAAATTCAGCGGTGCCGGGTAATCCCGAACGGCATTCCGACGGACCGCTATGCCCTGCCGCAAATTCCACGCAGGGAATGGCGGGCCAGGGAAGGGTTCGGGGAAAATGATGTTCTCTTCGTCTGCGTGGCACGCTTTGCTCCACAGAAGAATCACGCGCTGCTCGTGAAAGCGTTCGCCCTAGGCCCCGCTCTCAATCCCAACGCTCATTTGGTCCTGGTTGGAGCGGGCGACTTGCGGGATCAGCTGGAAGAGCAGATCAAGAATCTCCGTTTGGCCGGCCAAGTTCATTTCCTCGGGCTGCGGACTGATATTCCAGAAGTGTTGGGAGCAATGGATGTTTTTGTGCTGAGTTCTGACTACGAAGGCAACCCGCTCTCCGTGATGGAAGCCATGGCCGCGGGTCTGCCGATCGTGAGCACCGCCGCGGGTGGCGTTCCGGACCTCTTTGAACATGGGAAGGAAGGTTTTCTGGTGCAGCCGGGAGATTTTCAGGGCCTCTCCGACTCCATGGCAGCCCTCTTGAGAAATCGAAAAGCCAGGCAGTCGTTGGGGATGGCAGCCGCGCGGCGAGCAAGAAAAAACTACGACGTGTCGACGATGGTCCAGGCCTACGAGGAAGTGTACGAGAGTCTGGTCGATCAGGCGCACGGTGTGAAAGCGGAAAGCGTGCTTCACCGGCAAGGTGTGCCGCTGCGACAAATTTGAAGGGCAATATGATCAAGGTCATGCACGTCATCACGACCCTCGGTCCGGCCGGGGCGGAAACCATGCTCTCCCGAGTGGCGACTGGGATGGATGGCACGCGGTTTGAAAATGAGATTGTATCGCTTACCGGCATCTTGGACCTGGCGGAGAGAATGCGAGCAATCGGTGTCCGCGTACGCACCCTCGGTATGAAGGCGGGTTTGCCTAACCCCCTTCTGGTGATGCGCCTTGCACAGTGGATTCGCGAATCGAAACCAGACGTTATTCACACCTGGATGTATCACGCGAACTTGGTTGGCGCTCTCGCGGCGCGCGTGGCTGGTGATGTACCTGTGGTTTGGGGAATCCACCACAGCGCCCTGGACCCGCGCATTGACAAACGTCGCACCATGTTCGTCAACCGTGCGTGTGCTTTTTTGTCGCGAAAACTCCCCACCCGGATTGTGTGTTGCTCGGAGGCGTCGCTGCGCCTGCACAAGAAACTTGGTTACACCACCGAATTACTGGAGGTCATCCCCAATGGGTTCGATCTCGAGCAGGCCAAACCAAACCCGACTGCTGCTTTGTCGCTGCGCGAGGAACTGGGTGTGCCAGCGGATGCAATCCTAATTGGAATAGCAGCCCGCTTCCATCCTCACAAGGACCATTGCAACTTCGTTCAGGCCGCCGCCCTGCTACACAAACAATTACCGGAGGTCCACTTCCTACTCTGCGGCCTCGACGTCACCTGGCAAAACCCGCATTTGGCGGAATGGATCCAGGCCGCGGGCATAGGTGATCGGTGTCATCTATTGGGGGTGCGTCAAGATATGCCTCGCCTCTTCGCCGGGATGGATATAGCCACGAATGCGTCTTGCAGTGAAGCCTTTCCCATGGCCGTCGGCGAAGCAATGGCGTGCGGAACGCCCTGCGTCGTGACCGACGTTGGAGATTCCGCCTTGATCGTTGACAAGACCGGTATCGTCGTTCCGCCCGGAGATCCTCATGCGCTGGCCAAGGCCTGGCGGAAGCTCATCGAAGCGGGGTTCGCAGCACGGCACCGCCTCGGAATGGCCGCCAGGCGCCGCGTGCAGCAGCATTTCGCACTGCCAGCGATTGTGGAACGCTATCAAGCAATCTACGAGAACCTGGCAACCGAAAGATTACAGAGTGTACCTTCCCCGAGCCTCTCGGAATGTGCCCGGTAAGTCCGCCAATCCAGTGATGTTCGATTGGGAATTCTGGCCGTACCAGATGCAGGTTCGTCAAACCTTACTTATCGAGTGCTCTCTGTGCTTACTGTGATGATAACTCTCATTTAAAGTCTGACGCCCTTCCCCCGCGCCTCAGTCATAGGCCGTACGTTCGCAACTAAAACGACAGATTCAATCTTCAAAGCAGCAAATGGAGGAAAGATGCGTAAGATGAATGCTCTGCTGTTCCCGTTCTTCGCGCTGGTTTTTGCTTCGACAGTTCAAGGTCAGACAGGCGTGAACAACGCCAAATTGAACGGCGACTATGCATTTACCTTCACCGGCATCAGTGGGAATGGGACCGTCTCGTCCACTTTTGCCGCCGTGGGAAGATTCACGGCGGACGGGGCCGGAAATCTTGCCAGCGGCGAACTGGTCAACAACGGCGTAGGTGCCGGGACCACAAGCGCTCAATCGTTCACCGGCACCTATTCGATCGGTGCCGACAATCGCGGTGTGATGACTTTGAATTTTTCGGGGAGTTCGGCGAAGCTCGCCTTCGCGATGATGGCCAACGGCAACGCCCAGTTCATCGAGTTCGACGCCTCGGGAGGGGCGGGAACGATCGGCTCGGGGACCATGGAAAGAGCGGACACTACCGCGTACAGCACGGCCAGAATAACGGGTGACTACACGTTTGGTGCCGCCGGTTTTGATAACGCAAATAATCGCGCCGCGATCGAAGGCCGATTTACCTCGAACGGAACGGGCACTCTCACTAACCCAGTTGGGGACGTCAACGCCTATGGCACTGATTATGCGATGAACTTCACGGCGGCCAATTACGCGGTGTCCAACACTGCCACGGGGCGCGGCACCATGCACCTGGCCTTCACGTTTGGCGGAACACCCGACAGCATGAATTTCGTCTTTTACATCGTCAATTCAGGAAAGCTGTTTGTGATGGAGAGTGACGCGGTCACGACTGCGACCCCGCTGCTAAACGGCGCCGTGGTGCAGCAGCAAATTCCCGCGGGAGGTTTCTCCAACGCCTCGCTGAACGGCAACATGGTGATTTACCTCACTGGACTCTCCATGTGTGGTAGTGCATCAGGCGTGCCCAAAGCGGTCGCAGGTTTGCTCACCACCAACGGCAGCGGCGCCCTTTCCCTAACCTACGACGAAAACTACTGCAGGGCGCCCAGGTCCGTCACTGGTTTCTCCGGGACATATAGTGTGGCCAGCAGTGGCCGGACATCGATTACTCTCGGAGGATACAGCCTCGTTGCCTATCTGGTGAACTTGAATCAAATTTTCCTCTTCGTCTCCGATTCCAATGTTTTGTTCGGGTTCGGCGAACCGCAGGCCGCGGGGCCGTTCACCAATAGCGCGCTGAAGGGTACGTATGCCGGCTTCACGACCACCCCGGCAACGTTTGGTGTCGTTCCCTTCTCCGGCGAATTCACGGCGGACGGTGCCAGCCCCACAGGCAACATGATCGGCACGGAGGATATCGGCGCGCCGAGCGGACCGGTCTCGGGGGTAACGTTCAAGGCCACCTACTCCATAGCCTCAACTCCAACAAATGGCAGGGGAACCATGACGGTCACTTCCGGGACAGGAGGCAGCGTCGTGATTTATATGATCTCTGCCTCGAAGTTCGTGGCGGTCTCGCTGAGCGATCCCAATCCCGCCATCTTGATCTTCGATCTGTCTTCACCTCCTTCACCACCACCTCCACCTCCTCCTCCTCCGACCCTCTCCCTTTCCTCTTTGACGCTGAACCCCACGAGTGTCACTGGCGGGAATGCCTCGACGGGCACGGTGACGCTGAGCGGGCCGGCTCCCGCAGGTGGTGCGCAGGTCTCACTTTCCAGCAGCAATACGGCGGCGGCCACAGCGCCTTCCACAGTGACGGTTGCGGCCGGAGTTACGAGCGCGACGTTCACGGTCAGCACAAGTGCCGTGGCTGCGTCGACCACGGTCACTATCTCTGCGACCTACGGCGACGTAGCAAGATCAGCCTCGCTCACCGTGACGCCTGCGCCTCCTCCAGCCCCCACTCTCTTCTCGCTGACGCTGAACCCCACTAGCGTTATTGGCGGCATGCAATCTTCCACGGGCACGGTAACCCTGACCGGGCCAGCCCCAGCGGGTGGCGCTCAAGTCTTCCTTTCCAGCAGCAACAGCGCGGCCAGCGTGCCTTCCAGCGTTCTCGTTCCGGCCGGAGCCACCAGCGCAACCTTCACGGTGAACACCTCCCCGGTTCTCTTCCCAGCTTCCGTCTCAATCTCGGCTTCCTACAACGGTACGACTCGGACGGCAGGTCTTGGAGTGTTCTAGTAGCGGGGATGCGCGTCGATAGGTGAGTGGCGCCCTTACACGGGCCGACCGCCAAATCTCGCTGGGCCGTGCCGCTTTGTGGTTCCGACTATCCCCCATTGAATTCCGCCAATCCAATGAAAAAAGCAATGTCGCACCAGAAACAGTCTAGCGAGCGGCCGGGCAAGCTGCTGGTCTGCTCAATAGATTGCAGACGACCACAAAGATGAATGGGAATTTGGCACGACCCCGCTTGGTTATCGCCGTAAATTCGGCAATTGCAGTTGGTTTCTTGCGAGGTCAGTTGCAATTTTTTCAGGACAGAGGTTTTGATGTGACTGTTCTCTGTCCGGAACGACGCAAGGATGAGTGGGAAGTGGCGCGCCCCGAGGGCATTCCAATCATCGAAGTGCCCATGGAGCGAGAGATCGCTCCCTTCCAAGATCTTGTTTCATTTTGGCGCTTGTGGAGCATCATGCGCGCACTTCGCCCCACAGTAACCAATGTGGGGACCCCCAAGGCAGGATTGTTAGGGGGTTTTTCAGCGTGGCTGAACCGTGTCCCTTGCCGGTTCTACACTCTGCACGGTTTGCGGTTCGAGACCACCAAGGGACTGAGGCGGCGAGTTCTCATCTATGCCGAGCGACTAGCTTGCCGCTTTGCCCATCGTGTCATATGTGTCAGCCAAAGCGTCTGTGAGAGGGCGATTGCTTCCGGGCTCACAAATCGGGAGCGAACCTTGGTCTTCGGATCTGGCAGTTGCAATGGTGTGGATGCTTCCCATTTTGCGGCCACGCCAGAAACAATGACGCGAGCTGCCGAGTTGCGACGCCAGTTAGGAATCCCTCCGCGAGCGCCTGTTGTGCTATTTGTTGGACGTCTTACCTGTGACAAAGGCATTCCGGAGCTGACGGAAGCCTTTTCACAACTCGTTGATCGATTCCCGGAACTCCGGCTACTTTTAGTGGGATGCTTCGAGGACGGAGATCCCCTTCCCGTCAACACTCGCAAGTCTCTGGAGGCACATTCACGTGTGATTTTCGCAGGGCCGGTTCAGGACACGGCTCCTTACTACGCAGTTGCCGATTTCTTGGTCCTGCCAAGCCACCGGGAGGGGCTACCCACTGTGGTCCTAGAGGCACAGGCCGCCGGCAAGCCCGTGATAGGGGCGTCGGCGACTGGGATCGTAGACGTCGTCGTGGATGGCGAGACCGGCCTTCTTTTTCCTGTGGGTGATGTACCAGCGCTTGCTAAGGCGATGGCAAGGCTTATCACGGACAAAGGTTCGGCCAATAAACTGGGACTCGCAGGCCAGGAACAAGTCAAACGCAAATTTCGACAAGAGCGGATCTGGGAAGCGCTATATCGAGCGTATTTCGCAGTTTTGCAAATGAAAGAACCGCCGCCATCCTTGATACCTTATACGGAGAAGAGCGGCAGTTTTGTGGCTGGGTCCGACGAGTAGCCGCGCTGCAGAAATATCACAACAGGACAAACCGAGTCTCGTCCGTTCTATTCCTTCCCCAGCCCGAAAATTAACTGCTGAGGGAGCAAGAACGCTCATGAACATTTACGACAAATCAGTCAGGCGAAACGGTGAACATACGCGCGAGGCCTTTCGGCGCGCTAAGGGCCCGCTGTTGGCGGCAGCCGTGCTCGTCGTTCTCATAACCTTCACAGCACTCAAAACAACATCAGGCTCAGCGTTTCCGGTGTGGGCAATGTCCGGTCTGGTCCGAGTGGGAAAGACCGACGCCCCCGGCACAACTTCTTCCATCAGTCTGTCCAGCGGACGCGGCGAGACCGTAGACACGCAGGTCATCGTGCAGGCCCCCGCTGGGGGCTTGACCAACGTGAACGTGAGCGCTTCAGCGCTCACTGGTCCCGGCGGGGCGACTATCCCGGCATCCAGCCTCAGGCTGTACCGCGAGTACTACATCACTGTGACAGGCACCGCGAATTACGGCGGCGGCAGCAACCCACCATTGGGCTCAGGCACCTACCCTGAGCCGCTTATCCCCTTCAATGACCCGGAGACCGGATCGCCTCTGTGCGGAACGGCGGCGTTGCTCAAGGCGTGCAATGCCACAATTACCGCGGGGCAGAATCAACCGTACTGGATCGATATTTCCGTGCCACACGGGCCCACGAACAGCCCGCCGGGAACTTATACGGGTACCATCTCCATTACCGCCGATCAGGGCACTGTGACCGTCCCGGCGACGCTGACGGTATGGAACTTTGAGCTTCCCGCGCAGCCCTCGGAACTTTCTCTCTGGTCGCTCTGGCCGCCTGCCGCCGGCAATACCATCACCACCTTGGCGCAAGCTCTGATGCGTAACAAAGTAATGAGTTGCTGCGATGTTGCCGCCAACGCCTCCTCCGAGATGCCCAATTTCGGCCTCAACCGCTTTGGGCTGAACCTTTTTTATAGTGTTGGGATCAAGTGCGACGGTTCCTATACCACGCTTCCTTCTGCCAGCCAAATCAACGCTGCGGCGGCCAATTTGCCAGAAGGGCTGTCGCTGGACTTGTACGTCGCCGATGAATTGAATAGCTGCCCGAGCGCCTACACGCTCTTGAAAACGGTGGGCACCAACGCTCATGCCGCTAACCCCAGCGTCAAGACCATCATGACCACTAACGTGCCGGACCCGAATCTGCTCGATGAAGGCGACGGGCGCAGCGCCATCGACCATTGGGTGCTGCTCGATTCCGTGCAACAGTGGCCTGCTTTGCCGTTCACTGGTGGCGGAAGCGACCTTTGGAGCTACGCCAGTTGCAACACCGGCTTTGGCAACACTCCGGAATGGATGGTGGACTATCCGCCGATCAACGAGCGCATCCAATCGGGGTTCTTGAACTGGACGCAAGGCGCGACGGGTATCCTCTATTACCGCTCGGACGGATGGAGCGCCGGGAATACCATCGGCAGTTGGAACAATGTGGATACCGCCGCTTGCGGCGGCGGCCTCGGCAGACCTGGCGACGGTATTTTCCTTTATCCGCCAGGACCGATCGGCTCGACCGAGTCCGCACCCGGAATCCGTCTGAAGGCCATCCGCGACGGCATTCAAGACTACGAGTATGCGCATATTCTAAAGAGTCTGGGGCAAAACGCCTTTACGAACTCCTTCGTTCAGCCTATCGCCACGAGCTGGACCGACTGGACTCACGACCCCAGTGCCTTGGAAGCTGCGCGGCAGCAATTAGGCCAACAACTCAATCAGCTCTCTCCCCCGTAGGGAGTCTCTCGGGATGTCTTCAAAGTTCGACCACTAATGCTGGCGAAGAATTTCTCTCTGTGCGACGTCGAGGTCACGGTTTTTCTCGTCAGGATGGTGACAGTGAGGAAGATTTCAAGTTTCAGGAGCGAAACATGACGAAATGCGACGTAGCAGTTATTGGCGCGGGCCCTTACGGGTTGTCGGCGACCGCTCACTTGCGCACGGTCAAAGGGCTGGACGTGCAAACGTTCGGCGAACCGATGTCTTTTTGGGAGCGCAACATGCCGGTCGGCATGTTGCTCCGCTCGGGTTGGGCGGCGACGCACCTCGCCGGTCCGGACCAGTCGCTGACTCTAGAGAGATACCAAGCAGCAAGCTCCAGGCGCTTTTCCACTCCGGTACCACTGGATTGCTTCATCGACTATGGGCGATGGTTTCAACGTCAGGTGGCGCCGGACCTGGATCGGCGGAGGATTGTTCGGGTCGAGCCCAAGGCAAAGGGCTTTCGACTCATCCTTGAAACGGGCGAGACGGTGATCGCGGGCCGCGTGGTCGTTGCTGCGGGGATCGGTTCGTTCGCTTGGCGCCCGGCAGAATTTGCGGGACTCCATAGCTCGCTCGTATCACACACTTCTGAACATCGTGAGCTCCGAAAGTTTGCTGGAAAACAAATCCTCGTGATGGGAGGCGGTCAAAGCGCACTGGAATCGGCCGCACTGTTACACGAGTGTGGCGCGGAAGTCGAAATTGTAGCCCGGGCGCGGCAGATTCGCTGGCTTGGCGGGGTGGTATCAAGGACGTTTCAACACGGTTTGGGATCGGCGGTCTCAAAACTCCTCTATGCACCTACAGACGTTGGTCCTGCAGGCATCAGCCAGGTTGTAGCGCGGCCCGACTTGGTCAGACAGTTGCCTCGGTCCATTCAAGACTGGCTCCGCAGTCGATCAATCCGGCCAGCTGGCGCGCGATGGCTAGTGGCGCGGCTTCAAAACGTGCCGATGAAGCTCGGTCGCTATGTTGTTTCCGCTACTCCGGTTGGTGGGCGGATAAAAATCAAGCTCGACGACGGAAGTGAACGAACCATCGACCATGTTCTTCTGGGAACCGGATATCGAGTGGATGTTTCCAAGTACGACTTCTTTTCACCGGAATTTGCGATGGCCATAGATTGCTTTCGAGGATATCCGCGACTCAGCGAGGGGCTCGAAGCGTCCGTGCCCGGATTGCACTTTCTTGGTGCACCAGCGGTTTGGAGTTTTGGCGCCCTGATGCAGTTTGTCGTCGGCACGCATTACGCCGCGCGCGCTTTGCGCCGCTGTGTTGCCAGGAAGGCCGAGGTCCGTCGAGCCCAGGTCGGCGAACCGCTGCCTGCTGAAGTCGCATGATGCGCAACGGAGAGCAATCCGGTGCATTGCATCCGCTGAGCCTACCTATGACTGAAACAACTGGAGCATTAGTTTTAGGCGGTAACCTTAACGGCCTCACAATCGCAAGGAGTCTGGGCCGTCACGGCGTACCGGTGTGGGTGGCCACTTCACCCAACATCAAGCTGGCAAGTTATTCTCGCTATACGCATCGGACTTTGCCTTGGCCGAACGGAGAATGCGAAGCACAAGTCGACTACTTGTTGGAACTAGCGGCGCGACACAAGCTCGATGGATGGGTGCTCTTTCCCACGAGCGATGAATCGGCTGCTTTGCTCTCGAAATTCCATGTGGCGTTGTCGAGCCGATACCGCGTGTCCACGCCTACTTGGGACATTTTGCAGTGGGCCTACGATAAGCGACTTACCTACCGGTTAGCGGAGCAGGAAAAAGTCGACTATCCGGTGACGATGTATCCCGCCAATGAAGCGGATCTCGGTGCGTGTATCTTTCCGGCGATACTGAAGCCTGCGGCGCACGTTGCGGTCAATCGCTTCACGGCGGACAAAGCTTGGCCCGTGACAAACCGTGAGGAGCTTCTCACGCGATACCGTGAAGCCCGGGAGCTGATTCCGTCAGATTTGATTCTTTTGCAGGAGCTGATTCCTGGCGGGGGTGAGTCGCAGTTCTCGTATGCATCGCTTTGCCGCGACGGACAGCCGATCGCCTCGCTCACTGCGCGTCGAACGCGCCAATACCCGGTCGACTTCGGGTATTCCAGCTCGTTTGTGGAAACGCTCGATGTCCCTGAGATTGTGGCTCCTTCGCGACGCCTGCTGGCTGCAATCCGGTACACAGGTCTTGTCGAGCTCGAGTACAAATTCGACGCGCGAAACGGACGCTACAAGCTTCTGGACATAAATCCGAGGCTTTGGACCTGGTCACCGCTGGGCGGCCGCGCAGGGACAGACTTTCCGTATCTGCTCTGGCGAATGATGATGAATAGGGAAGTGGCGGAGCAAACAGGACGCAACGGTGTGCGATGGATGCGCGTAAGTACAGACTTTCCGGCGGCTGTTCACGAAATGCTTCGCGGGCGGCTGAGTCTCGGGGCGTATTTGCGCTCGTTTCGCAGCCCAGTCCAGTTCGCTCTGATGGCCGCCGACGATACTTTGCCTGGACTGCTGGATCTGCCCTTGTTCGCTTACAAGAATCTTTACAATCGGTACAAAGGTCTACTAGAAGGTCTGCCGCTCAAAGCTGAAGGATTGAAGTCGAAAGGTTGAGCCGCAACTCAGACCGATTCTTGACGCATGAAAAATTCGTCATAGACGGGCTGTCTGCATTTGAAATTTCTTCCGGCCAGAGTGGTATGGCTGGCACTCGACACGAAATGACCCAACCAACGGTTGTAATCAGCTTGGATTTGGAGCTCACCTGGGGCACGTTCGATCTTTATTTTAATGATGATCTGCTCAAGATGGCCCGGTGGACCCACGACATCGGGGCACCCAACTTGCTGAGTCACCTCACTCGCAACGGCCTGTCAGCGTCTTGGGCTGTGGTTGGTGCGATGATGCGTCCCTCGTTGCCTGACGTCTCAGGGCTGCCGGAAGTAAATTATCCTCACTTCGCGAAGCCTTGGTTCAGTTATGTTCCCAAAGAAGGCGGCGAATTGACACATCCCGAGTGGTTCGGCGCGCGCCTGGTAGAAATGATCAAGAGCGCAAAGCCGGAGCAGGAAATCGGATTTCATTCGTTTTCACACGTACCCTTTGGATGGCCTGGCATGACGCGGGAACGCGCGATCGCCGAGTACAATCATTGTGTTCAGACCGCGCGAGAATTGGGGCTCCCAACCACGTGTTTCGTTTTCCCGCGGAATTCAGTTGCTTACCTCGGTGACCTTCGAGATGCAGGGTTCACCTGTTTTCGCGACGTTGATGAACTGCCATTTCGCTTTGCAAGCGCGAAGCTCAAGTCGCTTTGGATGGTGTTGGCCGATTTCGTTGGCGTATCGCCGCGCGCGGTTAAACCTTCGTTAAAAGAAGGGCTGGTTTCGATTCCGGGATCGCTCATGATCCGCCACGTGGCCGGCTGGCGGAAGTACATACCTGACGCGATTCGTTTGCGGCGGCTGAGAAAAGGACTAGAACGTGTGCGCCGAAGCGGTGGAGTCTTCCACGTTTGGTTCCACCCGGAGAACCTTTATCCAGAGTGGCCGCGACTGGAAAATGTTGTGGCGCGTTTTCTCGAAGAACTTGGCGCCATGGTACGCAACGGAGACTTGAGATGCCTGACCATGGGCCAGCTTGCTAGCGAATTTCAAGCCAGATTGGCGGTTAGTCCGTCCAGTTTTTCAGAACCCTGGAGGAGCAAGGAGATTGAGTTGTTGGCCTAATTGCAGGCGAGCGCCTTCCAGGGTGGTCGGGCTGTGATTCCAGTTGCTCCAACTTGCGGCAATCGGCAGAATGATGGGATTCAGGAAGGTGACTTGCCCGAGGTTAGCGAGCATCTGAGCGTATTCGTAGTCTTGAATGCCGTCGCGGATGGCCTTCAGACGTATCCCGGGAGCGGATTCCGTGGAGGAGATCGGACCAGGCGGATAGAGGAAGATTCCGTCACCCGGTCTTCCGAGACCGCCACCGCAGGCGGTCGTATCCACATTGTTCCAACTGCCGATGGTGTTCCCGGCGGTCCATCCGTCGGAACGGTAGTAGAGGATTCCCGTCGCGCCTTGCGTCCAATTCAAGAACCCCGCCTGGATGCGCTCGTTGATCGGCGGATAGTCCACCATCCATTCCGGAGCGTTGCCGAACCCCGCGTTGCAACTGGTATAGCTCCAGAGGTCGCCCCCAGCAGTAAACGGCAGTGCGGGCCACTGTTGCACGGAATCCAGCAGCACCCAATGGTCTATGGCGCCGTACAGGTTAGAGTCGGTCGCGTTGATCGTCATCATGGTTTTGACACTACGATTGGCCGCATGAGCATTTGCGCCCATGGTCTTGATGGCCGTGTAATCGCTTGTGCACCCATTCAATTCGTCGGCAAGGTAGAAGTCCAGTCCCAAGCCGGCCGGGAAATTGGCAGCTGCAGCGTTGATTTGGCTTGTTGAAGGAATACTGCTAGAGGAACCGTTGCACTGAATCCCGATAAAATAGTAGCCGTCCAATCCTGACCGATTAAGGCCGAAATTGGTAATGTCCGAGGAGGCGTTGGCGGCAACGTCGTACCAGCCCATGACTTTGTTGCGCATTAAGGCTTGACCCAAAGTGGTTGTGGTATTGCCGGCGGCAGGCGGCCACAGCGTCCAGAGGGAAAGTTCCGAGGGCTGCACGGGAAGCCCAAAGTTCCACACCGTCAGCGTGACCGGAACGGTGGCATTACCCTGAGCAGTTGTGATCGAGATGGTGCCGGTATATGTTCCAGCCGGGCTGTTTGTTACTCCGTGCGGAACGGAAATGTCGATCCAGTAGGGTTGATTCTGCCCGGCGCTGATGCTCGCGTTGCAGGCCTTCAGTGCGGCCGCCGTGCCGCACAGGGGCGAACCGGTCTCGGGATCGTTAAAGGGAATGAGCGGTTCCGCATAGGTTCCCGAACCCAGTGGCGGGTTGCTGCCACCGCCGCCGTAATTTGCGGTGCCCGTGACGGTGATGTAGTACTCGCGGTAGAGCGTTACGCTGGAAGAAGGGATAGTGGCGCCGCCGGGACCGGTGAGCACCGAAGCGCTCAGGTTCACGTTGGTCAAGCCACCCGCAGGGCCCTGCACGATGACCTGCGTGTCCACCGTCTCGCCGCGTGCGCTGGAGAGGCTGATGGAAGAAGTCGTGCCAGGGGCGTCGGTCTGCCCCACTCTTAGCAGACTGGGCATCACCCAAACAGAGAACGCCGGCGGAATAGCAGCATTCACCGTGAGCGTAGCACTGCTACTGGTCATATTGCCCGCAGGATTGCTTACCACGACAGTGAACTGCGCGCCGCTGTCTGTGGTTGCCGTGACAGGTGTTGTGTAGCTCGCCGAAGTTGCACCGCTGACAGGCGTCCCGTTCTTTTGCCACTGATAGCCGAGCGGGGCGGTGCCGGAGGCGGCCACGTTGAAGGTAGCAGTTTGGCCTGCCGTCACTGTTTGACTTGCCGGCTGAGCTGTAATCGAAGGAGCCACGAGAGCCGCATTCACTGTGAGGGTGGCCGCGCTACTGGCTACACTTCCGACTGAGTTGCTGACCAACACCGTGAATTGCGCCCCATTGTCGGAGCCGGTCGTGGCTGGGGTAGTGTAGGTAAAAGAGGTCGCACCGCTGATCGCTACGCTGTTTTTCCGCCATTGATAGTTCAATGGAGCAGTTCCGGCTGCAGCCACGTCGAAGGTTGCAGTCTGGCCTGCAGTCACGGTCTGGCTTGCCGGCTGCGTTGTAATCGAAGGAGCCACGGCGGCCGCATTTACCGTCAGGGTGGCGGCCGCACTTGTCACCGTCCCGGCCGTGTTGCTGACCACTACAGCGAAGTTCGATCCACTGTCTGAAGTCGTTGTCGCCGGCGTGGTATAGCTGGAAGAGGTCGCACCGCCGATCGCCACGCCGTTCTTCCGCCACTGATAGCTCAGGGGGGCAGTGCCCGTAGCGGCTACGTTGAAAGTTGCAGTCTGGCCTGTCGTCACAGACTGGCTTGTCGGCTGGGAGGTAACCGAAGGGGCCACCGGGGCCGAGTTCACCGTGAGGGTAGCCGCGTTGCTGGTCACACTACCGACGGTGTTGCTGACTACCACCGTGAACTGCGTCCCGTTGTTGGAACTGGTCGTCGTCGGAGTCGTGTAGCTCGCCGTGGTTGCCCCCACGATGTTCGCGCCGTTCTTTTGCCATTGATAGCTGAGTGGGGCGGTGCCTGTGGCGGCCACGTTGAAGGTTGCAGTCTGGCCTGCCGTCACAGTCTGGCTTGCCGGCTGGGTGGTAATCGAAGGAGCCACCGCGGCCGAGTTCACCGTGAGGGTAGCCGCGTTACTGGTCACACTACCGACGGTGTTGCTGACTAGCACGGTGAACAGCGCCCCGTTGTCGGAACTGGTCGTCGCGGGCACAGTATAGCTGGACGAAGTCGCACCACTGATCGCCACGCCGTTTTTCTGCCATTGATAACTCAGCGGGGCATTGCCCGTCGCTGCCACGCTGAACGAGGCTGTCTGACCCGCCGTAACCGTCTGGCTTGTCGGCTGCGCCGTAATCGAAGGAGCCACCGGAGCAGCATTCACTGTGAGCGCGGTCGCGTTGCTGGTCACACTACCGATTGTGTTGCTGACCACCACCGCGAACTGCGCCCCGTTGTCGGAACTCGTTGTCGCCTGCGTGGTATAGCTGGACGAAGTCGCGCTACTGATTGCCACGCCGTTTTTCTGCCATTGATAACTCAGCGGGGCATTGCCCGTCGCTGCCACGCTGAACGAGGCTGTCTGACCCGCCGTAACCGTCTGGCTTGTCGGCTGCGCCGTAATCGAAGGAGCCACCGGAGCAGCATTCACCGTGAGGGTGGCGGCGTTGCTGGTCACACTACCGACTGTGTTGCTGACCACCACCGCGAACTGCGCCCCGTTGTCGGAACTTGTTGTCGCCTGCGTGGTATAGCTGGACGAAGTCGCGCTACTGATTGCCACGCCGTTTTTCTGCCATTGGTAACTCAGCGGGGCATTGCCCGTCGCTGCCACGCTGAAGGAGGCTGTTTGCCCCGTCGTAACCGTCTGGCTTGCCGGCTGGGCTGTAATCGAAGGAGCCACCGGAGCAGCATTCACTGTGAGGGTGGCCGCGTTGCTGGTCACACTACCGATTGTGTTGCTGACCACTACCGTGAACTGCGTCCCGTTGTCGGAACTCGTCGTCGCCGGCGCGGTGTAGCTAGACGAAGTCGCGCCAAGGATCGCCGCATTGTTTTTCTGCCATTGGTAGCTGAGCGGGGCAGTGCCCGTCGCCGCCACGCTGAAGGAGGCTGTTTGCCCCGTCGTAACCGTCTGGTTTGAGGGCTGCGTCGCAATCGAAGGAGCCACCGGGGCCGTATTCACCGTGAGGGTTGCCGCGTTGCTGGTCACACTACCGATTGTGTTGCTGACCACCACCGTGAACTGAGTCCCGTTGTCGGAACTCGTTGTCGCCCGCGTGGTATAGCTGGACGAAGTCGCGCCAAGGATCGCCACATTGTTTTTCTGCCATTGATAGCTCAGGGGGGCCCGGCCCGTCGCAGCCACGGCAAACGCAGCAGCCTGGCCTACCGTAACCGTTTGGCTTGTTGGCTGCGTCGCGATCGAAGCGTTGCCGTTACTTAGCGGGTTCGCCGCGGCAAGTCCAGAACACCCGGCAATCGCAACTCCAAGTACAAGAATCAAGAACACCGCACCGAGACGGTTCATCATTTGCTCTCTTTCCAGCAAGTAGTTCCCCCGGAATGGAGCCTGAGCTACTGGAAGGCAAGAGGCGTTATCGTCCGGAAGTTGGTTTTTCACTGCGGAACCTGCCAGGGTGGTTCTGGTACGTACAGTACATACATGGCTCCGCGTCCACCACTGGCCAGAAGACTAAAATTAGGCCGGGGCCGCGGACTGGTCTGCGGAACAGCCCTTCTGGTTTAGGGGGACACAAGATCTGCACCGGGTCTTGTCCGGCACAGCAAAACCCACAGTCAGGATTTCGCAGAGATCTGGTGTTTGTTATCGAGGTGAATTCTGGCGCGGGTAGATCCCGTATCGGCTCGTCAAACGGCCGGTGATCAATGGGAGCAGCTATGGGGGGTCGTCCTAACGGGGCGCAGAACGAGAGTTAATCAACGCACGGTGTGACCATTCTGTTGTGGATCGGCCTCAATTCGGAGGGCAGGATGCGAAGGCCGTCGCCACACAGTTTAGTTCCAGCGAGTGACAAAGAGTGTCTTAACCATTCGCTTCACCCTAAGGAACAACCCCTGAAACGGTCTGAGTCCGGCTGTGCAATTTGCGCTTCTCTTGATACTTCCCCTGGTTGGTAAGCAACACCAAAGAAAATCTTCATCTCAGCTGGCTTCTGTTTTCGGTCTTGAAGCCTGTGCTGAACAGAGGGACGGTCTGGTCGTTTCGGAGAGAATCTTCCCAAAGTATGCGCCATATCAGTTCGCACTTATTGCATTGGGTGATTGACGGACGCTGTCCTTTCTGTGGCAGCGCTGAAGTCCGCCGATCGCAAAGAAGAAGTCTCATCGAGGTCGTGCTGTTGCCCTTCTTACTTGCTCGGCCCTTCCGATGCGAAACCTGCGGTAATCGCTTTTACGGCCTCACGCTCCAAAGAAGGGTTTCGGTCCTGAGCGATGCGAAGGCGATCCCGGACCTGGTACAGGATTTGCAGGTTCTGGTCTACGGTCGTGAGGATGACGAAGAGCCTTTTCAAGAGGAAACCAACGTCCGTCGGTTGAACTTCCGCGGCGGACTAATCACGCTTGCTACAAAAGTGGCCCCTGGCCAGCAACTGATTCTGATCAACCCGGCTACCGATGAAGATCAGCGGTGCCGCGTAGCGTTCATAGGCCAGCAATATTTCGGTCGAAGCATGATCGGAATCCAATTTACCCAGCCCGCTTTGGATTTCTGGCGCGTTGGCACGCTGCCCACCGGCTCGTTGTAGGAACTCTGGTTCCGAAGTCCGGCAACAGATTTATCCCTCTTGGTCCGGTCGGTACCTACCCACGTTTTAGGCATTTCCCTTTCGCAGTTTTCCGGTATCCACCCGATTGGCTTCGGGTCGCTTCTAAAGAATAGGTAGAAGGGCTATGAGCCATCTCGAAGGTGGTCAAAAGCAGCTAAGAGTGAACCAGATAATCGAGAGGGTCTTTGTACCGCCGGTAAGCATAGTTCAGGTTACGACGTGGGCGTCCAATCATGATCGCTGGTTCGCGACGAAAACGGTCCCATCCAACCGCCCAGTCAACAAGGAGAGGTAAAATGAGAAAGCTGAATGCTCTGCGGATAATGTGTTTCGCGTTGTTTCTTGCTTCGACGGTTCGAGCCCAGACCGCTCCCGGAGTGAACAACGCCGAGCTGAAGGGCAACTACGCATTTACCTTTGACGGCATGACCACCGGGGGCAGCGGCGCCTCGACTCCTTTTGCCGCTGTCGGGAGGTTCACAGCGGATGGCGCCGGAAATCTGACGAACGGCGAACTTGACGCCAACGGCGTAGGCGCCATGGAAAAGGCGGTGGCGCAAACGTTCACCGGAACCTATTCGATCGGAGCAGATCAAAGGGGGGTGATGAGCTTAAACATTCCCGGCGGCGGCACGCTTGCCTTCGCCATGATGGCGAATGGCAATGCCAAGCTTGTCGAGATCGATGCGGGCGGAGGGCACGGGACGGTCGGCTCTGGCTCACTGGAGAAGGTGGACACCACTGCATTCAGCACCGCCAAAATTGCTGGTGACTATGCGTTTGGCGTTGCCGGTTTGGACCAGTCGAACAATCGTACGGCCATCACGGGCCGTTTTACCGCAAACGGATCAGGAATGCTCAGCAATGGAGCCGCGGACGCCAACCAATCAAGGACATTCACAACCTTAAGCGTGTTCGCCGCGAGTTACATGGTGACCGACACGGCGACCGGGCGGGGAGTAATCAACCTCCCTGCCTTGCTCGGCGGAGCCCCACAGAACCTTGACTATGTCTTTTACGTCGTTAACGCCGGAAAATTGTTTGCGATGGAGATGGATGCTGTCTCGCCTTTGACCCCGCTGCTAAATGGCATGGTCCTCCAGCAACAGACTCCCGTGGGCGGATTCTCCAGCACTTCGCTGAATGGAAATACGGTGATGTACCTTACAGGACGCACGATCTGCCCTGGGGGAGCAAATGCGGCGCCGAACGTGCTCGCTGGCCTGCTCTCGACCAATGGCGTCGGGGTCGCCAGCCTTACATATGACCAGAACTGCGGTGGCGGGTCCAGCTCATACACCGGTGTTGCTGGGACATACGCCGTCACAAGCAACGGCCGGGCCGCATTCCGGCTCGGCGGGGCTTACATTGCTGCTTACCTGGTCAACTCTAATCAGGCGTTCTTCATCGTTCCGGACGGCTCTGTGTTGTTCGGCTTCGGCGAGGCGCAAGCGGCGGGGTCGTTCACCAATACCGCGGTCACTGGTACGTATGCTGGTTTGGCCACAACACCTGCGGCGCTTGGCGTCAGTATCTTCTCCGGCGAGTTCACTGCAGACGGCGCTTCCCCAACTGGGAACCTGACCGGCGTCGAAGATATCGGTGCACCGAGCGGTCCGAGCTTGGGCGTGACAGCCAATGCCACCTATTCCATCTCGGCAGCGCCAACAGACGGACGAGGAACCACAAGCGGCAGAATTGGAGGAACCGGCGTTCTGTACGTGGTCTCCCCATCTAAATTTGTCGTACTCTCGCTGAGCGATCCGAATCCCGCAGTCTTGATCTTCGAGCGGTAGTCTTCACCACATGCAACCCTCTCTCCTCGCTGAGCCTCTCGATCGTGACGGGCCGGCGTTCTTCCACCGGCACGGTGACTGAGCGGTCCAGCTCGCGGAGGCGGGTGGAGCACTGGCGCCAACACAAATTAAATTCCCTGCCAGCGGCCAATCTTTTGCATGCCTCATCGGACGGCCCGCGCCGCGCAGCGATCTGGGGAGTTCCACTACGGCGATAGCGAATTCTGTCCTCAAGTAACCGTATCAATTCCAGCTGGAGTTTCCAGCCGGACGCCCCAACGTTTTCCAAGTTTTCCTTGCTAATGCAGCAGTTTAGCCCAACTTGAGCTTCGCTCTTGGAGCTGGCTTCCGAAACTCTGCGAAGAACACACTCGGGATCCGCTGCCCTAATTTTTCCGCGGTAGCACCCTCAGTCGCAAGAAACACTCGATCTCGTTGATCCCGGATTGCCCTGCCTACGATTTCTTCGGTTCCATATTCCCCCGCCGTGTCTATGAGGCAAGCGCCGTATTCGATTGCCGCCCGAAGCGGTTCGACACATCCACTGTAATTCCAGTTGCCGAATCCGATTTCGAGCAGGCAAAATACCGTGTCGGCCAGTTCCCTTAAGAGCGTAGATATATGCTCACTTTTTCCACGAGGCTGTGATATGGAAGGTGCGAAGCTTCGCCGTGCCGGCCACTCAACCGCCGGCACCAGCCAACGAGCCTCTTGACCAATTGACGGCCTTTCCTTGGAACTGTAATCCGACACCAAAGCGTCCGTCTGGCAGCCGCTGACAGTAAACAACGCGAGCGAGGGTCCGCAGGTCCTCATCCTGCGACCTGACCCACAGTCGTTCATTCAGCTCCCTAGCCCGTTGGGTCAAAATTCGTATTCCCAGCGAACAGAAGTTTTCCGTGGTCGTCCGCTCAGTCGCGGCCGGGTTCTGAACGCTGCATATCTCTACCGCAGCAACCAGCCGAATGCGTTTTTCAAGTCGTCCTGACCTTTCGGGCATCTGTAGAATGACCTTCCGAGCTGGATTCAATTAGATGGCACCGGGTGGTGGGTGCCAAAAAGCTGCCGGAACCAACAAGAATTTCAGCGACGATGCTTTTCTAGGATCCATAGTGTCTATTGAGATTGAGTACTAGTCTCCATTTCGACAAGCGGCCTTGATTGTCGCCGCTTCTGCTCGTACATGGACTGGTCGGCCTTCGCCAGCAATTCTCCAATCGATGTGCGGCTGCATGGATCGAAACGTGCACGGCCCACACTAAGAGAAATTTCGTAGCGAGACGGTTCGGCACTGATTGCTTTCAAACACTCGAAAAGGCGAGTCTTGATTGTGGCCTCGCTGTGCCCGGATGCCTCGACCGCAAGTACAGCGAACTCATCTCCTCCGAGGCGAGCGAGAACATCTGAATCCCGAAATGTCTCCTCCAGGACTTCGGCCGTGCGCTTCAAGGCGCGGTCGCCTTCGAAATGGCCGAACGAATCGTTAATCTGCTTCAGACGGTCCACATCCATCACAAAGAGCAACATTCCCCGGCCCGATCGGCGCCCAAGTTTCAGTTGGCGTTCCGCCAGGGCCATAAAGCCGCGACGGTTATACAAGCCTGTGAGTTCGTCGGTGAGCGCAAGATTGCCCAGTTCTGCTTGCACCATGTACTGTTTCGCGGCACAGCGGACCGCCCGCATCAGAAGCTCGCTGACCGGCTGACTCCGAGTGTCAGCGGGCAACGTGCCGTGAGACTCCGTGCGTACGTCTCGCAACAAACTTGCGAGTTCTCGATTTGCTTCCGAAAGGAGAGCTTGGAAGACGTCATCAATACGTTCATTTTCTCCGCGAGGTAACGAACACCGGACACCTCGGCGAAATAATGGTTGGGAATTAACGGCCATGCTCAGGATTGCCACATCAGACGGATTGTTCACGGATTTGAAGGCTGCCTGTCGTTTCCGCGAGCAGCTAGTGAACTTGTTTGAGCTCATTGGCATATGTGCGCATCCTTAGATCTGCGGACAGTCCTCCGCTGCTACCTTTTCCTCTTTTGACAATGTCTCTCGCACGGGCGTGGTTGCGGCGGTCCGAATTCTCAGTTCTGCTAGCAGCAGCCGCGCGTCCCCCAGGAACAGATAGCGACGCGCAAAAATTGCAAGTTCATCCAGGCCGTTTGGAAAACCTTTTCGCAGCAGACCCTTCCAAAGAGCAGACGAGACGGGCAGCGGAACGGGCCGGCGCTTCATTGCGAGCAGAACGACACAGTCACCGAGCAACGGTGCGATCGTATTCCGCCATTCGAACTGACCTTTACGCGCGTCACGAAACATCATTCGTTTTCCTTGCCTTGCACGCCAAAGTGCTCCGGACAGTGATTTAGTGGACTGCCTTCATCTGGTGCGCCGCAAGCTTGCAAATCCGCTGCAATTCCTCGTAGGTGAAGTAGGTCTCTTCCTCGTTGCCGGCACGTTCCACATGGCCCAATCCAGATTCCTTCGAAATGCGCCGGAATTCTGCTTCCGGTATGCCGAGAAGGAAAGAAGCTCTTGCCTGCGTAACGTATTTCGGGACTTGATTGTTCATGACCTCTTCCTGTGGCGCGACGATGACCATGGCAGCTTCTTCGACAGCCGCTATCGTCGTCTTGTAAATATCGGTGTTAGACGCTCTGTCCATATACATGAACCTCCACCAACATGAGTTTCGGCCCGCCTCCGTGTCAGCGCAGTTCGGTAGTTGGGGTGTTTGAGGTGGGGGCCCTGATCACGGAGGCGGCCCGCTCCTCTCCTTGCAGCATAGCCGGTTGCCAAATGATTTCAATCCGGTGAATCACCCATTTCGACTGAGTGAAATGACCGAGAACGGTCTGGGGGTGAACCCTTCCAGGGGCGCGGTCAGGCCTGGATCAAACCGCGGCGGATGGCGTAGCGCACCAAACTCGCTGTTTCGTGGATATCAAGCTTCTTCATGAGTCTTGCTCTGTGCGATTCGGCAGTTTTTACGCTGATCCCCAGTTGCAGAGCGACATCTCTCGTAGACCTGCCTTCACCAACTAATTGAAGAACTTGACGCTCACGCCCTGAAAGGGGGTCGGCCGGGACGTAC
>Ga0209648_10000417_pt1 | contig 32475 bp, 35 predicted proteins | sample GraSoi2013_115cm_FD_185830 | JGI IMG/M metagenome (GOLD analysis project Ga0209648, IMG submission 185830) | Grasslands soil microbial communities from the Angelo Coastal Reserve, California, USA - Sample 9_17_2013_115cm (SPAdes) (version 2) | ecosystem: Environmental > Terrestrial > Soil >...
GCCGCCGCTTCGAGCAACGCGCGCCCGCGCTCGGCGCGCTGGCGCGAGATGGTTTCCAGCACGACGCGCCTCTCCTCGAGCACGAACGTGCCAAAGCCGCGGCGGAAGCCGCCCTCGTCGGCACTCTCGGCGAGCCAGGCGTAGCTGCCGTCGTCCTGGCGCTCCAGCTCCGGGCGGTTCGCGAGCGCCGCCTCCAGGGCCGCGCGGGCGCGCACGTCGAAGACGGCCCGGCAAAGCATCACCTCGTCGCCCTCGGCGGTCACCGAGGTCGGCATCGGCCGCCGGGCGACCAACTCCAGCCAAAGGTCGTGGAACGCCATGCCGATGTTCTTGAAGAATGCCGTCTCATCGCGGAGCGGCAGCTTGCCGCGCAGCGACCGGCTGAGCCGCCGCAGGACGCGGAGGATCAGCTCCTTCTCGCGCGCCGGGTAGAGGTAGGGCGAGCCGTCGAGGACCGGAGCGCCGTGGGGCCCGAGGATGACGCGCGCGGCGAGGACGTCCCACTGGACGAGCTGGCGCGTGGCGAGACGCTCGCGCACAGGGACGCGCTTGTTGGCCCACAGGTCGAGAAGGTCGAGCCCCTCGTCGAGCCGCACCGCCTGGATCTCGTAGGGGCGGAGGTGCGAGAGCCGCATCCGCGCGAGATAGCGCCGCTCGCCCGACCGGAGGCCGTCGCCTTCGCGCGCGAGGAACCGCTCGACGATGGTCCCGCCGCCGTGGAGCGGGCAGTCGAAGACGAGCCACTCGTGGAAGCCGACCCGGCTCTGCTCGAAGTCCATCGCCTCGCGCGCCTCCGCCCGCGTCAGCCGCTCGAGGCGCTTGCCCCAGAACGTGAGCTCCGCGGCGGCGCGGTCCCCGTCGAACTCGGCGCGCCGGGAGAACCGCATCAGGCGCGCGAGGGCGCCGTCCCGCTCCCCCGCCGTCCACGCGCCCGGCGCGGGCGCGTCCTTCCCGAGGCAGCACCGTTTGTACTTCTTGCCGCTGCCGCAGGGGCACGAGTCGTTCCGTCCGACGGCGCTCATGCGCCGCGTCCGTCCTCGGCCCCCGGCGGCCGGTCCAGGAACTGTCGCAGGCGCCACTGGCGAGCGAGCTGGTTTCCCCGCGCCATCGTGTGGCGATTCTGTGGGTGCGGGCGCCGCGCTGTCAACGCCGTTCGGGCGGCGGTCGTCTCGTGGCCCCGACGGCGGTCAGCGGCCCAGTGACGCCGCCGCTCTCAGTGCCCGGCAACCGCGACGCCCGTGAACGTCGCGAGGCGCTTGGCGAGCGGCGTGTTGCGGCTCCGGCCCACCCTCACCTGCCCGTCCACGACGACGCACGAGATGCCGGGAATGTCGCCGCGCGCGATCGCGTCGAGCGCGTCCCGCGCCAGCGAAGCCGCCGGCGCGTCGCAGACGACGAGGTCGGCGGGAGCGCCGACGGCGATGGTTCCCGTCGCCCCGGTGAGCCTGAACGCACGCGCGTTGTTGCCCGTGGCCAGGGCGATCGCCTCCGCGGCCGGCAGGTCCCCGAGCGACGCGAGCTCGCACACGCTCTTGAGCACGCCCATGGGCATGACGCCCGTGCCCGTCGGCGTGTCGCTCGCGACGCAGACGCGCGGGAGCACGCCGGCCTCCCGCGCGCGCTTCAATATATAGAGCGCCGAGCGGAGGTTCCCCGCCTGGACGAGCTGGAGCGCCATGTCGGTCCGGCGGATGATCGCGTCGAGCCCCGCCTCGTCGAGCGAGGTCGTCCCGCCGTTCACGTGGCCGCAGACGTCGGGCCGGAGGTGGAGCAGCACGTCGTGGGTGATCGGGCTCGAGCCCGGGATCGAGTTGCCGCCCGAGTGGGACATGACGCAGAGCCCGTACTTCTGGGCGCGACGCACCTCGGGCTCGCCGTCCTTCGGATGCGCATAGCCGCCGAAGCCGTACTTCGCGTGGCGGACTCCATGTCGCGCCATCTCGGCGAAGTCCTCGTCGGTAAGCCCCGGCTCGAGCACCACCGAGCCCGCGTTCACCTTCATCCCGTTCGGGTGGAAGTTCTCGAAGCACTTCGCCGCGGCGATGGCGAGCGCCTTCGAGGCGACGGGATCGTGCGGCCGCCCCGGCGCGTGGACGCCCTCGCCCGCGGAGACGACCGACGTGATCCCGCCGTGGACGTACGAGTCGAGGAAGTCCACCGTCTTCTGGCGCGGCGTGTAGTCGCCGAGGACGACGTGGCAGTGGGAGTCGATCAGCCCGGGGATGACGGTCGTCCCGCGGCAGTCCACGACGACGTCGGCCGACGCGGCGCCCGTCGTCGTCGCCGCGCCGAGCGCCGCGATCCGCCCGTTCTCCACCAGGATCGCTTCGGCGTTGCCCCGCGGCGCCGCGAGGACGCCGGTGGCGACGGCGCCGATGTTCACGAGGCCGAGGCTCCCCACGCCGTCAGTACTCGCCGAGGCAGCGGTCCACGACGGTCTTCGCCGCCTGCCAGTCGTAGGACTTGAACATGCGCCGGTTCACCACGGGCTGCGAGGCCGAGTAGAACATCTCGTACTGGAGCTGGCGCCCGCCGAACTCGGTGCCGACGAAGTCCCAGATAAGCTTCACGAGCTTGATACGCTCGCGCGCGCCCGCGGCCGCGGACTGGTAGTAGCGCTCGGTGTCGGCGCGCGTCTCCGCGCTCGTGAACGCCGCCTCCGACGACGGCACGTTCTGGAACGCGCCGCCCGCCAGCTCACGCAGCGTCCGCGTCATGTCCACGATGAGCCTCCGCTGGAGACTCATCCCGGCATAGATGTACCGGGGGTGCGGCCGCGCCACGCCGCCGGAGACGAGCGGGGAGCGCTCCGCGGCCAGCACGAGGGCGTCGAAGGCGGCGCAGAGCGCGGCGATGTCGCCGCCGAGCGTGGCCTGCACGCCCGGGTCGGCGTCGGCGGTCTGGACCTCGGCGAGCTTCCACGCGAGGCCGGCCATGAACTCGAGCTTCACGCCGAAGCGGACGAGCGACTGGAAGTTGGCGGTCGTGTGCGAGGGCGAGTCGTGGAACTGGGCGTTGACGAGGTCCACGTCCCGGTAGATGAAGACCTGCTCCCACGGCACGAGCACGTCGTCGAAGACGACGGTCGTGTCGATCTCGTCGAAGCGGGAGGAGAGCGGGTAGTCGAACACGCTCGTCGCGGCGGTGGCGTAGGGCCGGCGCGGATAGAGGCGGAGGCCCTCGGCGTTCATCGGCATCACGAGCGAGATCGCGTAGTCGTCGTCGCCGGGAGCGAGAGGCGTGATGTAGGAGACGAAGAGCCAGTCGGCCATCGTCGCGGACGTCGCGAGCGCGTGGGCGCCGCGGACGACGATCCCCGCGTCGGTCTCGCGGACGACGCCGGGATGGAGGAACGGCTCGGGATGCCGGTGCGCGGGCTTCGAGCGGTCCACCTGGGGCGGCACGATCGCGTAGGTGACGTAGAGGTCCTCGGCGCGCGCGCGCTCGTAGAAGCGCACGACGTTGTCGCCGAAGCGCGCGCCGCCCCGGTCGAAGAGCTGCCGCCACGCGGCGAACGCGGTGAGCACGCACGCGACGTGGTCGGGCGTGCGTCCCATGAGGCCGTACGACGGCTCGGCCCAGAAGCGGTGCGCGCGCCGCCGCGCGCCGAGGTCCTCGGCCGAGCGCGGCACGAGCCACATGTTGCCGTGGCGCGTCCCCGTCGCGGGGTCGGTCCAGGTCAGCGCCGGGTCGGCCTCGGCCGCCTTGGCGCGATCGTAGGTCTGGGCGATCGAGCGGATCGGCTCGGCGAAGGCCGCGTGGCTCGTGACGTCCTTGACGCGCTCGCCGTCGAGGTAGACGGCGCGGCCGTCTCTCAGCGCGGCGACGTAACTCGCTCCCGTGCGCACGCGCCAACCTTGCCACAGCGGGCGCGTAATGACAAACGCGGCGGCCGGGTGGTAATGTCTCGCAACCCCAGATCGGAGGGCCCGCGATCGCGCTCAGCCGTCCGCCGCTCGTCGTCGTCCTGCTCGCCGTCCTGCTCCTGGCCCTCGGCGAGACCGGCGGCGCCGTCATGTCGCAGCTCCGGGGGCCGACCGAGCGCTGGGCCGCGGCGCGCGTCGCGGCGAACGCGCGGGCCCACGGCCTCTCGGGCTCGGTGGAGTACGACGACGAGGTGCGCGCCCGCGCGGTCTACGGCGCCGAGGCGGGGCTCTCCTTCTTCCACACCCACGCCGAAGGCGTCGGGCTGATCCTCTTCTTCGCGAGCACCCTCGTCGCGAGCGCCGTGCCCTGGCGGCGCGCGCGCGGCGCGCTCCACCTGCTCCTCGCGCTGGGCGCCTGCTTCCCGCTCGGTTACCTCGTCTACGGCGTCGCCGTGCTCGAGCTCGGCCGCGACGCCGGAATCGAGCTCGCGGAGACCTGGATCCTCACCCCGCTCGGCAGCGTGATGATCCTCGGGCTGCTCGCGCTCGCGCTGGTCCTGAGCGTACGGAGCCGGACGGCACCTGAGGCAGGCCACCCGCGGTCCGAGCCGGTCCCGCGGTCCCCGCTAGAATGACGGATTCCTGGCGCCTCCCTCCCGTGTGGGTCGCCCTCGTCGCCGTCGTCCTCATCGTGTGCGCCGAGCTCGGCGGCGCCTCGATGGTGCGCTTCAAGGTCGAGCTGACGCGCTGGGCGCGCGGCGCGATGCTCGCCCGCCCCGCCGTCCACCGCCTCGTCGGCGTGCGCGACGTGGACGAGCGGATCCTCGACGAGGCGCTGGTGAAGTTCGATGCCGCGCTGCGCCTCTTCCACCTGCACGCCGAGGGGATGGGGCTCGTGATCCTCGCGACCACCACGGTGGCGGCCACCCTGGCCCGGGGCCCGCGCGCCCGGGGGGTCATCATCGCCCTTCTCACGGCGGGCGGAGCGGGCTATCCTCTCGGCTACCTGCTGTGGGCATGGCTCATCCCGCATCGCGGCATCGAGGAGGGGAAGACGATCGCGGAGTGGCTCGTCTGGATCCCGTTCGGCGGCGCGACGATCGTGGCGCTGTGGTGGCTCGCGGGCCTGGTCGCCCTGAGGCTCGTGCGACGGTGACGCGCGCGCTCGCGATCCTCGCGCTCGCGCTGGCGCCCGCCGCCGCCTCGGCGCACCACGTCGGGACTTACACCCCGAAGGACAACGAGGTGACGACGAACTTCAAGCAGGTGAAGTTCTCGGTCCAGGCGAAGAAGTTCGAGGTGGCGCTCCGGCTCTTCGACGAGGGGGCGCTCCGCGCGGAGATGCGCGCGCGGACCGCCGCGCTCCCGGCCGGGCTCGAGGCCGGCACGCGCACGGCCCTCGAGGCCGGGGACGGCGCGGAGGTGGAGCGCGGGCTCATGATCTTCTTCGCGGCACTCGCCCGCGACTTGGCGCTCGAGGGGGATCGCCAGCTCGCCGACCCGTCGCTCGCGCCCGAGGCGCGCGCGGCGCTCGGCCCGCGCTTCCTCGAAGCGACCTGGCGCTACTACAACCTCATCGACTTCGCCGTCGCGACGCGCGATGACAAGACCTCCGTGGCCATGCGCCTCGCGTTCGACGAGGCCGAAGGCTACGCGAAGAAAGCGGGAGCCCCAGAAGGCACTGGGCTACGCGACGCGCTCCGGCGAATCGCCGAGATCCTCGCGCAGCTCATCGACACGTCGTCAACATTCGCAAGGAGGGACCGATGAAGCGACTCACCTGGCTCGTCCTGCTCGTGGTGCTCGCCGCGGGCGTCGCGTGGCTCGCGCCCGCCGCGATCTCCCAGCCGAAGATCGTCAAGATCGGGGACGTCGGCTCCAAGGTCGGCGTCTACGAGGGCTACGGGAAATACCAGACGTGGGGCATCCAGATGGCCGTCGAGGAGCTGAACGCCAAGGGCGGCGTCCTCGGCCACCGGATCGAGATCATCTCCGAGGACGACGAGACGAAGCCCGCGCCGGCCGTGCGCAAGGCCGAGAAGCTCATCCTCCAGGACGACGTGAAGCTCCTCGTCGGCGCCGTCTCGAGCGGGTCCACCATGGCGATGATGGACGTCAGCAAGAAGCTCAAGACGATCCACTGGAACTCGGTCTCCTGCGCCGAGTTCATGCGGACGACGAAGTTCCACAAGTACTACTTCTCGAACCAGCCCGACGCGCGGATGCAGGCGAACGGGCTCGCGAAGTACGTCGTCGAGAAGATGGGCAAGAAGGTCTACATCTTCTACGTCGACTACGCGATGGGGCAGTCGGACGGGCGTCAGTTCAAGACCGCGATCGAGAAGCTCGGCGGCGAGGTCGTCGGCGTCGCCGGCGCACCGCTCGATACCAAGGACTTCAGCCAGTACTTCGGCTCGATCAACGCGTCGGGCGCCGACGTGCTGTTCCTCGCCTTCGCCGGCACCGACTCGCTGCGGCTCATGACCCAGCTCCACTCGTTCGGCATGACCAAGAAGTACCGGCTGGCGGGGATCGACTGCTTCCTGCTCCAGCAGGACCTGCCGTCCATCGCCGACGCCATGGAGGGGTTCGTGCAGCTCAACCACTTCTCGGCGTACAACCCGGACCCGAACATGCAGGCCTTCAACCAGCGGTTCAAGAAGAAGTTCGGCGTGGACGCCAACATCGCCGCGGGCGCCTACGACGCGGTGCTCTTCTGGGCCGCCGCCGTCGAGAAGGCGAAGAGCTTCGACCCCGACCAGGTGGCGGAGGCGCACGAGGGCATGTGCCTGGACAACACGCACATCGGCCGCCAGTGCATCCGCAAGGAAGATCACCAGGTCGTGATGGACATGCACCTCTACCAGGTGAAGGGCGGCAAGAACCTCCCGATCGCCCGCATCAACGGGAGCGACACGATCGGCGAGCCGATGGTCGGCAAGGACCCGGTTGCCGGGTTCACGTGGGAGCTGAAGAAGAAGAACTAAGCGCGCGACGTGGACTACGTCGTCGCGGTCCTGGCGCCGCAGCTCCTGCACGGCCTCGTCTTCGGGGCCGCGCTGGGGCTGCTGGCGCTGGGCCTCACCGTGATCTTCGGGCTCCTGGGCGTGATGAACTTCGCGCACGGCGAGCTCTACATGCTGGGAGCGTACGCCGGGATCGCGGTGATCGGCTGGACGCACTCGTTCTGGGCGGCGCTCGTCGCGGCCCCGCTGGCCGTCGGCCTGATCGGGGCGGTCACCGAGGTCGCGACGCTGCGCCCGATGTACCGGCGCGAGCCCCTCTACGGGCTCATCCTCACCTTCGGCCTGGCGCTCGTCTTCCGCGAGGGCGTGCGCCAGATCTGGGGCGGCGACATGCGGCGCATCCTGCCGCCCTTCACCGGCTCGACGCCGATCCTCGGCATGACGTACCCGGACTACCGGCTCTTCCTCCTCGCCGCCTCCTCGGCGCTCCTGCTTGCCATCTGGCTGTTCTTCACGCGGACCCGCGCCGGCATCGTCGTGCGCGCGGCCGTGCAGGACGCCGAGATGCTCGACGGCCTCGGCGTGGACGTCCGCCGGGTGTTCACGCTGACCTTCGCCGGCTCCGCCGCCCTCGCCGCTCTCGCGGGGTTGCTCCTGGCCCCCGTCTTCACGGTCTACCCCCAGATGGGGGTCGAGATGATCCTCCTCGCGTTCATCGTCGTCATCCTCGGCGGCATGGGCTCCATGGGCGGCTCGGTCGTCGCCGCCTTCGTCATCGGCGTCGCCCAGTCCCTCTTCTCCCTCTGGATGAACCCGCAGCGGGTCGCGATCGCGATCTTCGGCATCATGATCGTCGTCCTCATCGTGCGGCCGCGCGGCTTCTTCGGCCGGGAGGGCGTGCTTGAGTAGGGTCGTGACATGGCGCGCGGCGCTGGTCTTCGCCGTGCTCGCGGCGCTCCCGGGCGTGCCCGGCATCTCGCAGTACTCGCTACTGCTCGCCTTCGACGCGCTCCTCTTCGGCGCGATCGCGATGAGCCTCGACCTCCTCATAGGCTACACTGGGCTCGTCTCGTTCGGCCACGCGGCCTTCTACGGCCTCGGCGCGTACGCGACGGCGATCGTGCTGGAGCGCGGCGTGCTCTCGCTGTGGGCGTGCCTCGGCGCTGCGGTCCTCGTCGTCGGCGCGTACGCGCTCGTCGTGAGCTACTTCGCCACGGCGCGCCGCGGGATCTACTTCGCGCTCCTCACGCTGATCTTCGCCGAGGTCGTCTACACCTTCTTCCGCTACACGCAGACCTTCGGCGGCTCGGACGGCATCCAGGGCCTGCCCGACGCGCGCCTCTGGCCCGGCGCGGCCATCGACACGCCGCTGCGCAAGTACTACCTCGTCCTCACGTACCTCGCGCTCGCCTACGCGGTCTGCCGCCTGGTGGTCACGTCGCACTTCGGCCGCGTCCTCGTCGCGATCCGTGAGAACGAGGACCGCGCGCGCTTCCTCGGCTACAGCGTCCAGCGGTACAAGATGGCGATCTGCATGATCTCCGCGCTGCTCACCGGCCTCGCCGGCGCGATCTACCCGATGCGCTCGGCGTTCGCGACGCCGGACCTCATGCTCTGGACCGAGTCGGGCGAGTTCATCATCTCCGTGATGATCGGCGGCCTCGGCACGCTCGTCGGGCCGGTCATCGGCGGCGCCTTCTTCACGATCCTCCGCGACAAGGTCTCCTCGTACGTGGACTGGTACTTCATCGTCATCGGCGTCGTGCTGATCGTGATCGTGCTCTTCATGCCGCGGGGGCTCCTGGGCTTCCGCCGGCTGCTCGGCTTCAAGCAGTGGCGCGCGACGGCGTAGTCCTCGAGGTCGAGGCGGTCTCCAAGAGCTTCGGCGCGCTGGCGGCGCTCACGGACGTGAGCCTCGCCGTCCGCGAGGGCGAGGTCTTCTCGGTCATCGGGCCGAACGGGGCCGGCAAGTCTACCCTCTTCAACGTGGTCTCCGGCCTCTACGCGCCCTCCGCGGGCCGCGTCCGGCTCCATGGCCGCGAGATCACCGGGCTCGCGCCCGAGGCGATCAATCGCCTCGGCGTCGCCAAGACCTTCCAGATCACCAACGTCTTCCCGGAGATCTCGGTCGGCGAGAACGTGCGCGTGGCGGCGCAGAGCCGCGCCCGCGAGTCGGGCCGCCTCGCCTCGCTCTGGCGCCGGTCGGACGTGGACGCGCGCGTGGGCGAGCTCCTCGGCCCCTTCGGCCTCGCCGCCAAGCGGGACGAGCTGGCCGAGAACCTCGCGCACGGCGAGCAGCGCTACCTCGAGATCTGCCTGGCCCTCGCGACGGAGCCGACGCTCCTCCTGCTCGACGAGCCGACCGCCGGCATGACGCCCGGCGAGACGAAGGACGCGACGCGGCTCATCCGCGAGGTCGCGCGGCGGCGCGGGCTCACGCTGCTCCTGATCGAGCACGACATGTCGGTCGTCATGGGGATCTCGGACCGCGTCGCCGTGCTCCACTTCGGCGAGAAGATCGCGGAGGGCCCGCCGGACGCGATCCGGAACGACCCGAAGGTCATCGAGGCCTACCTCGGCGGCGGCGAGGACTAGCCCGTGCTCACGATCGCCGACCTCCACGCGGGCTACGGCGCGACGCCGATCCTCTTCGGCGTCTCGCTCGAGGTCCGTCCGGGCGAGGCCGTGGCGCTCCTCGGCAAGAACGGCATGGGCAAGACGACCCTCCTGAAGACGGCGATCGGCTTCCTCAAGCCGTCGCGCGGCACGATCGAGTTCGAGGGCCGCGACCTCACGCGCCTGACGCCCCACGACATCGCGCGCCTCGGCATCGGGCTCGTGCCGGAGAACCGTCGCATCTTCCCCGGCCTCACCGTGCGCGAGAACCTCGAGCTCGGCCTCTCGGCCGCGCCCGGCCGCTCGGCCGCGCTCCGGCAGCGGCGGCTCGCGGAGGTCTTCCACCACTTCCCACGCCTCGCCGAGCGCATCGACCAGCCGGGTAAGACGCTCTCCGGCGGCGAGCAGCAGATGCTCGCGATCGCGCGCGTGATGATGGCGGGCGCGCGGCTCATCCTGATGGACGAGCCGACGCAGGGGCTCGCGCCCGCGTTCATCCGCCACGTGCGCGACATGATCGCGGAGCTCAAGCGGCTCGGCGTCACCGTGCTCCTCGTCGAGCAGAACGCCCGCGTCGCGCTCTCCGTTTGCGACCGCGGCTACATCATGGAGAAGGGGCTCATCGTGTTCGAGGCGTCCGCGCGGGAGCTCCGCGAGAGCCCGGTCACGCGTGAAAAGCTGGGCGTCTAACCTCGTCGGCGGCTCGCTGCGCGACACGATCCCCCGCGCGGCGCTCGCCGTCGTCCTGCTGGGCGCGCTCGTCTGGCTCCTCCCCGGGCGCCGCCCGGGCGAGGAGGGCGACCACCACGGGGGACACGCGCCGGCGCTCGACCCGTTCGAGACGGCCGGCGTCAGCGAGCTCAAGGAGGGCCAGCGCGGCCTGCGGTTGGCGCTGCCGACGCTCGACGGCCGCCGAATGACGCTCGAGGACCACGCGGGCAAGCTCGTGGTCCTGAACTTCTGGGCGACGTGGTGCCGGCCCTGCACCGACGAGATGCCGACGCTCGAGGCGCTCTGGCGGCGGTACCGGGAGCGCGGGCTCGTCGTGCTCGGCGTCGCGGTGGACCGCGGCGCGCCCCGCGCCCTGCTCGACCCGTACGTCAAGGGCCTCGCGCTGACCTTCCCGATCCTGCTCGACGCCGACATGGCGGCCGCCCGCGCGTGGCGCGTCGGCGCGATCCCCACGACGTTCGTCGTCAGGCCGGGCGGCGAGGTCGCGGGCGTCGCGCTCGGCCCGCGCGAGTGGGACGGCCGCGAGATGACGGCGCTGCTCGAGCGCCTGCTCCCCGCCGCCCCCGGCGGCCGCTAAGCCCGCGGCGCCGTCGCGAGGGGGCCCCGGCGCAGCCGCGCGGAAGCGCTCGCGTCACGGCCGACATCTATATAGATGATGCTGGACTACCCGAAGGAATTCGAGCGGGACGTGACGCTCAGGGACGGCACGCGTGTGCACGTGCGGCCGATCCGCCCCGACGACGCGCCGCGCCTGTCGGAGCTCTACGACCGGCTGAGCCGTCACACGGTCTACCAGCGCTTCTTCACCGTGATGAAGCGCTTGCCCGCCGATTGGGCACAGACGCTCGCGTCGGTGGACTACCGGACGCGCTTCGCCGTCGTCGCCGAGCAGCCGAGCGAGCGCGGGCCGGAGCTGGTGGGCGTGGGGCGTTACGAGCCGACCGACGAGCCCGAGACCGTGGAGGTCGCCTTCGTCGTCCAGGACGGCTGGCAGGACCGCGGCCTCGGCACCGTCCTCGTGAAGGACGTCCTCCGCGCGGCCGTCGAGCGCGGCGTGCGCCGCTTCCGCGCCTACGTGCTCGCCGACAACCGGCGGATGCTCGACCTCATCCGGCGCTTCGGCGACGTGAAGGAGCGCAGGGTCGAGCAGGGCGTCGTCGAGCTCGTCTTCACGCCGCGCGGCCGCTCGCCGTCCGAGGCGAGCGAAATCTAGGAGACCAGGCGCGCGATCACGAAGGCGGCGCCGGCGGCGAGACCGCCGATCAGCACGGTCTGGAGCGCGCTCCTCCCGCGCGGCGAGCCGGTGAAGCGGCCCTTGATCCAGCCGAACACGCCGAGCGCGACGAGCGTCACGAGCACCGACCACGGCAGCGCCGCCGACGCGCGCGCCGCCGCCATGTAGGGGATCAGCGGCACGATCCCGCCCACGACGTACGCCCCGGCGATCACGACCGCGCTCTGCCGAGCGCGCGCGGGGTCGGGCTGCTCCAGCCCGAGCTCGAAGCGCATCATGAAGTCGCGCCACGCCTCGGGGCGCTTCTTCAGCGCGTTGACGACGGGCTCGCTCTCCTCGCGCGTGAGCCCGTGCGACACCAGGAGCTCCATCACCTCGGCGGCCTCGAGCTCGGGGTTCTCGGCGATCTCCTGCTCCTCGCGCGCGCGCTCGTTCACGTAGTGGTCGACGTCGCTCTTGCCCGCGAGGTAGCCGCCGAGGCCCATCGCGATCGAGCCGGCGGCGATCTCCGCGAGCCCGGCGGTGACGATGATGGCCGTGGAGTCCACGGCGCCGGAGAGCCCGGCGGCGAGCGCGAAGGGCACGGTGAGCCCGTCCGACATCCCGATGACGGTGTCGCGGACGACGAGGCTCCCGGTGAAGTGGTGTTCGACGTGCGGTGTCAGCGGCATGGCGGCCTCCCCGCAGGAGCTTCTCACGACAACGGGGGCCCGGGATACTGCCGCGCGAGGAGCCCCTCAGCCGGCCTTGTGCTCCAGCATGAGCTGCGCCGCGTCCTTCACCTCCTGGCCGGACTCGATCGTCACGACGTTCCTCGACATCACGGAGCCGACGGTCATCCACGCAAGGAGATCGTGGATCTCCCACGCGGAGCGGTTCGCCGCCGACGAAAGCAGGTTCGACCGAATGTCCCGAGCACGGGCATCGTGGGCGGCGCGGTCACGCAAGAGATCGTCATCCGATCCCGGACCCTGGGCATCGGTCCCGCCTCTAATGGCCGGCGATCAGCTCGGCGAGATGCTCGAACACCGGCGGCCACACCAGAGTGGTCGCGATGCCCACGCCGATCAGGAACACGATCAGGCAGCGGGAGATCTTCATGTCCTTCTTGCGAAACGCGAGGTGCAGCACGGCCCAGCTGCCGAGCCACGCGATCAACGCGAGCGTCTCCTTGCCCGAATAGGGCCCGATCCCGTCGGCGCCCGGCATCCAGAGTTTGCCGACCCAGTGCACCCATGCGTTGAACCCCGCGAACGCCGCGGTGAAGAGGTTCACCACCGCGAGGGTCAGCATCCCGAACATGGCCGACGCGAGCGCGGCGGCGGCGACACCGCCCGGCACCCACTCACGCGCCGGCCGCCCGATCACCTCCACATCTCTCCGCTCGTTCATCTCGTCTCCACCGCTGTCAGCGTCATAGCTGCCCCTCCCCTCACGCGGGCTTCAGCTTGGTGACCGCGGCGCCCAGACCGAAGGCGACCACGAGATAGAAGAACGCGAGCCCGATCAACGCGGCGATCGTGTAGCGGAGCCAGGGCCGCTCGAGCACCTGCGTGCCGTACTTCGTGAGCAGGAACGCGGCGCACACCATGAGCGGCAGCGTGAAGAGCCCGGTGAACTCCTTGAACTCGAAGAAGATCTTGTGCACCGGCGGCACGTTCTTCACGAAGTACGAGCGGGGACTGTCCGGAACGGGCGCCCGGTAGTAGATGTAGAGCCAGTTGCCGAAGCAGATGGCGAGGAACGAGAAGGTCGCCGCCACCGTGGCGAGCAGCTGCAGGTCGGCGAACGCGCGGATGCGGCCCGTCAGGAGCCGCCAGCCGAGGTAGAGCCCGATCGTGCCGACGAACAGGTAGAGGAACGCCGTCATCCCGTGGAGCGCCGCGGGCACTGCGCCGGCGCCGGCGCCGAGCAGCTTCGTGAACGGCGCCGTGGCCAGCGTGAACGCCAGCGCGCTCCCGATCATGATCGCCACCACCGCGATCAGCGACCGCGGCGAGGCTTCCCGCATCTCGTGGTTCTCGTGCAGCACACTCATCGTCGACCTTCCTCCTGGCGGCAGCTGTTCCTTGCTCTTCCGTGCGTCGTCCACGCTCCTCCATCGTTCACGACGACGCGAGGCGGTGTCAAGGAGGCGGGTTTCAGCCGTGGCGGCGCCACGGAAGCGCATCCTGGCGTGGCGGGCAGACGGTCTCGAGTGCTGATGACCGAACATCGGGGCGCCAGTTGGCGACGACTCAGAACTCGATGCGCGCGCCGAGCTCGACGACGCGATTTGGCGGGATGTTGAAGAAGTCGGTCGCCGCACTCGCGTTGCGCGCCATGAAGCTGAACAGACGCTTCCGCCACCGCATCATCGGGGCTGGGCCGGTCGGTAGCAGTCGCGAGCTGTCCACGTAGTAGGTCGTCTCCTCCGCCTGCGCCCTGATGCCGCGGTCGGCGCAGATGGCGAGAATCTCCCGCGCGTCCGGCCGTTCCATGAAACCGTAGTATGCCCGGACGCGATGGAATCCCTGCGGCAGCGCCTCGGTGGTCACGCGCTTGTCGTGCTCCACCTCCGGCACCTCCTCGGTGATGATCGAGAGCAGGATGATCTTCTCGTGGAGGGTCTTGTTGTACATGAGGTGGCGCTGCAGGACCAGCGGCGCGCCCTCGACGTCGTGGGCCAGGAAGACCGCCGTGCCGCGCACGCGCGGTGGCTTCGTACGCTCCACCTCATCGAGGAAGCGATCCATCGGGACCGCGACCTGCGCCAGGAACCTCCGGAGGAGGTCGGTTCCACGATTCCAGGTACTCATGAGCAGAAAGACGCCGCCGCCGATCGCGAGCGGCACCCAGCCGCCATGCGCGATCTTGACGATGTTGGCTCCGAAGAACGCGACGTCGATCGCGAGGAATGCGCCGGCCAGCGCGCCCGCCCGCACCGCCGACCAGTGCCAGCGCTCTCGCGCAATGACGTAGAACAGCACCGTCGTCACCGCCATCGTTCCGGTCACGGCGACGCCGTACGCGCCCCCCAGGGCGCTCGACGACTCGAAGCCGAGGACGAGCAGCAAGCAACCGATCATCAGGGCCGTGTTCACTTCCGGGATGTAGATCTGTCCTGGCTCCGACCGCGACGTATGAACGATCGAGACGCGGGGGCTGTAGTGGAGCTGCACGCATTGCTGCGTCAACGAGAACGCGCCGGAGATGAGGGCTTGTGACGCGACGACGGTGGCGAGCGTCGCGATCGCGACGAGCGGGTAGAGAAAGGAACGCGGCGCCAAGAGGTAGAACGGGTTCTGGACCGCGTCGGGAACGCGCAGCACCAGGGCGCCCTGCCCGAAATAGTTGAGCAGGAGCGCAGGGAACACGACCCCGAACCAGACCAGGCGGATGGGTGTGCGGCCGAAGTGCCCCATGTCCGCGTACAGCGCTTCCGCCCCGGTCACGGCGAGCACGACCGAGCCGAGCACAAGGAAGCCGGCGACGCCGTGTTCCAGGAAGAACTGAACGCCGTACCACGGGTTCAGCGCGAGCAGAATCGCCGGCTCGCGAACGATCTCGAGGGTCCCGAGCGTCGCGATCGTGCCGAACCACACGAGCATGATCGGGCCGAAGACGCTGCCCACCCTCGCCGTCCCGTACTTCTGGACGAAAAACAGCAGGAAGAGGATGAGCAGGGTAGCCGGGAGCACGTAGGGTTTGAACGCCGGTGTGGCGATCTCGAGACCTTCGGCGGCGCTGAGCACGGAGATTGCCGGCGTGATGACGCCGTCGCCGTACAGCAGGGCAGCGCCGAAGAGCCCCAGCGCGAGGAGGACACGCCGACGCCGCTTCTGGCGCAGCAGGGCGAGCAGGGCCACGACGCCGCCTTCGCCGTGGTTGTCCAAGCGCATGACGACGATGATGTACTTCACGCTGACGATCAGGATCAACGACCAGACGATGAGCGACAGCACGCCGTAGACGGTGGAGCCCGTCGGCACCAGCCCGTACTCGGCGTTGAAGCACGCCCTGAGCGCGTAGAGAGGGCTCGTACCGATGTCGCCGTACACGACGCCGAGGGTGGTCAACGAGAGGGCCGCAAGGCGCGATCCTGTCGGGCTCGGTTCCGCAGCCGGGCGATGCCGTGATCGTGCGGTCCTGCGATCGGCTGGGAGTTGCGGGTTTGCGTCGTGAACGCTCGTCCTCACACCGATCACAGGATACTTGACGACGGCAGTTCGTCGAAGCAAAACACCCAGGATCTAGATGTTCATCGGTCTCCTAAGTTCGTTCAGCGTCCTAGCCACTCGCGAGGCGACGGCGCATCCGCTCGAGCTGCCCCTCGAGGCTTCTGTCCAACAGCACGCTGCCGCTCCCCGATGCGCTCCTGCACGCGTTGGTGAAACGCGTTTGGTGCTCAGCAAGCTTCAGCCCCGGAGACACGCGAGGCCGCCCGAGAACGTCCTCGCGGAACGTAAGGAGAATCCTGGTCTCATTCGCGAACATTGCCACCGCCGCCTCTCTTGAAGGGTTCGAACCCCTCGGCGCGAGCCGAGGGGGGAGCGGGTCACGTTCCTAAGCGTGCGCGACCTGCGCGGGCCAGATCTTGCGCTGGAGCGTGATCATGAGGGCCGCCCCGACGAACGCGGCAATACCTGTCCCGCCCCAACCCGCCTCCGGCGCACCCAGGGTTTGGAAGATCCAGCTCCCCACGAAGCTCCCGCCGAGACCGAAGATGATGTCCCAGAGCAGCCCGTACCCTCCGCCCTTCATGGCGATCCCGGCCAGCCAGCCGCTCATCAGTCCGACGAGAACCGACGCCCCGAACATTTCGAAATGCATGGCTCGTCCTCCTTGACCGGGTGCTCCGACCCACCCCCCGCGATCTCGCTTGACTTACTCCTTATATCATTATATAAGTTATATATCAAATAAAGATTATATAAGTCTAGACGCGAGCCGGGTGTCCGGTCAGGAGTCGGCTGGGCCGGCAGGGGGTGGTGATGTTCACGAATAAGACGAAAGTCCTCCTCATTCTCACGCAGGACGTCCTGGACCGGGCTCGGGTCTTGGCGGGGAAGGCGACGACCGCGCTCAAGCTCCCGGTGAGCGTCCAGATCGTCCTCCGGGCCCTCATCGAAGTGGGGCTGAAGCCAGATAACCACCCGGCTCTCCTCGCCAACGTTGAGGGTCAGGCCAAGGCGGTCCGCCACCAGCGGAGCGTGGCGGGTCGAGCAGGACTGAGTGGGAATTGACCGCAGAGGCGCAGACGTTTCCCGAGACTAAGTAAACAACGAGAGACCGAAGAGGAGAGCACCATGAACACCATGCTTCGCTGGTCCCCGGCCCGGCAGTTCCACTTCCACAACGACGTCGACGACCTAGCCGAGAGGTTCTTCGGCGGCGCCACGGATGAGGCGGCTCAGCGTCCCTCGTGGCTTCCCGCCGCGGACGGGCGGATGGAGGACGGCATCTACGTCATCCAGCTCGCCCTCCCCGGCGTGGATCCGAAGGACGTGCAGGTGTCCGTGATGGACAACGTCCTCACCGTCAAGGGCGAGCGCAAGGCCGATCACGACACCGCGGGCAAGGACTATTTCGTCCGCGAGGTGGTGTACGGCGCGTTCCAGCGGAATTTCGCCCTTCCTGAAGGCGTCGACGCCGCCCAGGTGGAGGCGAAGTACGAGAAGGGAATGCTCGAGGTGAGGGTCCCCGCGCCGCAAGCCGCGACGCCGAGGACGATCGAAGTCAAGGCCGCCTGATCGAGGCCGAGACGACGAGGGGGCTACGGGTCGTCCCGTAACCCCCTCATCTTTTGGAGCGGGCGACCGGATTCGAACCGGCGACGTCCAGCTTGGGAAGCTGGCATTCTGCCACTGAATTACGCCCGCCCGGCTCTCCTATAGTACGCCGTCGTCGCCGGCGGCGCCCCTACTTGAGGCTCATGTCGTACGCCTTGATCAGCTCGTCGCTGCGCGCCTTCCAGACGAGGCGCTTCGACGCGCCGTAGAGGTCGAGCTGCTGGTAGAGCGGCACGGCGGCGACGTCCTCGATCCAGAGCTTGTTGATCTTGTGGTAGGTCTCGAGCCGCTGCTTCGGATCCATCTGCGTCTGCGCGAGGTCGATCAGCCCGTCGACGTCGGCGTTGTAATAGTTGCAGAGGAGGTTGCCGCTGCGGAAGAGGGGGACGTAGATGCCCTCGGCGTCCATCATCCCCTGCCCCCAGCCGATCAGCCACACGGGCCCCGCCTTGTGCACGTAGACCATGCTGTTCAGGTAGTTGACGAACTCGAAGGTCCGGAGCGTCGTCTTGATGCCCGCCTTCGAGAGCTGTCCGGCGGCCGCCTCGGCGACCTCCTTGTCACGCACGTAGCGCCCCTGAGGGCCGTTCAGCGTGATCTCGAGGCCGTTCGCGTAGCCGGCCTCGGCGAGGAGCTTCTTCAGCCGCGCGAGGTCCTGCTTGACCGGCTTGAGGGAGGGATCGAAGCCGAAGTGCATGCTGGGCAGCATGGTCGCGACGCGCATGGCCTTGCCGTCGAGCACGCCCTTGATGATCTCGTCCACGTCGAGCGCGTACATGATCGCCTGGCGCACCCGCTTGTCGGCGGTCGGTCCCTGGTAGGGCCCGACGAGCTTGTTATGCGCGTCGAACTGGTGCGTGTAGATCATGAGCTGGATCGTGCGGATGGACGGCGCGGTGGAGAGGAAGAGCTTCGGGTGGTTGGCGATGATGTTCGCCAAGTGCGGCGGGATGTTGACGGCGACGTCCACCTCGCCGTTCTGGAGCGCCGCCACCCGGACCGCGTCGTCGGGGATCGGCTTGAACACGACGGTCTTGATCCGCGGGGCGCCGCGGTAGTAGTGCTCGTTCGCCTCGAGGACGATCTCCTCGTCCTTCGACCACCGCACGAACTTGTAAGGCCCCGTCCCGATCGGGTTCTTGGAGATGAAGGCCGTGTCCTTGTCGGCGTAGGCCTTCGCCGGATACATCATCGCCTGCGGGTGGTTCATCGCGACAACGAACGTCGGCCAAGGCTTGGCGGTGTGCACCCGCGCCGTGTACGGGTCCACGACCTCGACCCGCTCGATCAGCTTGAAGTTCGAGCTCCCCCGCATCTTGGGGTCCTTGGCGCGCTCGAGGCTGAACTTCACGGAGTCGGCGTTGAAGTCTTCGCCGTTGTGGAACTTCACGCCGTGCCGGAGCCTGACCTCCCACACCTGGGGCGAGACGAGCTTCGGCAGCTCGGCGGCCAGGGCCGGCACGATCTTGAGGCTTTCGTCGCGCTCGACGAGCTTGTTGTAAATGTGCTCGGCGATCACGGACGCCGGCGTCTCCTGCTGGTTCATGGCGTCGAGCGTCGTCGGATCGACGCCCTGAGCGATGATCACCTTGCCCGCCGGCGCCGCGAACGCCGTTACCGGAAGGACGAGGGCCGGGACGAGCGTCACCATGATCCGCCAGAAACGCATAGAGCGCCTCCTCACGCGAGGGAGATGGATGCCGTGTCGAACCGCGCCTACTTTAGGGTTCGCCCGCGAGAGAGTCAAGGTAGGCGAGCGCGTCCGCGCGCGTCCGCACCCGTCCGAGGTCCTGCGCCTCGCGCACCCTCGCGAGCAGCGCGCCGATCGCCGGCCCGGGCGGCAGCGCCAGGCGGTCCATCACGTCCTGACCGCGGAGGAGCGGGGGCGCCGCGCGCACGGCCTGCTGCTGCGGGAAGCCGGCCAGGAGGTCGCGCAGGAGGCCGGCGCGGCGCCAGACGCCGAGCGGCGAGGCGCCGGTCACCGCGGCGGCGTCGACGAGCGCCAGAAGCAGGAGGTCCTGCGCGTCCTCCGCGAGGTCGCGGTAGAAGCGGTAGCCCGCGCGGCGGGTCACCCGGCCGGCGGCCTCGAGGTGCATCGGGCGCAGGTGATGGCGCACGAGCCGCTCCAGCACCCCGGCGGCGCGGGCGGGCAGGCGCAGCCGCGCGCCGATCGCGCGCACGCGGGCGGCACCGACCACGTCGTGCTCGAAGAAGCGGACGCGCCCGCCGATCACGCGCCGGGTCTCGGGCTTCGCCACGTCGTGCAGCAGGGCGGCGAGCTTCAGCGCCTGGCCACGCGTGACGCCGCCGCCGAGCTCCTCCGCCATGTGGCGGGCGAGCGCCTCGCCGAAGGGCGGGAGCTCGACCGTGCGGGCGAGCACGAGGTCGGCGCCCGCCGCGGCGCGAAGCGAGTGCTCGAGGACGGGAAAGCGGTGGGGCGCGGGCTGGGCGGTGGCGCGCATGGGCTCCACCTCGGGCACGATCACGGAGAGGAGGCCGAGCGCGTCGAGCCGCCGGAGCGCCTTCGCCGCGGCGGGGAGCGCCAGCACGAGGAGCAGCTCGTCCCTCACCCGCTCCGGCGCCACGTTCGCGAGCGCGGGCGCGACCTCACGGATGGCAGCGACGGTCCGCGGCGTCAGGCGGAGGCCGAGCTGCGCCTCGAGCCGCACGCCCCGGAGCGCGCGCAGCGGGTCCTCGGCCAGCACGCGCGGGTCCGGGGGGCGCAGGCGCCGAGCGCGGAGATCGGCGAGCCCGCCCGTGGGATCGACCACCGGCGCCGTGCCGTCGCGCAGGAGCTCGCGCACCGGGACCGCGAGCGCGTTCACCGTGTAGTCGCGCGCGGCGAGGTCGCCGGCGAGCGTCGCCCCGCGCCAGTCCGCGACGTCCACGCGCACGCCCGCCGCCACGACCCGCGCGGTGCCGCGCCCGGCGTCGAGGGGCACGAAGGCGCCGCCGAGCCGCGCGGCGAGCGCCCGCGCGAGGTCGAGGGCGCCCGCGGGCACCGCGAGGTCGAGGTCGGCCGGTCCGAAGCGCGCCGCGCGGGCGAGCCACGCGTCGCGCACGGCACCGCCGACGAGGACGGGCGCGCTCCCGCGCGGCGCCGCCGCGAGGACGGCACGCAGCGCGTCCCTCTGCGCGCGGCCCAGCCGGTCGAGGCTCAGCGCGGCCATGGTAGAGTCCCGCTACCCATCGCCACGATTTAAACAGGAGGGCGCCGGCGTGGCACTCAAATTACGCAAGGTCCGCTACGAGAAAAAGGGGCACATCGCCTACGTCACGATCGACAACGCCGAGCACGAGAACTGCCTCGAGGAAACCGTGGACCGCGACCTCTGGAGCGTGTGGCGCGACTTCCGCGATGATCCCAAGCTCTACGTCGCGATCCTGACCGGCGCGGGAACGAAGTCGTTCTGCGCGGGCTCGGACCTGCGGTACTACGTGGAGACCATCTCGCGGCGGTCGCCTGAGTGGAACCGGCGGCGCGCGCAGGAGGGGCCGAACCTCGGCGGCATCACCAAGGGGATCGACGTCTGGAAGCCGATCATCGCCGCGATCAACGGCTACTGCCTCGCGGGCGGCATGGAGCTCGCGATGGCCTGCGACATCCGCATCGCCGCCGACCACGCGAAGTTCGGCGTCGTCAACCGCCGCTGGAACGTCGGCGCCGAGTCGGGCCTGACCCAGCGGCTGCCGCACATCGTCGGCCTGGGCGTGGCCCTCGACCTCCTGATCACGGGGCGCTGGTTCGACGCGAAGGAGGCCTACCGCATCGACTTCGTGAGCCGCGTGGTGAGGCGCGCGCGGCTCATGGAGGAATGCACGAAGCTCGCCGAGCGGATCTGCGAGTATCCGCAGTCCTCGCTCCGCACCGACAAAGAGGCGTGCATCCGCGGCCTCGGCAGGACGCTCGAGGAGGGGTTGAGGCTCGAGAACACCCTCTGGAACACGAACCTCGGGCTCCCCGACACCCTGAACGGGCCCAAGGCGTTCATCGAGAAACGGAAGTTCGTCCCGACGCAGGAGGTGTAGCGTCCCGGCTGGCCGGGCGGGAGCCCTCCGAGACCCGTAGCTTCCGGGCGTCGCTCCGGCGCCGGATCTCGTCGGACATGGCGCTGCTGCGGTGCTTGACGACGCTGAGCATCCGTGCCAGCCGGTTCCCGACGCGCTCGCTGCCGAGCACGACGATCGTGTTCGCCGTCGCGCCCACGTCGCCGGTGGCGACCTTCCGCGCGAGCAGGTCCTCGATCCGCGTCTCCTCCGTGGTGACGAGCAGGAGTGTGGTGACGCGCGCGTGATCGTAGCGGTGGGCGTCGATGAACGCGCGGTGCTTCCACACGGGCAGGCAGATCTCCATGCCGAGCGTTTCGGCGTCGCGGTGGATCGTCTTGCGATAGAGCTCGTCGAACATGAAGAACTGGATCGAGTCAGCCGGCGAGTCCATGGGCTCGACGCCGTCCACCACCACGCGGCGCGCGCCCGCGGCGAAGTGGAAGTAGAGGAACGGGCGCACCGTGTAGAGGGCGTGGTTGTACATCGCCTTCCAGTTCCAGTCGAACTCGACGCCGCCGTCGGGCGTCGGCACCTGGAAGTCGCGGGCGCGCCCGACCCACCGGAGGGCGTTGGAGTAGAACGCCTCCAGCTGGCCGGGCGGCGGGTACGGATCACTCATCGGCGTCACGGTGTGCGTCCACTCCCCGAGCGGCCACCCGAAGAGGCGCGCGGCGTACTCGTCGTGCTGCTGCGAGTCGCCGCGGCCGTTCATGTCGAGCACGACCCCGCGCGCGCCGTCGGCCACGCGGCCGTGGTCGGCGAAGGTGAGGCCGAGGTGGGTCTTGCCGATGCCGGTGGCGCCGTAGACGCAGGCGAGGGTGCCGGGCAAGAGGCCGCCGCCGAGCATCGCGTCGAGCTTCGGGAGCCCGGTGGAGACGCGGTCGGTCATGAGCGTGGATTCTACACTAGGGCCCGCGCCGGCCCTTCGTCCTGAACTGGCCCTCGTAGAGGCGCCGCAGCTCGTCGAGCGTCGTCGCCTGCCCCGGCCCCTTGTCGTCGCGGATGCGCGTGATCCGCGCGAAGCGGAGGGCGAGGCCCGAGGGGTACGTGGGGCTCTTCTGGATCTCGTTGTAGGCCACCTCGACGACGACCTCGGGCCGCACGCGCACGGTGTAGCCGTCGTCGTCGCCGGTCGCGAGGGCCCGCAGGCGCTCGGTCATCGCGGCGAACTGGGCGTCGGTCAGCCCCTTGAAGGTCTTGCCGACGTCGGCGAAGGCGTCGCCGTCGCGCACGGCCAGGTGATAGTTCGAGAGCCACCCGGTGCGCCGGCCCGAGCCGCGGTCGGCGGCGACGATGACGCAGTCCACCATCTCCGCGGTCTTCAGCTTGAACCAGCGCTTGCCGCGCCCGCCGGGCTCGTACGGGCTCCGGAGGTCCTTCGCCATCACGCCCTCGTGGCCCGCGGCCAGCGCGCGCTCGAAGAAGGCGCGCGCGGCCTCGGCGTCGCCGACGAGCAGGCGCTCCGCGAGGTGGCGCCCGCCGGTCACGCGCTCGAGCTCCTCCCACCGCCGCTCGTAGCGCGCGTCGATGAGCGAGCGGCCGTCCGCCAGCAGGCAGTCGAAGAAATGGGTCGCGAGGGGCATCTCGCGCACGAGCGCCTCGACCTCGTGCGTGCGGCGGAAGCGCCGCATCAGCTCCTGGAACGGCAGCGGCCGGCCCGCCGGGTCGAGCGCCACGACCTCGCCGTCGAGGATGAAGGGCGCGCCGTCGAGCCCGCGGGCGAGCGCGACCACGTCGGGCAGGCTCCGCGTCACGTCGGACAGGCGGCGCGACCAGACGGCGACGCGCGCGCCGTCGTGGTGGAGCTGGATCCGCGCGCCGTCGTACTTGTACTCGAGCGCGGTGCGTCCGCCGTGGGCGGCCAGCACCTCGTCGAAGTCCTCCGCGATCTCGGCGAGCATCGGCAGGAGCGGGACGCCGGGCCGCGCGACGGTGGCGGCGAGGGCCGCGGCGCCGCCGCCGAGTGCCAACTCCGCGACCGTCGAGAGGTCGCCGACCAGCAGCGCGGCCCGCCGGGCCGCGGCGACCGGCACCCCGGCCGCGCGGGCGATCGCCTCGAGGACGAGCCCGTCGGAGACGCCCGTGCGCATCTCCCCTCCGATGATCCGGCGGAGCACCGCGCGCTCGGGCTCGCTCGCCCGGGCCGCGAGGGCGCGCAGGCGCTCCTCCCGCGCCCGCCTGGAGCCCGGTCCCTGCGCGTCGGCCACGGCCGCGAACTCCCGGGCGACGTCGCCGAGCTCGAGCGGCGGCCCGGCGGTCGGCGCGTCCACATCCGGGAGCCCGCGCACGCCGAGGACGCGCGGGTCGGAGGCCGGGAACGCGCGGCCGGTCAGGAAGGCGACGGCGGTCGGCACCTCGCCCGGCGGCAGCGCGCGGAGGAACTCGGCGACGAGCCGCAGCTTCTCGAGCCGCGCCGGGCGCGTCTCGAGCTCGCCGACCAGCGTCGCCAGGCGCCCGAGCTCGGTCACCCGCTCATTCTAGCGGGCGCCGCCCATCCTTGACTTCGCCCGAGCGCGCGCCCTACGCTCGTTCTATGCGTCGCCGTGTCTTCTACGACGCGAGCTCGCGCGCCGCGACGGCCGCCGCCGCCCTCGTCGCCGACCGCTTCGACGTCGGCGCGCTCGCCGCCGACGCCGTGACGGCCGCCGCCGCGCCGACCGTCGTCCTCGTCGGCGAGGCGACCGAGCTCGCGCCCCCGTCGAACGGCCACGTGCGCGTGGTCGGCCTGGTGGACGCCGCGTCGGCGGGCCCCTGGCCCGCCCACTGGTACGCGCTCGTGCCCGCGGGCGCGGGGCGCGCGATGCTCGAGCGCGCGGTGGAGAACGCCCTCGCCGACGCCGAGCGCGCCGCCGAGGTGGCGCGGCTCGACCGCGAGCTGTCGGAGCTGAACGCGATCGGGATCCGCCTCTCCGCCGAGCGGAACCCGCGCGAGCTCCTCGAGACGATCCTGACGAAGGCGCGCGAGATCACGAAGAGCGACGCCGGCTCGCTCTACCTCGTAGACGAGGCGCCCGACGGGACGCGCCAGCTCCGCTTCGCGCTCGCCCAGAACGACAGCGTGGAGTTTTCCTTCCGCACGACGCGGCTCCCCCTCACGCGCGAGAGCGTGGCCGGCCACGTCGCGCTCACCGGGCAGATCCTGAACCTCGCCGATGCGTACGCGCCGCCGGCCGGCGCGCCCTTCCAGATCAACCGCTCGTTCGACGAGCAGGCCGGTTACCGCACGAAGTCCATGCTGGTCGTGCCGATGCGGACGCCGCAGGGCGAGACGATCGGCGCGCTCCAGCTCATCAACTGCAAGCCCGACTTCGCGATGGTCCTCCGCTCCCCGGAGGAGGCCGAGCGCGTGGTCACGCCGTTCGACGCCCGACACGAGAAGCTCGCGGGCTCGCTCGCGTCCCAGGCGGCCGTCGCGGTCGCCAACAGCCGGCTCTACGAGTCCATCCGCCAGCTCTTCGAGGGCTTCGTGCAGGCGTCGGTCACCGCCATCGAGTCGCGCGACCCGACCACCTCCGGCCACTCGTTCCGCGTCGCGAGCCTCACGGTCGGCCTCGCGAGCGCCGTGGACCACGTCAGCACGGGGCCATACGGCGGGACGCACTTCTCGATGGACGAGATGATGGAGCTGCGTTACGCCGCGCTCCTCCACGACTTCGGCAAGGTCGGCGTGCGCGAGCAGGTGCTCGTGAAAGCCAAGAAGCTCCACCCCGGCGAGCTCGACCGGATCCGCCAGCGCGTCGAGGGCGTCAAGCGCGGGCTCGAGTTGAGGTACGCGGGCAAGAAGATCGACTACCTCCTCGAGAAGGGGCGCCGCCGGTTCCACGAGCAGGCCACGGCGTACGACGCCGAGCTCGCCGCGTACCTCGCCGAGCTCGACGACAGCCTGAACCGCATCGTGATGGCGAACGAGCCGGCGGTGCTGCCGCGGGATGTCGTGGCCGAGATCGAGCGGCTCGCGCTCCGGAGCTTCGAGGACCACCTGGGCAACCGCCACACGGTGATCACCCCCGACGAAGCCGCGATCCTCGCGATCCCCAAGGGCAGCCTCACGCCCGACGAGATCCAGCAGATCCAGTCTCACGTGGTCCACACCTACCAGTTCCTCGCCCAGATCCCGTGGACCAAGGAGTTCCGGCGGATTCCGGAGATCGCGCGCTCGCACCACGAGAAGCTCGACGGCTCGGGCTACCCGTACGGGGTGAAGGCGGACGAAATCCCGCTCCAGTCACGCATCATGACGATCGCCGACATCTACGACGCGCTCACCGCGGGCGACCGGCCCTACAAGGCGGCGGTGCCGGTCGAGGCGGCGCTCGACATCCTCGCCGCCGAGCGCCGGGCCGGCCGGATCGACGGCGGGCTCTTCGACCTCTTCCTGGGCGCGAAGGTGTACGAGCGCACCCACGTCCCCCCGCCTAACCCGCGAGAAGGAGACAGACGCCGGCCCAGCCAGTGAGCGCCGCGAGCGCCATGAGCGCGCGCGCCACCTCGAGGACGACTCGTCGACTCCCCACGTGTTGAGTGGTCGGCGCCAAAAAAAAGGCGCGGGTGCTCCGGCGATGGAGAAGCGTGTACGTGACGGCGTGGGAATGCATGGAAGCCTCCTGACTCAGAACCCGCGAAGCACTCCGATGACCTTGCCGAGGATCCTCACCTGGCGCGCGGCCGGGTCCACGACGATCGGCTTCATCGCCGCGTTCTCCGGCTTCAGCACGACGCGCTGGCCGTCGCGCAGGTAGCGCTTCACGGTGGCCTCGGCGTCGCCTCCCGCCTCGGACTCGAGCAGGGCGACGACGATGTCGTTGGGCTGGGCCGTGTCCTGACGGCGGACCAGGACGAGGTCGCCGTCCACGATGTGGGCGTCGATCATGCTCTGGCCGCGGACGCGGAGCGCGAACACGTCCTCGCCGCGGTCGGCGAGGGCCGACGCCGCGACCGGCAGCTCGCCCTCCCGGTTCTCCTCGGCGAGGAGCGGCGAGCCGGCGGCGATCCGGCCGAGGATCGGGACCGCGCGGTAGGCGCGCGGGCCCACCGGCTCCGTGAGCGTGAGGGCGCGCGAGGTGCGTCCGGCGCTCGGGCGCCGCTGGAGCGCGCCCTTGCGCTCGAGCGCGCGGAGATGGTCGAAGGCGGCGCGCGGCGTGACCTTGAAGCGGTGGGCGATCTCGCGCACGGTCGGCGGCGCCCCGTGGCGTGCCTGAAAGCCCCTCATGAACTCCAGGACCTCCCGCTGCTTCATCGTCAGCTCGCGCATGGCGGCCTCCCGTGGCTCTGGATGATACTCAACGCGTGTTGAGCTTGTCCAGGAAAAAAAGAGCCGGTCAGGAGGAGGGCTCCCAGGGCTCGCAGACCGGACACGCCACGCAGCCCTGGTCCCGCGCGTCCGCGACGTGCTTCCAGTACTGGCGCTCGGTCTCGGGGATCCGCTTCACCCAGGCGCAGTCGCTCTTGTGGAAGAGGCGCGAGCCCCGCTGGCTGCAGAACGGCTCGCCCGGCTCGGCGACCGCGACGGCGGCCGCCGTCTCGAGGGCGGGCGTGGCCTCGGTCTCCGACGGGAGCGCGGGCGCCGGCGTCTCGGCCGCGGGCGGCTGGATCACGGGGTCGAGATCGTGCACGTGCAGGTTCGTCTCGACCGTCTGCCGGAACTCGTCGCTCGCGCGCCTGAACTCGCGCATCGCGCGGCCGAACATGCGCCCGAGCTCGGGGAGCTTCGAGGGTCCGAAGACGAGCAGGGCGATGACGGCGATCAGGAGCATCTCCTGGAGGCCGACGTCGAACATGGCGACCTAGATTATCACGCGGCCGCGGGGCCGACGCCCGCGGCGGCGGCGAGCTCGGCGAACGAGCCGACGACGAGGTCGGCGGCGCCGGCGGGGCCGCCCGCGGGAGCGTAGAGCACCGTGCGCATGCCGACGGCGCGCGCGCCGGCGATGTCCGACGGCACGCTGTCGCCCACCATCGCCGCCGACGCCGGCGGCAGGCCCAGCCGTTCGAGCGCGATGCGGAAGAGCGGCGCCTCGGGCTTGCCGACGACGACGGGCCGGACGCCCGCGGCGACGGCGACCGCCTCGACGAGGGCGCCGCAGCCCGGGAGGAACTCGTCGCCCTCGAGCGGCAGGCGCGGGTCGACGTTGGGCGTGACGAGGGGCGCGCCCGCGGCGCAGGCGCGCGCGGCGGCGGTGAGCCGCTCGTACGTGAGGTCGAAGTCGTTGCCGACCGCGACGACCGTCGCCCGCCGGTAGTCCTTCACGGGGACGACCTCGTGACCGGCGCGCGCGATGACCCGCGCGAGCTCCTCGGCGCCGATCACGAGCACGCGCGAGGGGCCGTAGCGCCGCGCGATCACGTCCCCGATGATCTCGAGGGGCGTGAGCGCGTGCTCGGCGGCCGCGACGCCGAGCGCGCGGAGACGCCGGCGGATGTCCTCGCCGGTCGCGCGCGAGTTGTTGGTCACGAACGCGAGCCCGCGCCCCGCGCGGTGGAGCGCCGCGAGCGTCTCCCCCGCCCCGGGGTTCAGCGCGTCGCCGTTCCAGACGCAGCCGTCGAGGTCGAAGACGAAGCCGCCGACGCCGGCCAGCGCGGCCGCGGGCACCGGCGTCAACCCTCGCCCGTCGAGCGCGCGAACTCCGCGATCGCGTCGGCGTAGACGCGCTCGGTCCGCTCGGCCACGCTCGCCCAGCTGAACTGCGCCTCGACCCTGCGGCGGCCGGCGCGCCCCATCGCCCGCGCGAGCGCTTCGTCCTCGAGCACGCGCCGGAGCGCCGCGGCGAGCTCGTCGGGACGGGACGGCGGCACCAGGAGGCCAGTCTTGCCGTCCTCGACGACCTCGACGATCCCGCCGACGGCGGACGCGACGACCGGCGTCTCGCACGCCATCGCCTCGAGGTTGATCAGGCCGAAGGGCTCGTACACCGAGGGGCACGCAAAGACGGCGGCGTGGCTGTAGAGCTGGACGACGGTCTCGACGGGCGCCATCTCGCCGATCCAGAGGACGTTCGGCTGCCGCGACACCGCGCGGCGCAGGCGCTCCTCGATCTCGGGCGTGTCCGGCGCCGAGGCGCAGAGGACGACCTGCACGCCCTTCGGCAGCCGGGGCGCCGCCTCGAGGAGGTGGAAGATCCCCTTCTGATCGGTGATCCGGCCGACGAAGAGGACGTAGGGCGGTCTGACGCCGAGGCGGTCCAGCGCGTCGCGCCGCTCGGTGCGCCGGAAGCGCTCGGGGTCGATCCCGTTGTGGATCACCACGACCTTCGCGGGATCGGCGTCGAAGTGCGCGAGGATGTCCTCGCGCATCCGGCTCGAGACCGCGATCACGCGGTCGGCGGCCTCCACCGCCGTCTTCTCGATCCAGCTCGAGAGCAGGTAGCCGCTGCCGAGCTGGTCGGCCTTCCACGGCCGGAGGGGCTCGAGGCTGTGGAGCGTCACGACGAGCGGGATCCGGTGGAGCGTGCGGATCCAGAGGCCCGCCATGTCCGCGTACCACGTGTGGGCGTGGGCGACGTCGGCGTCCACCGGGTCGCGCGCCATCGCGAGCCCGATCGAGAGGGTCTCGAGGGCGGGCGCGAAGCGCGGCCCGTCCGCCCCCGCCGCGAGGCGCGCCCAGGGCGCGTAGCCCCGGACCGTGACGCCCTCGGGCGCGGCGCCGGGCGCGCGCTCGCCGAAGCAGCGCACCTCGACGGGCATCCGCCGCGCCAGCGCGCGCGAGAGCTGGTCCGCGACCACGCCGGCCCCGCCGTAGACGTGCGGCGGATACTCGCGCGTGAGGAGCAGCGCCTTCACGAGGCGGGGGCCTCGCCCACCTCGTCCGCGTCCTCGCGACGCTCGAGCTTGCGCGCCACCGTGCGCACGTCGATGCCGAGGAGCTTGGCCGCCTGCGTCTTGTTGCCCCCGGTGATGCGGAGTGTCTCGTCGAGCAGGCGCTGCTCGATCTCGCCGAGCGGGGTGCCGACCAGTTCCAGGATGGCGTCGCGCGGCGCGCGCTTCACGCCGACGATCTCCTCCGGCAGATCTTCGGCGTCGATCCGGTCCTTCCGCGCCAGCACGACGCTGCGCTCGACGAGGTTCTCGAGCTCGCGGACGTTGCCCGGCCACGCGTAGGCCTCGAGACGCTCGATGGCCTCGGCGCTGAACCCCTCGAGCTTCCGGCCGTTCTTCGCGGCGTAGATGCGCAGGAAGTGCTGGGCGAGGACGCGGACGTCCTCGTAGCGCTCGCGGAGCGGGGGCACGCGGACGGTGATGACATTGAGCCGATAGTAGAGGTCCTCGCGGAAGCGCTTGCCCTTTACCATCTGGATGAGGTCCTGGTTGGTCGCCGTGACGATCCGGACGTCCACGCGGAGCGAGCGCGTGCCGCCGAGCCGGTCGAACTCGCCCTCCTGCAGGACGCGCAGGATCTTCGGCTGGGTCACCGGCGAGAGGTCGGCGACCTCGTCGAGGAACAGCGTGCCGCCGTCGGCGAGCTCGAAGCGCCCCTCCTTGCGCCCGGCCGCGCCGGTGAATGCGCCCTTCTCGTACCCGAAGAGCTCGGACTCGAGCAGCGTCTCCGGCAACGCGGCGCAGTTCACCGCCACGAACGGGCCCTTCCGCCGCGCCGAGCGCTCGTGGATCGCGCGGGCCACGAGCTCCTTGCCCGTGCCGCTCTCGCCCTGGAGCAGGACCGTCGCCGAGCTGTCGGCGACCTGCTCGACGACCGTCATCATCCGGCGGAACGCGGGGCTCGAGCCGATGACCACGCCCTGCTGGAGCAGGTCGTCGAGCCGCTGCTGGAGGGCGCGGTTCTGCTGGATCAGCTCGCGGCGCTCGAGCGCCTGGCGGATGAGGCGGAGCACCTGGGCGCGCCGGAAGGGCTTGGTGAGGAAGTCGTAGGCGCCCTCTTTCATCGCCTTCACGGCCTCCTCGACGGTCCCGAACGCGGTGAGGAGGATCACGTCCACGTCGGGGGCGATCGCCTTGGCCGCGCGCAGCACCTCGATGCCGGTGAGCCCCGGCATCTTGAGGTCGGTGAGGACGAGGTCGATCCCGCCCCCCTGCAGACGCTCGAGCGCGGCGTTGCCGTCGGAGGCGAGGAGGACCTTGTAGCCCTCGCGCGTCAGCGTCCGCTCGAGGCTCTCGCGGAGCCCGGGGTCGTCGTCGGCCACCAGCAGCGTCGCGGGCTCAGGCATCCACGTCCCTCGTCGCCGGCACGCGCTTGATCGGCAGGCGGATCGTGAAGGTCGCGCCCCGCCCCGGCCGGTTCGCCCAGCGGATCTCGCCGCCGTGCTCCTCGACGATCTGGCGCGCGATCGAGAGACCGAGGCCCGTACCCTGGGGCTTGGTCGTGAAGAACTGCTCGAAGAGCCGCGCACCGACGGCGTCCGGGATGCCCGAGCCCGTGTCCGACACCGCGATCTCGGTGGCGTCGCCGGCGAAGTGGCTCGCGATCGTCAGCTCGCCGCCGCTCGAGAGCGCCTCGAGCCCGTTCTTCACGAGGTTCAGGATCGCTTGGCGCATGAGCCCGCGGTCGATCTCCGTCATGGGCACGTCCGGGTCAATCTCCACGCGCACGGCGAGTCCCTGCCTGCTCCAGACCGGGCGGACGAAGTCGGCGAGCTCCTGGACGAGCTGGTTCACCGACTCTTCCTCGAAGTTCGGCTTCGGGAACCGCGCGAAGGCCAGGTACTCCTCGGTGATCGCGTCGAGCGTGTTGACCTGGTCGCGGATCGCCCGCACGAGCCCCGTCGCGTCCTCCATGTCCTGGCCGGCGCGCCCGCGCACGATGTCGCCGAGCATCTCGGCGTTCAGCTCGATCGCGCTGATGGGGTTGCGCACCTCGTGGGCGACCTTGAGCGAGACGCGGCCCACGGTCGCCATCCGCTCGGCGACGAGCAGCTCCTGCTGCGCCGTCTGGAGCCGCGAGAGCGTCCCCGTGAGCTCGACGTTGAGCCGCTCGACCTCGGTACGCGCCCGGCGCTCGCGATCCGCCACGTGCCCCAGGGCGTACGCGGGCAGCCCGACGAGCCCCATCAGGAATACCACCGCCGTCCACGCGGCGTTGGGCGGCGCGAGCCACGCCGCCGTCCAGTAGAGCAGGCCGGCGACCGCGGCGAGCAGCAAGCCGACCCACCTCCCGAAGTAGTAGGCGTTGACGGCGACCAGCGGGTAGAAGAGGTTGACGAAGAGGCTGTCGCCGCCGCCGGTGAGCGAGAGGAGCACGAAGACCACCGCGAGGTCGATCGCGAGAGCGCCCACGAAGATCGCGGCCGTCGCGCGCGGCTTCACGGTCACGAGGGCGAAGATGCACACCTTGTAGGCGGCGAACCAGAAGACGAGGTTGAAGAGGTCGATCCGGTGACGTGGCCGCAGGGGGACGACGCCGAGGGTGGCGAGGCCGCCCACCATCACGACGGCGAGGAGGACCGCGAAGACCCGCTCGTCGCCCTCGAGCAGCCGAAAGATCGCGTGCCAGGGCTTCCGTTCGCCTGACGTCACGCCAGTCTCCACGCCGACTATAGCATTACGCGCGCCGCGCCTTGCGGTACGCCCGGAGCGCGAGCCACACGGCGACGGTGAGGACGGCGACGAGCGCCGCCCAGCGCTCGACGCGGTGGACGTCGGCGAGCACGCTCTCCACCCGGTCGGCGAACGCGAAGGCCAGGGCGAAGCCCGCGGGAAGGCCGAGGCAGGCGGCGGCCGCGTCCGCCGCGAGGAACTTCCAGAACGGGACCCGTGCGATGCCGGCCGTGAGGAACGCCGCCGCCCGGAGCCCCATCACGTGGCGGGCGCCGAAGACGATCTTCGCGCCGTGCTCGCGGTACGCCACGAGCAGACGCGCCGCGCGCGCCGCGGGGAGGATGCGGCGGACGGGCCGCCAGTCGAGCACCCGCTCGCCCCAGTGGTGACCGGTCCAGTAGAGGACGGCGTCGCCGGCGAGGGCGCCCACGAGGCACACGGGCAGCGCGAGCCACCACCTGAAAATCCCGGCGCGTGAGAGAACACCGGCCGCGACGACCGGCACCTCCTCGGGCACCGGCAGGCCGAGGCCGGCGCCCAGGAGAACCAGGAAGAGCCCGACATATTGGAAATGCCGGATGAGGAAATCGACCACGCGCACCTCGGCAAGATTCGGCCCGCGGCTCTTGCCAACAAGTGTATACTTCGCCTGTCTGGTGCGGTCGTCGGTTCGCCGGGAACCTTCCTCCCCGCCAGGCCGCGTCCCCGACCTCCTTCCGAGCTCAGGGCCGTGCAAAGCGTCGGAAGGCACAAGG
>Ga0209648_10000419_pt1 | contig 32397 bp, 32 predicted proteins | sample GraSoi2013_115cm_FD_185830 | JGI IMG/M metagenome (GOLD analysis project Ga0209648, IMG submission 185830) | Grasslands soil microbial communities from the Angelo Coastal Reserve, California, USA - Sample 9_17_2013_115cm (SPAdes) (version 2) | ecosystem: Environmental > Terrestrial > Soil >...
AACGTTGCCGGCCTCTTCGATCTGGCCGATGGCAAATTGTATGGACTGTCCTTCGATCGGCTCCGCGGGCAACTGAACGTATCGCCGAATGAGGTGCGCATCGCGGACGCGGAGCTGCGATTCTTCCCGCCAGGAAAAGAACATGGGCGCGGCGCGGGAATTGTCACCGGATCGGCTGGTTACCGCTACGAGGATCAGACGCTTTCCGCGGAACTCGTAGGCGCTGCGCTTCCGCTGGAAAATTTTGAAAAATTGCAATCGACGCGGTTGCCTGTAGGAGGCCAGGTATCTTTCCGGCTGAAGGCCAATGGCCCGTTGAGGTCACCGCTCGGCGAAGGGACGTTTCGAGTCGTGGACCTCCGGATCGGCGAGGTGACGGTGGGAAGCTTCACCGGCAATCTGACATCAGACGGCCGCACGGCACACCTGGAATTGGGCTCCGCCATGACGACAGGAGAAGTATCCGGCGGCTACACACTCGGACTTGCCGATCCCTATCCACTGAGCGGGAAGGTTTCGATCAAGAACATTGACCTGAACCCCTTCCTGCTCGCCGCATTGCACCTGAAAGAATTCAGCGGCCATGCGTACGCCGATGGCGACATTTCTGTGAATGGATCGCTAAAGCAACCGCAGGGCATCATCGTGGATACAAATCTGTCGCGTCTGGCAATGAATTACGCCAACGTGCGGCTGGAAAACAGCGGCCCGGTTCATTTCCGATCGACGAAGGATAGCCTGGAGATTAGCCCAGTCACGCTGCGCGGAACGGACACCAATTTGCAGATTACGGGTACGGTGCTGTTTGCCGGGCGCCGCACGGTCGCATTGCGCCTCAACGGCTCTTTGGACCTGCGGCTTCTCAGCGGTTTTGTGCCCGATGTCGACGCACGCGGTCCGGCGCAAATCAACGCTTCCTTCGAAGGGACACTAGACCGGCCGCGAATCACCGGCCGCGTGCACATCGAAAATGCTTTCGCCCGCGCTAAGGATTTCCCCACGGGACTCAGCGCCATCAAGGGCGACATGGTATTCGACGCGACGCGTCTGACCTTCGAGAATATGAGCGCGGAATCCGGCGGAGGCAAGCTGTATCTTACCGGCAGCGTGAATTACGAGGAGAGCCCGCTTCGCTACGACGTCAGCGTTCGCACCGATCGAGTGCGCATTCGCTACCCAGAAGGCATGAGCTGGCTGGTGGGAGGATCGTTGAGGCTGACTGGCACGCCGGAGGCTGGACTGCTTTCCGGACGGGTGACCATCGATCGCGTCACTCTCACACAAGGCATCGAAGTCGCGAGCCTGCTGGTGTCGGCAAAACAAGGCATCAGTGGCCCCACGACCAGTTCACCCTATCTGCGCAATCTGCAATTCGATGTCGAAGCCTTGTCGGCGCCCGATGCGCGCATGGAATGGCCCGGCGCGCAACTGCAGGCCGATGCGAATCTGCGCGTGCGTGGAACCTGGGAGCATCCGATTCTTCTCGGGCACATCCACATCCTCTCCGGTGATTTGTATTTTGCTGGCAACCGTTACCGCGTCTCGCGCGGCGATCTCAATTTTTCCAATCCGTTCCGGCTGGATCCGGTTTTGAACGTGGAAGCGACCACCACGATTCAGCAATATGAGATCACGTTGAATTTCAATGGCCCGGCCAGCAAGCTTACGCTGGCGTATCGCTCCGATCCGCCCCTTCCGGCGAACGACATCGTGACCTTGCTGGCTCTGGGGCAAACGAGCTCCGAGGCCACCGCGCGGAGCGGCGGTACTTCACAGAGTGGAACAGCAGGGGCGTCGGCGATACTCTCGGAAGCGATTTCCAGCCAATTGGGCGGCCGCCTGGAACGCCTGTTCGGGATAACGCGCCTTCGCGTTGATCCGGGCCTCGCTGGAGTGGGCTCGACGGGCTCGCAACAAAGCGCGGCGTCGCGCATTACCGTAGAACAACAGATTACACGGAACCTGACCATCACTTACGTTTCGAACGTGAGTTCGACGCAGCAGCAGGTGATTCAAGTGGAATACAACGTGGACCGGAACGTCTCTGTGGTCGGGCTGCGCGATCAGAACGGAACGTTTGGCATCGACATAAAAATCAAAAAGCGCTTTAAGTAGCCGGAAAGCGCTTCCTGAACTGCAATTCACATTATTGCGGAGCTTGCTGTTGGGCTGGCACTTGCTGGGACGCTTGCGCCTGCCCATGCTGTTGTCCCCGGCGCTGCTGCCAGAGGCGCTGGCCCTGACCGTTCCCGAGCCGCGCCGACTGTCCAATCTCCGGATTCTGTTGCTTCAATTCCGCGAGCGCATCCTTGGCGGCTCTCGTGTTCGCAGCACGGATCGCAGCCTGCGTTTCACGCCCGATCTTGGGCATCTCCGCGCCGACCTTCTGACCTAGCGGCGAGCCGTAGAACTGCAGCAGCCCCTTGATTTCATCATCGGTGAAGTGCTTGTCGTAAAATACCACGAGTTGATCCGTGACCTGGCCAACGTCGAATTTCTTCTGGTAGCTGGCGGCGAAGGCATTCACAAAGGCCTGGCCTTTGTCGTTGTTGGGCACGGTGGCAAGCAGTTTTTCCCGGGACTGTTCGATGGCGGAGTTCGCGCCGTCCTGCACGAGGTCCCGCGCGCCGACCAGCTCCATCAGCGAACGAATGTCCACTTCTTTCGCCGGGTCAATGGAGGAATTTGCCTGAGAAGGGGCAGCGTTGTTCTGTCCCTGGGTCGTACTTTGCGGCGCCGCTTGCACGGAGTTCTGTGAAGCTCCCTGAATCACCAGGAAAAACGTGCCGACATAAATGATAACCAGTGCAAAGACCGCTTTCATGGGTGCCTCCGTGGCGGGTGCGCTCGTGTTTGCGCCACGTCTCCGATTTTAGGAAGAGCCGCGCAGCGGCGCGAATGGATCGCAGTACAGTCGTGCCGCGTCGTTCACTGGCCCAACGTTCAGGTCCGGCAAGGGCGAGCAGATTTCTGCTACGATGCCTCGCGATGAACGAGACGGAAATGCAGGGAGGCGCGTCCCCGGGAGTGCCCGATCCCACGGCGATTATTGAACGAGAAGAAGGCCTCCGCCAGGAGCTCTCGCCGTGGCAGGTCGCCATGATCGGGCTGGGCAGCAGCATGGGGACGGGTTTGTTCCTAGGCAGCGCCATTTCCGTGAAGCTGGCGGGGCCGGCGGTGATTCTGAGCTTTATTGGTGCAGCGTGTATCGCAGTGACGATGATGTGGGCGCTGGCGGAGATGGCCGCGGCGCACCCGGCGGCAGGTTCGTTTGGCCTCTACGCGGAGATGTACTTGCATCCGTGGGCTGGATTCGCGGTTCGGCTCACCTACTGGGTGTGCATGATGGTGGTGGTCGGCAGCGAAGTCGTGGCCGCGTCGATTTATTGCAAATTCTGGTTTCCGGGAACTCCGGCGTGGGTTTGGATTGGCTTGTTCTCGCTTGTGATTCTCTGTATCAACTCCATCAGCATCGGGAGCCTTGGAATCGTTGAATATTGGCTTTCGATGATCAAGGTAGTGACCATTGTTGTTTTTCTGATGCTAGGGACGGCGCTACTGACCGGCGTGGGATTTCCGAAAGTCGGCTTCGCGAGCTACTCGGCACACGGGGGCTTTCTTCCGAACGGCTGGAAGGGCGTCGGCTTGGGCGTCGTTTTGGGGCTTTTCAGCTTTTTCGGAATCGAAGTTGTGGGAAGCACGGCCGGCGAAGCCGCGGATCCAAGGGTGGCAGTTCCGAAGGCAATGCGCAGGACACTCGCTGCGCTGGTGTTGTTCTACGTCGCGGGGCTCACGGTTGTCGTTGGAATTGTTCCGTGGACGCAGATCGGGCTCGGTGAAAGTCCGTTCGTGCGCGTTTTTCAGACCGTGGGTATTCCTGCGGCGAGTCACATCATGAATTTCGTGGTGCTGACGGCGGCGCTTTCCAGTGCGGTCGCCAATTTGTATTTTGCGGCGCGGCTGGCTTTTTCCCTGGCGCGCGGCGGCTATCTTCCAGCGGCGTTGGGCCGCTTGAGCGGAAAAAACATGCCGGTGGTTGCGGTGCTGGCTTCGGCAGGAGGAATGGTAGCGGCGCTTGTTCTTTCGGAGTACTTTAAGGATTCACTTTTTGTGTTCATGATTGGGCTCAGCACGTTTGGGGCGCTGTTCGCGTGGCTGATTACGTTGTTGACACATATTGCGTTCCGTCGCTTTCACAAACGGCTGGCAAGAGCATACCTTCAACTGGGGCCCCCTGGGCCCTGGGCGTCCCTCCTGGGGTTGGGAGGGATAGTGGCGGTCTTGGTCTCAACTTGGTGGGTGCCGGGATTTCGCATTACTTTGCGGGCTGGAGCGCCCTGGCTGGCGTTCATCACGGTATGCTACTTTGCTTGGAGAAGAGCTGGGTCCGGCAAGCCAGTCGAAGGAGGAGCGCACGATGGATGAACTTCTGAAGTGGCGCGGGGAATTTCCGATCCTGGACCGTACCACATACATGATCAGCAATTCGCTGGGTGCGATGCCTCGCGGCGTGTATGAGGCGTTGCGCTCCTACGCCGATTCCTGGGCGGAACGCGGAGTTCGTGCATGGGAAGAAGGCTGGTGGGAGATGGCCGTTGGCGTCGGCGACCAGATCGCTCCGCTGATCGGAGCGGGCGCGGGCGAGATATCGCTGCACCAGAATGTGACGCTCACCCAGGCGGTGATCTCGTCCTGCTTCGACTTCCGCGGGCCTCGCAACAAAGTCGTAATGGTCGAGCTGGAGTTTCCTTCGATCCAGTATTTCTACCATGAACAAAGCCGGCTCGGCGCCCGCGTCGAGGTCGTTCCATCGCCGGACAACATTCGAATTGATCTCGATAAGCTGCTCGCCGCCATCGACGAAACGACGCTCCTCGTTCCAATTTCACAGGTTCTTTTCCGCAGTTCCTTCATCGTCGACGCGCATGCCATCATTGAGAGGGCACACCATGTCGGCGCGCACGTGATTCTAGATGTTTTTCAGGCTGCCGGCACGATCCCTCTCGACGTGCGCAGCCTGGGTGTTGATTTTGTGGTAGGCGGAGTCCTCAAGTGGCTCTGTGGCGGACCGGGTGTCGCCTATCTGTACGTCCGCGAAGACTTGCGCGCGAAGTTGCGCCCCGCGCTTACAGGCTGGATCGCGCACCGCAGTCCCTTTGATTTTGAAACCGGCCCCATCGATCCGCGCGACGACTCCTTCCGCTATCTGAATGGCACTCCACACATTCCCGCGCTTTATGCGTGCCAGCCCGGACTGGAAGTCGTCAACAAGGCCGGCATCGGAGCCATCCGCGAGAAGTCCGTGAGGATGACCGCGCGCCTCATCGAAGGCGCTCGAGCTCGCGGCTGGCGCGTGAACACGCCGGAAAACCCTGCCGAGCGTGCCGGAACGGTTTCGGTGGAATGCCCGCATGCCTACGAGGTTTGCCGCGAGCTACTCGCCCGGGACATCATGGTCGACTACCGTCCCAAAGCCGGCGTGCGCCTCTCGCCGCACTTCTACAATCGCGAGGATGAATGCGACTTTACCCTCGGACAAATGGAAGAGATTCTGAAAACCGGCGCGTGGGAAAAACATGCGGCGGCAGTTACACATGCTTGAAAAAAAAGAATACGCTGTACAGCGTCTCGAAATGATTGAAAAGCAGTTGCGCCGCCGCGGCATCAGCGATACCGCCGTGCTTGGGGCGATGTCGGCAGTGCCGCGGCACGAATTTGTTGCCGAGGAGCTGCGTTCGCACGCGTATGATGACCTCCCCCTGCCCATCGGCGGTGGTCAAACTATTTCGCAGCCTTACATTGTTGCGGCCATGACCGTCGCGTTGCATTTGCAGCCAGGCGACCGGGTGCTGGAAATTGGCGCGGGCTGTGGCTATCAGGCCGCCGTGCTCTCCCGTTTAGCCAAGGAAGTTTTTACCATCGAGCGGAGGCCGGAGCTTGCTTCCAGTGCTTCCGCGAAGCTAGCGCGGCTCGGCTACGCGAACGCCCACGTTCATTGCGGCGACGGGACGCTTGGCCTGCCGGAACTCGCTCCTTTCGACGCCATCCTCGTTGCCGCTGCCGCTCCTGGGGCTCCGAAGCCGCTCCTCGCGCAGCTTGCTGAAGGCGGCCGCATGATTCTCCCCGTGGGGGCCGCGGAACATCAGGAATTGCAGCTCATCAAGAGGCGTGGCGACACTTTCCCAATGAGGATTTTAGAAGGCTGCCGATTTGTGCCGTTGGTCGGCCACCATGGCTGGCGGGAATCTTCCTAGCGATGAGCCCGACGGTCCCCGACCTCTCCGTCATCATCCCCTCGTACAATGAGGAATTGCGCCTTCCCGCCACGCTGGAGCGGATTGCGGCCTACCTTTCGACGTCCGGGCGGGAAGCGGAAATTCTGGTCGTGGACGACGGCTCGAAGGATGGCACGGCCGCTGTGGCTGAATATTTTCGCATCAAGATTCCCGCGCTGCGCGTGGTTTCGAATGGCGTCAACCGAGGCAAAGGCTACAGCGTACGCCACGGTATGCAGGAAGCGCGTGGCCGCATCGCGATTTTCACGGACGCGGATCTTTCCGCGCCGATTGAGGAAGCCGGCAAACTCATAGCGGCATTGGACACCAATGACGTGGCTATTGGCTCTCGGGCGATGGACCGCAGCCTGATCAGCGTGCACGAGTCGCGGTTCCGCGAATTCGCCGGAATCATTTTCAACAAGATTGTGCGAGGCATCTTGTGGCTTCCCTTTGTCGATACCCAATGCGGTTTCAAAGCGTTCCGGCGCGAGCACTGCGCGATCATCTTCGAGCAGCAGACGATTGAGCGATTCGGTTTCGACCCGGAGTTGTTGTACCTGGCGCGGCGTCATGGCCTGCGCGCCGTTGAAATTCCGGTGCGCTGGGGGCATTCACCAGCCACGAAAGTGAGCATGCTGCGCGACAGCATTCAGATGTTCATCGATGTCTTCACGATCCGGTGGAATTCGCTGAGGGGCCGTTACCCGCGCAAGGCGTGATTCAAGCCTCCTATGCTTTGTATCATAAAGTACTTGACAAGCCCGAGTCCCTTCGATAGCCTTCCTTCTATGGCGACCTCCGGTCCGCTTCGCTCCCCGCAACGTGAGCCCATCCCCATCGACGCTCGCGCCGCCGATCATCTCCGCTACATCCGCGAAACCATGGAGAGCGCCGCCGAATTTACTGCCGTGCCCGGCTGGGGAGGCGTGGCGATGGGGGTTACGGCGTTGGTGGCCGCGTTTGCAGCTTCGCGGCAGACCACGCCTCGGGCCTGGCTGGCGGTCTGGCTGATCGAAGCATTCGTCGCCGTGGCCATAGCGGCACCTGCGGCGGCCACCAAAGCGCACCGCGCCAACTCCGCACTTTTCTCCGGGCCAGGCCGCAAATTCGTTCTTAGTTTTGCGCCGCCAATTGTCGTCGGCGGCCTTTTGACCTACGCTCTTTATCACGCCGGCTTTCTCGCCGCCCTGCCGGGCGCTTGGCTCTTGTTGTACGGGACTGCCATTGTTACGGGCGGGGCGTTTTCCGTGCGTGTTGTGCCGGTGATGGGTTTGTGCCTGATGTTGCTTGGCGGCGCAGCGCTTTTCGCGCCGGCCGTTTGGGGAGATGCCCTCATGGCCGGTGGCTTTGGCGTCGTGCAGATCGGCTTTGGCTGGTGGATCGCCCGGCATTATGGAGGTTAACAGCAAATCTTATGGCTAAGTCCTCTACAGCGCATCAAGAACGTGTGCAGCGGTCTCGCGAGCGCGGCGCCCCCCTGGAAGCCATGCGGAATCCGGCCCGGGAAGCGGCGCCCGCGGACCTGGACCGGCTGATTCACGAGCGCATCCGCCTGGGTATCGTCAGCGCGCTGGCGGTGAACCGCTCGCTGACTTTTAACGAATTGAAAGCGCTGCTGAAAACCACCGACGGCAATCTGAGCGTTCACGCCCGTAAGCTGGAAGAGGCCGATTACATTGTTTGCACAAAGTCTTTCGCCGGGCGCTTGCCGAAGACGGAATTTCGCCTGGCGGCAGCGGGACGGCGAGCGCTGGAGCGCTATCTGAATCACATGGAGGCGCTGATCCGCGCGACGCGCGAAGGCTAAGCGCAAAAAATTTTTTGAGTCTCGCCTTTGTATTGTAGAGTAGTTTGTGCCACTTCCTCCGCGACGGAGAAGGAACGTGCTCATTCATCCTTTGACCGTACGGCAAATTCCCACCGCGCAGCCGTCCATCGCCCAGGCTCCGCGGCTCCACGTAGCCATCATCTCGGACGGCAATGGCCGCTGGGCCACTTCGCGGGGTTTGCCTCGCTCCGCTGGCCATCGCGCGGGCGCCGAAGTAGCTCGCCGAGTTATCGAAGCCGCGCCCCACATCGGGATTCACACACTGACGCTTTTCGCACTCTCCTCCGCGAATTGGAAGCGTCCCGCGGCCGAAGTCCACGCGATCTTGCGGCTTCTTCACGAATACCTTCTTACAGAAACGACGCACTGTATCGACGAAGGGGTGAGACTCAGCATCATCGGGCGCCGGGATCGCTTGCCCGCCACGCTTCGCCAGGCCATCGTGGATTCGGAAGCCGCCACGGCACAGGGCACGCGTCTGCACCTTCGGCTAGCGGTGGACTATTCCGCCCGCGAAGCCATCTATCACGCTGCCTGCCGCTTTTACAAAGTTACGGAGCTTTCTCCCGAGTCCTTCAGCACCGTGCTTGCGGAGGTCCACCGCGGGGGCTCGACGGAAGTCGATCTGCTGATTCGTACCGGCGGCGAGCAGCGGCTTTCTGATTTTCTATTGTGGGAATGCGCTTTCGCGGAATTCGTTTTCCTGCAAAAACGGTGGCCGGAGTTTACCGCCTCCGATCTGGAAGCGGCTGTGAAGGAATTCAGCAGACGCGAACGCACTCGCGGCGCATTGCCGGATGCCATCGCCGGTTGATTCGAACTAAGCGAGGGCGGAGAGCAGACCATCTCGGAATTCATGCCGCACTTTGCCCGGTCGGCGCTTTAGGTGCGGGCGGCTGCCAGCTTCAGCTTTCGGATTCCAGCGGAAGCATCGAAATCGTCAAAGCGCCCTGACCGCGCGGCCCCTCATTTTGCAGCTTGCCGGGCGCGATCTATCGCGAAGGCTCTCTTCAGGACGCGTGTCGCCGTCTCCGTGAGATGAAATCGGGCGAGTTCCTCTTCGGTCGCGAATGCGAGGTCGGTTACATCACTCCCCGCGCGGGGCTCACCGGCGAGGCGTTCGCAAAGATAGTCTGCGATGACGAAGTGAAACCGTGGCCTTCGTCTCGACTGTGCGCCCGTTGGTCCCTCTTCAAGGTAAATCCGGTCGAACACCTCGATCAGCTCGAGGACACGAACCTCGATTCCCGTTTCTTCCAGCAATTCGCGAGCGACGCCTTCTTCCAAACTCTCGCCAATCTCCAACATGCCGCCCGGGATGGACCATTCGCCGCGCAACGGTTCGCTGCCGCGACGTATCAGCAGCGTGCGGCCCTGATCGATAATAACGCCCCCGATGCCAACCACCGGCTGTCCGGGGTACTCTCTGGAAGATGTCATTCGAATGGTCCTTCTGCCCATGACGCGATGGCGTTCAAAGCAGCGCTGTCATGCACGAGAGTTGACTTCATGCGCCGCGGTATATAATACGCTGCACAGTGGCGGGCACGGTCCTCGTACCCTCACACTGCAAACGACTGTACGGAGAGTGGAGCCGTGATCCGTTGCCCCGAATGTTCCGCCGAAATCGATGTCGACGAAGACGAAGTCGAAGAAGGCGAGATCCTGAGTTGTCCAGAATGCGAATCCGAACTCGAGGTCTCGCAGACGCATCCCGTCCACCTGAACCTTATCGCCGATGACTCGGACGAGGAGGACGACGAGGAAGATGAGGAGAAGACCGCAGAAAATGGCGACCTCATCGACAAGGACGAGGACGAGGAAGACGAAGAAGAAGAAGAGGACGAGGAGTAACAGGCGCCCTGCGCCGCCTGGCATGTTCCTCTGTTCGCATCTAAGCTTCCAAGGAGCAACAGAATGCACCGCCCGCAATGGACCACTATTCTCTGCGCGGCAGCAATTGTGGTTTCGTTTTTTGCGGCACTTGCACGAGCCCAGGAGCCTGCCCCACCGCCGTCCAGTTCGGTCCCCGCTTCGCACGCTCCCGCGCTTACGCCGGCCAATCCGGGCAAGAAAAAATACAGTCACGTAGATGATTTTCTCATTCGCGGAACCGTCTTTACCGACAAAGCGCTTTCGTTCCCTGGCGTGCAGGTTCGCATCCGGCGGATGGGTGAGAAGAAATTCCGCTGGGAGAGCTACACGAATTCCCGTGGCGAATTTGCAATCCGTGTACCCCAGGGCTCAAGCTATGAACTGGTGGTTCGCGCGAAGGGTTTCGCGGAGCAGACGCGCGCCATCGATCCGAAAATTGGCGCGAACGAGGAAAGCGTGACGTTCCGAATGCAGACAACGGAGGGAGGCAAGGGATGAACGCGCGGCGACATATTTGCGGTTTTGCGGTGATTCTCGCGTTTTTTGCGTTTGTTGGCGTTGCTCAGGACAAAAAACGTGAAGCGCAGCTCCGCACCGTCCGCGGCGTGGTGACGGACAAGTCCGATAGCCCGCTTTCCGGGAGTGTCGTTTTTCTGAAAAACGCGCGGACCAATTCCGTGCGCAGCAGCTACACCGATGACACCGGCAACTACCGCTTCAGCGGGCTGGATCCGAATGCGGATTACGAACTCCATGCGGAAAAAGAGGGTGCCAAATCCGCAACTCGTACGGTCTCCAATTTCGACAGCCGCAAGGACATCGTCCTGAATCTCAAAATCGACAAGAGAAAGACCTGAGCTTCTCCCACCTTCCCGTGCATGGCCGCAGTGCGAACTTATCAGGTTATCGAACCGGTGCTCCAGGCAGCCAAACTTTGCGATACGAGCATCTGATTCGAGTACACTCAAGAAATATTGGAGTGGAGCACCGTTCTGAAGAACGAAGGAATTATATTGCGCTACAGAAATATCTATAGCTTATCGGTGCTAGTTCTTGTGCTTACCGCGAACGCGGCGACCTGTACAGCTCAGGACAAACCGGACGCTCCAATGCCACAGCAGAGTGCCGTGCCCTCCGCGCCGCCTTCTTCAACGGAGGCCCGGGCTCTTCAAAAGAGCGACAACAACAGGGATGCTCCAGGAAAGGACGGTCAGAGCCAGACCAGCGGCACCTCTAATGACCGGCTCTTTTTTACCCTGCCCAACTTTCTGACGCTGGAGAACGCGAACCAGGTTCCGCCTCTCACGACGGGACAGAAGTATCGGGTCGTGGTTCGGAGTTCTTTCGACTATGTACTGTACCCCTGGTACGGATTCCTCGCAGGCATCAGCCAGGCGGAGAACAGTGAGCCCGGATACGGCCAGGGTGCGGCGGGGTACGGAAAGCGGTACGGAGCGGCCTTCGCCGACGGCACGATTGAGAACTTCTTGACTAGCGCAGTGTTTCCGTCTTTGTTGCGTCAGGACCCCCGGTTCTTCCAATCCGGCAACGGAGGTTTCTGGCGCCGAACTGGCTATGCCATGAGCCGCGTTATCATCACGCGAGGCGATTCTGGCCATTCGCAGGCCAACTACTCGGAGATTGTCGGCAGCGCCCTTTCCGCAGGTATTTCCACCTATAGCTACCATCCACGCGCGGATCGAAACGTGAGGAATGCGGCGAGTGTGTGGGGTTCACAAGTCGGGTACGACACGATAACTTTTGTCGTCAAAGAGTTCTGGCCCGACATTCGTCGTAAGCTGCACAAGAAATAGAAGCGTTTTCCAGCGGGAAGGTGGAATCAATTCACTGCTTGCTTCTGCACTTTCGCAAGGCAGCATGTGACGCACACGTCGTGCGCTTCAATCATTCAACGGCAAGAGGACCTGGATTGCGCGGGGCACGACTTCAATATCCACAGGGGTCGTCCCGATAATTTCACCGTCGCCGTGGAACACACATGGCCGGTTCGTCGTCAGCCGGACTCGTTGGGCTCTCCAGCGCTTCACCCGAGAAGTGCGCAACTCACCGCTTGCCATCAATCGAGGCAGTAGCGCCAACACCCCGATCTTGCTGAGATCTTCAATCGTAACGACGTCCAACAACCCGTCATCGAGTGTCGCGCCAGGCGCCAGTCTAAGACCGGCACCATAGGTCGGGGAATTCAACACCGCTGTGAGCAACGCTCGCCCCTCCCACGAAAGGAGGTCGCTCCCCGGAAAATCGATAAGAACCTCGATGGGCATGTACTCGACAAGCGCCCTTAGCGCAGACGCGATGTAACGAGATCGACCTGGAAGACGACGGTAAGCACCGCTCGCGTAGCGCGCCGCCTCGGCGTCAAGTCCAATACCTCCTCCGCCAGCAAACAAGCGAGTTCGCCCTTCGACAGTGCGCACTCTCACAAGATCAACGAAGCGCGGATTGCCACGCAGAATAGCTTCCGCCGCTTTCACAGGATCATGCGGCAACCCGAGCGCGGCGGCAAGATCATTTCCTCCTCCGGTCGGCAGGACACCTAGGAGCACCTCGGTGCCGAAGGCTGCATTGGCCAGCGCCTGAAACGTCCCATCTCCCCCCATCGCAAAAAGCGCGCGCTGTCCTTCCGAGATGGCCTTTTGCGCGGACGACTCGAGTTCTGCCGAACTGTTCGTCATGACAAATTGCGCAGGAATGTGCAACGATTCGAATAGTCTCTGCACTTGGCCCAGATAACAGACTGCACGGCCTCCGCCGGCCGCGGAGTTGACAAATATGATGAGACCAGAGTTGCGCAGAATGCCGGGAGCTTCCGCGCGATCCTTCATGCTTATGCTCCTCCGCTCCAGACAATTAATTTATGTTCACCGATTTTCAAGAAACATTTCATCGGTCTTTGCGCATTTCATACGCTGGAATGCGAGTTGAGCATACTACTTCGGAGCCGCTCCAGCCTGTAGCTGGATGCAAGCGGCACTCTTGGTGCTCGGGACGGTATGGGCAGCATGCTCGTGGAAGGAAATCAGTGGCTTAAGGCGCTGGATTACGACCTTGGATCCAGATCGATAAGGGGCCTAAAGATTGGTGCCGGCGGGGGGAATCGAACCCACGGCCTAGGGATTATGAGACCCTCGCTCTTCCACTGAGCTACGCCGGCGTGAGGCAGTTCTTTATGCTACGGATTCGCCTGCGAGCGTGTCAAGGCGTTGTACTCGGCACACGGGCGGCAGACCTTCACATGAGCCATGAACGAGCAGCCCAATTAAGTTGAATCGCTTTGGGCGAACTGAGTGCGGTGGAACGCGCGGAGCGATACCAGCCCGCAAACTTTGTGCTTGCTGTCTGACACTGCAGCCAAGCTAGTCCTATAATCTTTAGTACTAGGGTACTGTTGACCCGTACAGTCCCAAAACCTATCCTGCACGGGATCGAACACTGTACCACCCATCAGGGTAGGCGAAAGTCTATCGAAATGATGGGAAAGGATGGTGTGTATCGATACGTCGCAGGCTCATCGATTGAATAGCTTGACATTGATATACTAACGGATAGACTGCCTCCTGGGTTGTTCTTACCTCGGAGGCACAATGTCACGCAAACTTACGGTTATTTTCCTGGCCATGTTCGTTCTGGTCGGGGCTATGGGCTTGAAAACTCTGGTAGCGGCTCACGCCGACGGTGTAGTGATCGCCAACGGCACGGGCCCCGCGCCACCGCGCCCCCCCAACAGGTAGTTTATCCTTCTGCGGCCTAGGTCGGCCGCGGGTTGGACTGGGGCACAGAAACGGAAAACGTGCTCGGTCCTACGCAATTTCTAGTGTGGTCCCTGGGAATCCTCCTGGAGGCGAGTGTTTTGGTGTGTGCCGCCGCCAGACATTCTTTGCGACGCTATTTTTTCCTCAATCTGTACATGGGCACGACTCTCCTCGTAGAAATCAGTCGTTTTCAGATAGTTAGGAGCTTCGGTTATAGTTCTCAAGAATTTGCCTATTTTTACTATTATTCAGACGCACTTCTCACGATTCTTCTGTATTTTGTGCTGATCAGTCTCTACGCGCTCGTCTTCGATGAGATGAATGCAGAAAGGCACGTCCGCCTGGGCGCGGTGTTGTTGTTGGCCGGGACAGCTCTCTTTTCTTATGCGGTAATATATCAATCGTCCGGGAAAATACTAAGCGGCTTCGTGATTGAGCTTTCCCAGAATCTCTATTTCGTCGGGTTAGTTCTCACCTTTGTCCTTTGGGGAGCAATACTCAAGCTCCGTGAGACGCGGACAAGAGTGATCCAGTTCGTGCTTTCTTTGGGTGTCTATTTCAGCGCGTTCGCAGCCACCTATGCGCTTTGCAATCTATTTCCCAATCTCGATTGGCCCAGAACCTATTTGGTGCCGGCAATAGGATTTTTGTTGCCGCTCGCCTGGGCTCACGCCTTTTGGCGGGTCCCCGAAGAGGCGCGCCTCGCGCCTGCGCGCTTGGCGGTGGTGCCCCGATGATGGCCGCCCTCATTCTCGTTTTCTCGGCAGCGGCGATGCTGCAGTTTTTCATCTCTTATTGCCGCTCGCTCATCGCCACGTCCGCGAAACAGGTTCTCTCGGCAGAGGTAAAGGACGTGGCCGGTATCCAGACGATGGCTTCCGGCGATGATTTCAAGCGTGTCATGCAGCTTCTGCATCTCTGTCCGGCACGCCCCGAAGACCGCAATGGCGTCCAGGCGATCGGCGTCTATTTCAGCCTCTTGAATTTCCTGCGCGCGACGCTTGCCCGGATTGTGCCTTCCATGCGGGCCTGGACGGAATCGGAGCGCGGGCAGTGCGCCTATTTTGCCGCGGTCACGCTGGAACGCCGTATCTCCTTCAGCCGGGACATGCTCGCGCAACAAATCGACGCCTGAAGCGTCGTTCCTTGGCTTTGCTGCCGCTAACCTGCTGTCTCTTTCGCTACCATCCCTCTTTTTTCTCTGCTTGACATCCCAGGCGGATGCTATTCTCAAAAAGTTCCCTCCTCACCGGAGTGGAAGCGTCCGCAGCGCAAAACTTACCGGTGACAAAAACATGCTCGCAGTGTGGCGCTGTATTGCTCTCCAGGGTACGCGCGTGTAATTTTTGTGATTCATCCTTTTCTATCGGTCCTTCTTCCTGGGAAGATCCCCCGGGTATTTCCGCGAGGGAAAAGCTCGCGGCGGATGCGGAGCTTGGCTCGCCCGGGACTGCTCGTTCCAGTCAGAGCCCCGTCGTCTCGCGAAAGATCGAGCGAAACGCCGCCTGGCGAGGCGAACTCGCTCAACGACTCGATGCTTATCGCACTCGGCGGCGAAAGTTCGTGCCAAACGCGGCGCAGTCTCAGTTTTCGTTCGATGATCCTTCCGCCGAGACGACGCCACATAGTTCTGTCGTAGTTGCGGAACCTCCGTCATCCGTTCAGGAAGATTTTTCTTTTACCATCGCGATCGGCCGCCCTTCAAAGAAGCGCGTTCTCGAAGAATCGCTAATGGAGATTGATGTCTCTCTGCCGCCGGATTCAGAGACTAGCGCGCAAACACAGGTTGTTGAAGACGAAAGGAGATCTCTGCCTGGTCTTTATTCTGCGGCATCGATCGACGCTCGGCGTCTCGCGGCGTTGATCGATTTCTGCTGCCTGTTGTTTGCGTATGGTGGTTTCCTGATGCTCTTCGGTTCACTCGGCGGGCAGTTTACACTCAGCAAATTGACTGCGGCCGTGTACGCCACGACTTTTGCCATCGTTTACCTGCAATACTTCGCGCTCTTCACCATCTTCGGCGGCACCACTCCGGGCATGATGATGCGAGGATTGCAAGTCGTCAGCTTATCCGGCGAACCGCCCACACCCAGGCAAATGCTTTTGCGCGCCGCGGGCTATATTCTCTCTGCGGGAACTTTTTTCTTGGGCTTCCTTTGGGCCATGTGGGACGAAGACGAACTCACCTGGCATGACCGGCTTTCACGCACCTATCTGAGCGCCGCCCAGACTTTTGCCGACCTTGAAAATTCAAGCGTGGCGCACAGCCGGTAATCTTTTCTGAAATTTCGACGCAAACCCTTTGCACTCGTTTCGAGTTACCTTGCGCGGCATTCATTCGCTATCCGGATTATGGCTTGCAGGCTGAGTTCCACATCTGTCTCCGTAGTCGCCCAGGAAGACACGCTGATCCGCATCGCGGTCTTTCCTTGCCAGACTGTTCCTCCGCACCAGCAGGTTCCGTCCTCCTGGACGCGCCGGATCACTTCTCGCGTCACTTCGGGCCGGCCAAAGGAGACCAGCACTTGATTGATCACGACATCGTTTAACACCTCGAAGCCGGCTTCCCTCAGCCCTTGAGCAAATCGCTGTGCGTGGGCGCACGTCCGCTCGATGAGCGCGCACAAGCCGGACCTTCCGAGCGATTTAAGCGCCGCCCACAACTCCACCCCCCGAGCCCGCCTCGATGCTTCCGGCGTGTGATGCATAGGCTCGCGGCGCGAACCGGGCTCGAGATAAGCCGCTGTCATTCCCATCGACGCACGAAGCGCAGCACCATCTCTGACGATGGCCAAGCCGCTGTCATAGCCGACGTTGGGCCACTTATGCGCGTCTGTGGCCCACGAATCAGCCTGTTCGAACCCTTGCGTCAAATGTTCGTACTTCCGCGAGATCCGAGCCCACAAACCGAAGGCGCCATCCACATGCACCCAGGCGCCCTGTTCCTTTGCCGCTCTACAAATTTCGCCAGCGGGATCGAAAGCTCCCGTATTTACGTTTCCCGCCTGAATGCAAACAATTGTTCGCTCCGACAGACGCGGCAACTTATCGGCACGCATCCGTCCCTGACTATCTGCATCCACGATCGTCAGGCGTTTCCTTCCAAATCCTGCCAGACTCAACGCCTTGAGCATCGATGCGTGCACTTCCGCACCGGCAACCACATCGATGCTCAAGGCGTTGAGTCTGGCAGGATTTGGAAGGTTCCAGCCCGCGCGGGCCAGGAGCGCATGACGTGCCGTGACAAGCGCGGTGAAATTCGCCATGGTGGCGCAGGTAACCAGGCCTCCCGCACATTCCGGCGGAAGTCCCAGCGCCTCGCAGACCCAGCGAAGGACGACTTCCTCCAATTCCGCCGCGATGGGAGACATTACGCGCAGCGCCGCATTCTGATTCCACGCTGCCGCCAGCCAGTTCGCCGCCAGTGCCGCCGGAACCATTCCGCCGTTCACGAAACCGAAGTATCGTCCACCCGTTGTCGCCACCGTGGCTGCGGAGCCAATTTGGTCCAGCCTCGCGATTACGTCGCTTGGGCGGCTCGAGAAAGTAGGAAAAGGCTCGTGAAGTTCGGTAAGTGCGGCCACAGCGGCTTCGGAAGGACCCACTCTTCGTTCCACGATTTCTCGGACGTATCTTTGCGCCTTGTCTGCGGCAACATTCAAAACGTCGCTGCTCGATGATTGTCTTAGCGCCTCTGTTTCCGTCGCCATTCGGCTTTTCCTTTCCACGCTGTCCGGGCCTCTCCGCACCCGAAGACACCCGTCAGAGACAGGCTTCATTCTTGCCCTCACGGATACGTTATTCAGTTTTCGGTGGAAGGAAAGAGCCGAATTGTCCGCTTACTTCTTCGCCACGGCCTCATCGGAATAGATCTTGCCGTCGCGGATGTGGATGATACGGTGCGCATGTTGCGCAATGTCATGTTCGTGAGTTACGAGAATAATGGTATTCCCTTGCCTGTGCAGGTTCTCGAAAAGCGCCATAATCTCTTCGCCCGTTTTCGAATCGAGGTTCCCGGTGGGTTCGTCCGCCAGCACGATCGAAGGGGAATTCACCAATGCTCGCGCAATCGCCACGCGCTGCCTCTGGCCGCCGGAAAGCTCATTCGGCTTGTGGCTCATCCGGTCCATCAGGTCCACGCGTTGCAGGGCCTTCTTCGCATTCTCGATGCGCTCTTCCGCGGGAGTACCGTTGTAGATCAGCGGCAATTCGACGTTGTGGAGCGCCGTCGCGCGCGGCAGCAGGTTGAACGTCTGAAACACGAAGCCAATCTCTTTGTTTCGGATGTAAGCGAGCTCATCATCATCTAGATCGCTCACCAGCCGCCCCGCCAGCCAGTACTTCCCGGTGCTGGGCGAATCCAGGCAGCCGATCAGGTTCATCAGCGTGGATTTGCCCGATCCGGATGGCCCCATGATGGCCACATATTCGCCCTTGCGGATCTCCACATCCACGCCACTCAGCGCGTGCACTTGCTCCGCGCCCATTTCGTAGACCTTGGTCAGCGCTTCGGTCTTAATCACAACGCCGGAGCTGACCAGGTCTTCCCGGTAGGAATCTGCGACTGGTGTCTCAGCAGGCATTCGAATCTCCCTCGTCCTTGGCGGCGCGTCAGCTCTGCTGATCGTCCTGCTTCTTGGGCGCGCTGTTGTCCACCTTCACCGGGGACTCCGGCTTCAGGGTGCGCAGGGCCTTGTAGCTGCCGACGACGATTTCGTCGCCGGGTTTCAAACCCTTTGTGATCTCAATGTCGGTGACACCCGCGATGCCGGTCTCTACGGGCAGGAACACCGCCTTCTTTCCGTTGACCACGAACACACCCTGGACTTCGTCCTTCTTCGGATCGCCGGCCGCCGGCGGTGGCGGCGCCGCGAGGGTCACATTGGAACTACCTTGTTTTTTTGCATTCTTGGCCGCTTCTTCTAAATCCTTGCGCGTCCGTACCGCCAGCGCTTGAATCGGGATGGCAACAACATTTTTCCGTTCGGCCGTCTTGATCTTGGCCGTCGTGGATAGACCGGGCCGCAGATTCTCCGGCGGGTTCGCCAGTGTCACGACGACCTTGAAATCCTTAGCCTCCTGCGTGCTTGTCGTGGTCTGCGTGGTGGTGAGTCCGGAACTCCGCAGCACGGCCTGTGATCCAATCTCCGTCACTTTGCCCTTGAAAATCTTTCCCGGCACCGCGTCGATCGTCACATCGGCTTCTTGGCCCATTTTCACGTTGACGATGTCCGTCTCGTCGACCTTCACTTCCGCCGTCACTACCGACATATCCGAAAGGGTCATCAGGAAGCTGCCGTTCGAATTCTGAATGCCGGGCACGACGTAATCCCCCACGCGCTCCGGGAGATAGCTCACGATTCCATTGATCGGCGACGTGTACGTGGTCTTCTGCAAAACATCCTTTAGGCGCATCCCCACCGCACGGCCCTGATTCACCTGCGCACGCGTTTGATCCAATTGCGCTTTCAGGGAAAGCACCCGCGCGCGCGCCGATTCGACCGCCGCCGCCGCCGCATCGTAGGCTGTTTTCCGTTGATCAAAATCCTGCTTGGGGATCAAGCCGTCCTTGTAGAGACCCTGTCCGCGGTCGTAATCCAGCTTAGCTCTCTCCAGATTCGCTTGTTGTGAGATCAGGTCCGATTGCGCCGCCCTGTAGCTGGCTTCCGCGGCCTGCACCCCGGACTCCGCCGAATTTACTGCTGCCGACTGCGCCTGCACGTCCGCGGTCGCCTGCACATTCTCTTGCAGGAGCAACTTATCACCCTTCTTGACGTGGTCGCCTTCCTTGACAAGGATCCCTGTGATTCTTCCGAATCCCTGGGCGGTCACGTTTGTATAGGTCGTCGGCTTGATTTCGCCGGAGGCCGTCACTATGGATACCAAGCTCTCTTGATTTGCCACTTTGGCCGTTTGGACGGTGACCACGCCCTTATTCGCCTGGTTCACGCTGAACAGTACAATTCCGCCGAGCACCACCACGGCGCCTGCCCCAATCGCTACTTTATGCCAAGTCTTCATTCGGATACCCTTCGATCAACAACTCTTTCCGCGTACTTCCAATCCTCCGCCACGGAGCTCATTCGAAGCAATCACAAGAACGACGGATCCCACGGGGACACAGATGTTAGTCCGACTGCCTCTACCCTAGATACGCTCCTTCGGGTCGAAATGTTTCGCGGGAGGTTTTGCTCCACTTTCGCGGTTCAAGCTTCAAAGCAGGGGACTTGCTGGAACCGGAATCTCCGCCGGCGTTCGCAGCACGTTCTAGGGAGGTGCCGCTGGCCCCAACCACATTCTATGTTCAAAACACCCGAAAGGAAAGAATTCCCGTCCCGTTTGCCCGGGAGCTTTGCTGACAAGCCACCCTCCCCCTTTGACGCAAAACAAGGTCAGATGGTCAGCCGGTAACGTGCAATTTTCGCAAAAACGGACCCCGTTTGCGACGTCTTTTTGTTGGCATACCAAAGGCACTCGGCCGATTTGCTCCAGCTGAACCGCCTGCGGAGAGGGGGCAGAGCGGCTGAATGCGGCGGCTTGCCAATCGTACTGGCTTTCTCCGTATTCGCCACGCTCCATGTGTCTTGAATAACTTAGCAGGCTTCCAATGGCGCAGCGTTGCGCTCTAGCCCCTCATGGCGTCGGGCTGGAAGAGAGGCTGACGGGCTTCTCCGCTGCGCCCCCGAATCCCAATTTGATGTAGCGAAGGCCTTCGACGCCATCCAAGTGACTTAGCGCACGCCAACAATCGATGACCACCCGGGGCGCCGAATGGCCGGGGCGAGGCCACAGCGCGGCTCGCAGATCGCGGAACTCCTGCCAGGGAGTCGCCAGGACAACCACCATGGACTCCGCAATGCACTCCTGCGCCGACGAGGCCATTCGAATGCCTTTGCAGTTGGTCAAGGCGCGCCCTGCATCCGGGGACGGATCGTAAACAATCACTGGAAGACCTGCGGACGAAAGCTCCTGCGCGAGCAACAGGCCGAAGGATTCTTCGAAGACATCCGTATTTGGTTTGTAGGCCAGTCCAAGGATGCCGATGGCCTCCGATTCGCTCCGATGGCTCTTCACGAGGTTCGCAAGAGACTTGATTTGCGCGCGATTGAAAATGTCGGTCGCTTCTGCAAGACCGGAGGAAGCGCCCACGCCGGAAGCCAGCGCTGCCAGCGCGCGGTTGTCCCGGGGGAAGCATGGCCCTCCGTAACTTACAGCGCCCTTTAAATACTTGGGGCCGATGCGGGTATCAAGGCCGAGCGCGTCAGTGACGACATTCACGTCGGCCTCCGGCAATTTCTCGCAGAGCCGCGCCAGCATATTGGCGTAACTGATTTTGGTGGTGATGTACGTGTTGACGGAGAGCTTGGTGATTTCCGCGTTGATCCAATTCATGCGCGCGATCCCGGGAGAATTCTTGCAGGTGCGCTGGTAAATTTCGGATAGAACATCGCCTGCGCGAGGATCGGATTCGCCGATCAAAAGAAAATCCGGATTGTAGAAGTCGCGGATCACCGTGCCCAGCGCAACGAACTCCGGGTTGTAGCACAGCCCGAAGTCGGCACCGCAACGCTTGCCGCTGGCGCGTTCGAGCGCGGATTTGATCGGGCCGCCCATGGAGCCGGGCATCACCGTGCTGGTGATCACAACCAAGTGGTAAGCAGACTTGGCACGCAGCGCGCGGCCGATGGATTCGCACGTCGGAATCGTGTAGCGCAGAGAAAAGCCACCATCGGGTTCGCTGGGAGTGGCCACAACAACGAAGGTGGCGTCAGAGGCGCCTACCGCGGCTTGAATATCTTTCGTGGCGGAAATGCGTCCACCGCATTCGGCAAGCAGCTCGGCGAGGCCGGGTTCGTGGACGGGCGGCACGCCGCGGCTGATGGCGTCCACCTTCTGTGGATTCACATCGACGGCATGAACGGCAAAGCCGCGCGCGGCGAAACAAATGGCCATGGGCGCACCGAGTTTGCCCAGACCAATAACCGAAACAGACGAGAGCATGCGCCTCCTGTGAGAGAAGCGAGCATCTTAGCGTGTTGCGGCCCGGGAATGAAGGCGTTCGAATGCTGGGGGTTGAAAGAAGGCTCTGGACTTCGCCGGCATTCAGGAGCTCTGATCGCCCGCCGGCTGCCTGATTTTTCTACGAAGCCCGAGAATTTTCCGCAACGCCACCGTCCGCCGCACAAAAATCTCCCACGCGAATTGCTTCATCTTATAAAAAGGCTTGCGGAAGCGCACTCTGCGGATCGATCCATCAGGCCTCACCTCGTGCGTCGCATCCAAGAGCGTATAAGCGTGTTCCACGCCGCCATACAATTGAAAATTCCGCTCCGCTTCCCGGCCGCGCCAAATCTGTTCTTTGCCGCCAGCCACGTGGTCATAATCATGATTCTGATGAAGCACCGGAGCGACCAGGGATGCATCCACCACCGGCAGATTTTGCTCCCGCACGGCCTTGATTAGCCAATGATCAAACCACAGCCTGCCGATCGCGAAATCGGGAATCTGCCTATACATCCCTTTAGGGAAAACGAACACGTCGATGCCTGTGTAGTGTTCATCCTTCCCAGTGGCGCTGGCGCGCCTCTTGATGGCCTCTTCCCAACGCGCGTCGAAATCCAGTTTTTCGGCGATGTCCAGATTAATTCGCTTGGAGATGAGCAGCGAGTTCGGAAATTTTCTCTGCACCGTTTTCGAGGCGCGCAGAAAGTCGCTCAAGAGAATGATATCCGCATTGACGTAGCACAGGCACGGCATCGCGGCAGCCGCCTCGGCCTGGTGGAAAATATCGCTAAGCAGCGGAGTGCCATGGTCACTGCGCGCGATCTGCGGCAAGTGCCGCAAGCCCAGCTCGCCCGCCACCTCCGCGGTGCCGTCGTCGTTTCCCAGCAGAATGATTTCCGGCCGCGGCTTCAGATGTGTCCAGCTCTCGATGGCGTTCCGCTGGATCACGCCGGTGTGCCCTCGAAACGCCTTGGGAATGGTGAAAAGTGTCAGCACTCACCAAGAATAGCGGAAAAAGGGCGCGCGGCAAGAATTTTTGGAGCGCGGAAAGTCGGGAAAGAGTAATCCTACGCTTGGCCCGTAAGGCAGAGATGCCATCCCAATCGCCGTTCGAGCGCGCGGAATAGCGGCCGCGGCATCCACCGGAAATACCATTCTTTGACATACGTATACTTGACGTAGTCCGAAATCCGGTACGGAAAAATGTGCTCCGCCCGCACCTCCATCACGCGAAGGCCGTGGCGTTCCAGTAGTCGCCGCCCCTCGCGCTTGGAGTAGGTGTATGTCACCGGGCATCCAGTTTGCGCCTCAGAGTTCTTCGCCACCACATCCTGAAGTTTCCAAAATTGACCCTTGCCCTCCGTGGCCAGTATCCACGCGACCTTCCAGGACCGCCGATGATACACCATGATTTTTATCGTTGTGCCGGGACGAGAGTACTGCCGAAGCTGCTCCAGTACCGCGTCCGGATGCGGCGTATGGTGGATCACGCCGAAGGAATAAATCAAATCATACGGCTCCGGCGGAACGAAAGCGCTGAGCTGTTCTGCATTTCCCGGACAAAACCGGATGCACTTTTCCAGTCCGAACACGGCGGCGCGCCTGCGTGCCAGCTCCATCGAAGTGTCGGAAAGGTCCACGGTGGTGACCTGCGCGCCAGCACGAGCAAAATTAATCGTGTCCGTGCCGATCCCGCACCCGATTTCCAGCACCTTTTTGCCGCGCCAACGCTCGAACTCCGCAAATCCCGGAATGTGATACTCCACGAAATACTTGCGCGCCTCCACCTCGTCAAAGTATTCCTTCGTGCCCACCGTCGCGGTCGAATGCCGGATGTTGCACGGACGGCTATTCCAATAATCCCTGACCCGCGCGATTTCCACATTGGCGAACGTCATAGCGAGGGCAACGCCGACGAGTGCAATTTACCTGCCGTTATAAAGCAAATCAAACCAGTTGAAATCCCCGTTGTGAAATTCATGATATAAGACGACCTCAAATTTGGCTGGCTCGAACATGCTCAGCAGCTTTGGCACGTCGTACCATTCCTCCCACGGCGACCGCTCCAGCATTTGGCCCCATTTGTCGAACGTAGGACAGCCGGCCTTGATCCACAGGCTCTTTGGGTAAGCCAGTTGCAGCCAGCGCCCCCCGACTCTTAAGTGGCTGAGCAGCTCCTGGTATTCAGGCTTCATTACTTCGACTGGTGCATTGTGGAGCGATCCCATCGCCATTATGACGTCGTAATCAGTATCGAGTGCACGGAGCGAATCCAAATCTTGAAAATGGTGGAATCGCACGTCTTTCAGACCCAAAATCCTGCAAAGACGCTGCAAGACTTTCAAATTGGTTTCGACGAGGTCCACAAACGTCACCCGCGCGCCGTGTTGCGCGAAGGTGATGCTGTCCACGCCGAAACCGCTTCCGATATCCATCACTTTCTTTCCGCGCATGCTGTCCGCGTACAACGTGTGATACCAGCCGCGATGCCCCCATTCTGCTTCCGTCGTGATTTCCTTCCGGCTCTTCTCCCATTTCGCCAACAGCTCATCATCCGGCAACGCCAGCAGCTCTGCGGTATTCAGGATCTCCTCATTCGTGATGGGCACTTCGATCCACTTCGTGCGCAGGGTTTCATAGGGCTTTTGCCAGTCCACCGGCTTGTCGTACGGCACAAATCGCGGACCGCCCGCTCCCACCAGTGTCTTCAACTTACGAACCAGTCTCATCTTCGGTATTCCCCTGAAATCGGCGCATGCCCGAACGCCTACGTGTCTCAGTGATGCTTCACCGGAATAAGGGCTCTCCTCACCTTGCTCAAACCCAGGCGAATCTTCCACCTCGCGCGTGAAAACGAACTGTGCCATGGGTAATCGGGCTCCCCCGGCTCGCTGGCGAGCTGAAGCTCCGGATGCTGCATTGGACTCCTTGATGCAAGCAGAATCGTCCGATACCGTTTGTGTTTGAAACTGCTGCGATAGAACTCGTGCTCCGGCGGCTCCCGAAACGTGTAAACGCGTGCAAAACCCGCGCGATAGAGCATCTTAATCAAACACGCCTCAGAAGGGTAGAACGCAACATGATTGAGACCTTGGTCCTCGGTAGGACCTTCGTCAAGTAACTCCATGACTGGCTTGCGGTCCGGAATGCACATGCCCTCGAGCAGAAGCAGGCGACGGGTCAGCGCGCGGAGCGATCGAATCGTCCGGAAAGGATTCTCGAGGTGGTAGAGCAACCCAAAGCACAGCACGAAATCATACGTTCCCAGGCTTGCCAGAACCGGGTCCTCGGCGTCCAACTGCCGAAAAGCCACCTCGGGATGCCTCCGTTGCGCCTCGTTTACATTCTCCTCGCGGCCGTCGATGGCCGTGACTCGGAACCCTTGCTCCGCCAGGTAAGAAGAGAAGAAGCCAAATCCGCATCCAACGTCGACTGCAGTTTCCATTGCAAATTCCTTCTTCCACCCAGCAAGGAAGCGGTCCAGAAAAGCGCTTCGAGAACAGTTAAATGCCTTGTAGTCGTCCTTATCGAATGGGGGAATTTGTGACATTGTTGCTTCGCTCCTCCATGGAGAGACGAAATTCCACGGGAAGGTTCAGCACTCCATTCCACTCGTCGCGTGGATGCTGAAATCCTTCCGTCGCGACAATCATTTCTGGCGTGAATGCACACAGATCCAGCTGTTTTTCGTCCTCCCATAAGCTGAGTTCCCAAGTGTACGGTCCGGGGCGCAATGGGAGCATCGGGAACCCATAGCGAAGTTCATGAATTCCTGGTTCCAGCATCAGATTATCTTTTGCGCTCGCCCACATCAACTGCCGATCTGCATTGAATAACGCAATGCCATGATGTGCGTGACGTACAGGCTCCCGAACCTCCAGCCAAAAGCGGAACGTCACGGGCGCAAGCAACGTGACGGAATGTGGTGATTCCCCGCGTAGCCCGGCGATTTCCCAGCGGAGGAAGCGCGCTTTGAAATTCGTCCCACGGTCTTGCTGCCCACCATTCCGGTCCCCGCGCGCCATCGCCGACTCGTACGCGGAGACCACTTCGTGTGTCAGGCCGTCCTCGCGGACGGACGCGGCATCGATCCACACGACGCGGTGGCACAGGCGTCGGATCTGACTGAGCTGATGCGAGACAAGCACCACCGTGCGTCCCGCCCGCGCCACGTCTCCCATTTTCCCAAGGCACTTCTTCTGGAAGTTGATGTCTCCCACCGCCAGAACTTCGTCGACCAGCAGAATTTCCGGCTCCAGGTGCGCGGCCACCGCAAACGCCAGCCGCACGTACATCCCGCTCGAGTAGTGCTTCACTTGCGTGTCGATGAATTTTTCCAGCTCCGCGAAAGCTACGATCTCCTCGAACTTACGCTCGATCTCCGCTTTGCCCATCCCCAGGATGGCTCCGGAGAGGAACGTGTTTTCGCGGCCGGTCAGCTCTGGATGGAATCCCGTCCCCACTTCCAGCAACGAGCCCACGCGCCCGTGAATCTCCGCCCAGCCCTCCGTCGGCCGCGTAATTCGGGACAAAATCTTCAGCAGCGTCGTCTTGCCCGCGCCGTTGCGCCCGATCAGCCCCAGCACTTCGCCCTCGCGCACCTCCAGCGACACATCTTTCAACGCCCAAAAGGTCTCGTCCTTGGTCCGGCGAAAGACGGACAGAGGCGATTTCAGCGCGCGGCTCAGATGGTCGCGCAGCAGCGTGCTCTCTTGCAAAGCACCGCGCCGGTAGCGCTTCCCTAATCCCTCTCCGTGAATGACGGCAGTGGTCATGTTCAGTTCGCGCGCTCCGATTTGGCTGCGGCGAAAAAGTAAGTATACGCGAAGGGGCTGAGAAGTTTGCGGACCGCGCGATTGGCTTCGAGGGCCTCCCAGCGGACGGGGTTGCGGCCCGGGATGAACGGGAATTGATGCACGGTTCCGTCGGTGTAAAGAATGGTCCAGCCTGCCTGGCGGATCCACTTGTGAACTTGCGGAAACCATTGGCGGCGATCGAAGGGCTGGTCGTCCTTGCGGGCGGGATGACGGAAGTGTGCGTAGATTTCGTACAGACCCATGAAGTTAAAGTAGTTGGGCGTGGTCAGGAAGAGTTTGCCGCCAGGCCGCGACACGCGGAACATCTCGGCAGCGGCAGCCTGTACCTGCGGCAGGTGCTCAATGGTCTCGCAGGAAACCACGACGTCAAACGAGTTATCGGCAAAAGGCAGGCTCTGGGCATCGCCCTGAACGAGCACAGCCAAAGCGGGGCGGCCATTGGAATTAAATACCTTGGTCGCGGCGGCGCGTAGGGCGGCGGAAGAAAAATCGCAGCCGGTCACATGCGCACCGGCTCTCGCGAGTTCGCGGACGAAGCCGCCCCGCCCGCAGGCGACCTCAAGAATGCGCAGCCCGGAAACGGGCCCAAGGTGTTCGCGCACGAGGCGGTACCACGGACTGGAGGCGTCCTCATGATCCGGCGCCGCGTCGTAAATCCGCTGGTGCCACGCATCGTACTCAGTGCGTAGGCTCATTGGTTGCCTCGCGGCCTGCTCGCTGGCGCGACGCCCGAGGCGGCTACCCGCGCAAGAGGATACCCGTAGAATGGCGTATTTCCGAGCGGGACCCAGCCTGCGTTGAGGGCAGATGGCGGCGCGTTCTTTGTGACCACCATTTTTGCACCGGCGACGGCAAACAATTGAAATACCTTCTGTTTGGTTTCCGGGCCGGCCATCCAAAAGACATTTTCGTCGCCAAGCGGGATTTCGGCAACGATTTTAAGGCCGGCAAGACGCGCCCATTGCGATTCCGCTACGCGCGAGAGGCCGGCAACCGAATCGCCCGGCTGTAGGCCCAAATTCCGCAACCCCTTCGCGACTTCCCAGTCCACATTTTGCTGGCTGGACCGAATGGCGAGAAGGTCGCTCACCGCAAATTTTGCGGCCTTGAAGCCAGTGATGCAGAAAACCGCGAAAAAGAGAGCGAGGAGGAACCGTTGGGGGACTTAGTGCGCGCGTAAAGAAAAGTGGAAATGGCGGCGAGCCAGAGCAGGAGAACGAAGGGCGCCACGTAGCGGTATTCGATGAGCACGATGGTGTAACTCGTGCATGCGACCAGGGGAGGCATCCAAAAATAGGCTTGCCGGCGGAGCAGATCCCGCCAGGAAGCGCGGCTCTTGACGGAAAAGAAGAGCGTGAGCAACAACACAGCGTATTCAAGCTGAAGCTGCGAAATCTGGAAGAGAGTGCCGAACGACTGCCGCAAGACGACCAGCGGTCCGCGAAGGTTGAGACGAAGGCGAACTCCCTCCATCCAATAGGGCTGGTCAAAAGCGGGAGGATAGGTTCCGCCAATCGGCGCGGCGAATTCGAAGACGCGCGGATGAGCGAGAAGCTGGCGGACAGGATGCTTGGGGACGCCAGAGGCGTTTTCGCCTTGCCAGAAGAAGGGCTGCGGAATCTGGTCCACGGTGATGTCGAACGCAAGCTTGCCGGCGTCGCCAAACGTAATGCGGTGCCGGCTTCGGGAGAGGACGAAAATCCACGGCCCAGCGACGGCCAAGAAAATCACTAGGGCAAGCGCCGCTTGCTTGGCGGTATGGCGAAAATTCCCGGCGGCCATCCATGCAGCGGGTAAAAAGAAGAAAGAAATGGGAAAGTAGAACGTCTTCGTGAGATAGGCAAGTGCGAGAGTGAATCCCAGGAGCGCGAAGAGGCGCCGGCCGCCGCCGGAGATTCGAATGCGGAGAATCAACCCCGCAACGACGTAGGTGAACGCGGATACCCAGATGTCCGGACTCGAGTCTGTCGCCGGAAGAAGAAAGAGCGTGGTGGAGAGAAATAATCCATAGCCCAGGATCCACCAGGCCAATTCCGGCAGTGTGTGGCCGGTGTCCTCGGTGGAAGCGAATTCTTTGCCGTGGCGAACGAAGGAGCGAAAAAAGAATTCGAAGCAGCCCAGCGCCATAAGTAAGCCGGCGAAATTGACGAGATGCAGAAGGGTGGATTCCCAGTACGGGGTGGGGTGGAAAATCGCCAGCGCGAGCGCAAGAAGCCAGGAAAAGAGCGGGCTCCAGTAGGAGTTCACGGCGTTGTGCCAATCGCCCCGGAGATAGGCAGAGGCGATGTCGAGATAGCAGGTGCCGTCCGGCGTCATGGAGAATCGCGCTGCCCACACTTGAAGGAAACCGGCAACGATCGCGATACCCCAGGAAGTTCCGCGAAGAATCCGAAGACTCCTCGGTGAGCCAAGCTCGGGAATCCTCCCGGCATCGGCGCGCAATCCGGGGCGCCCCTCCGCCCCCGGCTCCTGCCAGGCCCTCTTGCCTAGCCCTTCTCCGCGTATCACCGTCTCGCTCACCCTTCTAAGTCTTTTCCCTTCCGCCACTTATAATACTATTGACAACACTTCACTTTTGAGGTATCATCTGACATGGTTTACGTGTTGCCAAACCATCCGTGTCTTTGTCCCTTCTGCCCTCGTTTATCAGCCTCTTTACCTACTGACTCCCCTATGTTCCACGGAAAAGTCTTCTATTTTCAAATACTTGCGAAATGCAAATTTCATAACCCCTTTGTCTTAATATTCATGCATTCAATGGGGGGTATACCCCCCACTCCCAATTTGGAACCCGCTTCAAACTCGATCCGCAACTGCTGTCTCCATGCGATTGAAGAAGAACACGCCGCCAATAACGACTATGGCGACGGCGGCGCTCGAAGCGAGAAGCAAGAGACCGGGAGCTTGGCCGCGGCCGGTGATCGCCCAGCGGAAGCCATCGATGACCCCGGCCATGGGGTTGAGGCCGTAAAGCCAGCGCCACTTCTGTGGCACCAGCGTGCTTGGATACGCTACCGGCGACGCAAACATCCAGAACTGGATGAGGAACGGCATAACGTAGCGCACGTCACGATAAAGGGCGTTGAGCGCGGAGAGCCACAGGCCGACGCCGAGAGCGGTGAAGACGGCAAGCGCCAGCAGCGCGGGCAGCCAGAGAGCGGCAAGAGTGGGGCGGATGCCGTAAGCAACGGTGAAAATCGCGAGCACCACGAAGCCGATGGCAAAGTCCACCAGGCCGGAAAGGGCGGATGAAATGGGAAGAATGAGGCGCGGAAAATAAACTTTAGTGATGAGGCGCTGGTTGTCTACGACGACGCTGGTGGTCATCTGCAGGGCGTAGGAAAAATAGGTCCAGGGAACGAGCGCGGCAAAATAAAATACGGGATACGGGAGGCCCTGGGAAGGCAGCTTAGCTAGGCGGCCGAAGAAGAGAGTGAAGACGAGCATGGTGAGGACCGGTTGCAAGATGACCCAGAGGACGCCGATGGCGGTTTGTTTGTAGCGAATCTTGACGTCGCGCCAGACGAAAAAATAGAGAAGCTCGCGGTAGGACCACACTTCGCGGAGGCGAAGCTCAAAGAGGCCGCGCGGCGGTTCAATGCGGATGGCGGCGGAGGCGGAAGGAAGCGCAGACGGCGCAGTGTGCGGAGGTGCGGTGACTGAAGCCATGCGTGCTGGAACGAATCTCCGGAATGAAATGGATGAACCCGGCACAAGAATAGCAGAGAAGCGGGCGGCCGGGAGAGATTGCGGCAGGAGATGCATCAACGCCGGAGTCTTGCCGAACGAAGAAAAATCAGGAGCGCAGAGAAATCGGGTGCGAATTAAAATCAAAGTGGCGGAGGATTTTTTTCAAGCTGCTGGATATCGCGCTCCTCAATCTGCTGCATGAGCGCTTTGCGGCGCAAGAAGTAGGAGCGCAGGCCGGTGGAGATTTGGCGAGGCACGACAAAAAATTGATTGTGGACGACTTCAGAAAAGGAAACGGGACCACGCGCGGGAATCAAATGCGAGCCCCATTGGAACATGAGGCCGGCGTTCCAAAGAGTGAAGACGGCGATGACAATGCCCGCGGCGGCACGAGCGGCGCGGCGGGAAGGGAAGAGTTGGGCGGCGCGATCGAAAAATACGGCGAGGCCGAGAATGAAAAACGGAGTGAGAGAAACGAAGAAGCGGTTGCCATAGGAAGAGATGCCGGCCCAATCGGGGTAACAGGAGATGAGGACGTAGAAAGCGAGAAAGCCGGCAAGGAACGGAGACCCGATGCGCGGCTCGCGGCGCCAGAAGAAAAAAAGTCCGACAATAGCGAGGAGCAGAATGGGCGTCCAGGCAAGCAGGCCGTGATTGGAGGAGAAAAGCACCGCCAAGAAGTTCGGAAAGAACCAGTTCCAGTCCTTGAGCCGAATATAACCAGATTCGAAGGCACTTCCGTAAATGAAATAGCGCGTGAGGAAAGTTGGCAACAGACAGACCAGGACAGCGGCAGCGAAGAGCAGGTGGTCGCGGAGGAATTCAGGAATGCGCGGAATGGCGGAGACAGCGGGGAGTGAGTCGCGGCGAAACGCGAAGAGATACTTGCGGAAAGCTTCCACCGCGAGAACGGCGAGAACCATGGCATTGACGTAGTAAACGTTGAGCATCAGGCCAGTGATCACGGCGAGAATCAGCCACTGCGCGAGCGAACGCGAGGAGCGCGTCTGATGCCAATACCAAAGAAAAAGGGCTACGGCGAAAGCGGAATGCGCGTGGGACCACGAAGGATTGAAATACATGTAGACCGGCAGGGAGCTGGCCCACCAGATGGCGAGCGTGGCAAGGAGCGCCCAGCGTTCCTCCACGTATTGTCGCGTCAGGCGAAAGGCCAGAAGTAAGCTGAGAAAGCCATAAAATGCGGTGGCAAGCGCCATGGTGATGCGGTAAGGAGAAGAAAAGCCGTCCGGAGCGACGGAGGAGCCCAAGTCGCGCGCCAGCAGGACGCCGGCATGCGCAAGGAGAAGAAAAGGCGTCCAAAGAATCGCGGGGCCGATGGTGAAATGGTTTTCGAGGTGGCCGGTGGGAGTCCGAAAATAAGATTTGGGCTGATTGCTTTCGTCCAGGCGCGGTCCGCGGAAACTGGCGTTGGCGGACTGGTAGTCCTTAGTGAAATCGAGACGGTGCTCGATCAGCGGAGCGCGAGCGAGGGCGTAGTAACCGACTCCATCGCCGCGGACCCAAGGGTTAAGAAAAGGAAGGGAGAAGACGAAGAGAAGAAGCAGCAGGCGTTCCGATCGGGAAGAGCGGCGCGCCGGTGATAAGATAAAGTCTCGCTGGTCCACGAAGGAGGTACTCGCCGAAAGCCTTTTCTATCCCCGGCCACCATTATTTCATCGCAGCATCACGGTGTGTAGTCAATCGCCCCTAGACCGAGGAAGGGACCTGGTAACCGTAAATAACCGTTGCGGCATTGTAGCGCACGATTTTACATCGGAGTTAGTCCAAGTTCGTCACTCAGCGGGTCCCTGCAGAGCGAGTCATGACGTTTGCAGTCGACGCTTCCTGCGCAGCAGCCATGTTTTAAAGAGCCGCCACTCCAGAGAGAAAAAGATGGCGGTGCAATCTAGAAAAAAGATAGAAAGAGTGTAACTAGAAGCCATCTCATAAATACCTCAGGAGGATGACGGCGCAAGCAAGCTGCACCATCCCGAGGAAATTTTCGGGGTAGTATTCCCAGCGGATGACCACGCGACGAAAATTATGAAGCCAGGCGAACAGGCGCTCGATCTTCCAACGGCGACGGTAGCGGCGCAGCACGCGGCCATCTTGCGTGGCTTTCCGGCTGCGCG
>Ga0209648_10000420_pt1 | contig 32383 bp, 31 predicted proteins | sample GraSoi2013_115cm_FD_185830 | JGI IMG/M metagenome (GOLD analysis project Ga0209648, IMG submission 185830) | Grasslands soil microbial communities from the Angelo Coastal Reserve, California, USA - Sample 9_17_2013_115cm (SPAdes) (version 2) | ecosystem: Environmental > Terrestrial > Soil >...
CCGCATCGCGCGCCCACCGATTTCGCATGTAGTCCCAGAACGTGTACATCAGCGCGTCTGGATGCCGTGTTCGGATCGCGTCGACCCAGCCTTGGTCGAGAATACGCTGAAACAGCGCGCGGCTTTGCGGCTGAAGCAGCGCGTCCTTCGCATAGGACTTGGTCGGATAGATATCGCGGTCGGTCGGCACGACATTGTAGTCGCCCGCCAGCACCACCGGGATTCCCGCGCTATAGAGACCCTCGGCATGCGCCGCAAGCCGCCGCATCCAAGCGAGCTTGTGCGCGAATTTGGGGCCGGGCTGCGGGTTGCCGTTCGGCGCGTAAACCGAGGTGATCAGCACGCCGCGCACCGCCGCCTCGATATAGCGGCTCTGGGCGTCGGCGCCTTCGCCCGGTAGATGCGTGCGCGTGAGGATGGGCTCGCAGCCGCGGGCGAGGATGGCGACGCCGTTCCACGATTTTTCGCCGCGCCAGACCGCGCCATAACCCGCCTTCTCGAGCGCGGTTTTGGGAAACTCCGCATCCGGCGCCTTAAGCTCCTGCAGCGCGACGACGTCGGGCTTGGCGCTGCGCAGCCACGCGAGCAGGTTGGCGAGCCGGTTATTGATGTTGTTGACGTTGAAGGTTGCGATCTTCATGGCTGACGGTAGCTGTAGCAACCATTAGATCATGCGAGGTGTTTCGGTCGACTCTGCTCGATCACCGTCAAAATGCTCGACAAACGGTGCCAAACGTGGATCGGGCGGAGCATGGATCGCCTTGGTCGCTGCCGTACAATCAGCAATCAGCGCAGCTCGATCCTGTCGTTCTTCGCCCGTGCAAAGCCTTGCGCCCTCTCCCCGCATGCGGGGCGAGGGAATATGCCGCGCCAGCGCCTCCTATGGGTTAACAGTTTGATAAGTCCGCGATGTCAGTGTGCGCCGCGCGCTAACGCGGCGAGTGCTGGAGAGTGGCAAATGCGATTGGTGCGGTTGAGTCTGCTCATCGGATTTTTGACCGCTGCTGGGATTGCAACCGCGGACGCGAGCTCTTGGACACCGGCGAAATTTCCGGGCGAACAAGACCGCGCCGTTCAAGGGTGCGCCGACGATGCGCAGAATCCCGGCGACTGGTTCTGTATAGTCATCCGTTGCGACCGACCTGGCTCGCCGCTGAGCCTCTATGTCTCGGCGCCGGGACCAGATATTCACGGCGACATCAAGCTCATCGTTGACGAACAGAGCTTTTCCGTTTCGCTGCCCGCATCGCTCAAATCGCCGCTTCCGTTGTCGAGCCGTGCCGAAGCACTTCCCTACACCGCCCTCGATGCAATGAAGGGCGGAAGCGCGATCTCGGTTCAGGGATCACATATCCAAACGCCATACAACCGAATCTCGCTGGAGAATTCCCGCAAAGCCATCGAACGCATCGAATGGGCCTGTGAGAGCCCATATCCGAGCCCCACACGCTTCTGGCGGCGGATCGTGCGGCGGTTGCGTTTCATGTGATCGTGCCGACTATTTCTTACGCGCCTCGGCGTAGGGATAGATCATGCTGCCGGTCTTGTACGTGGCCGGCCACAGGATCACCTGCTTGGTACCGGCGCGGAATTGCTCGAGGTCGTTGGGCACGACGTTCTGAAATTGGGTGAAGACCTGGCGCGACTTCGCCCATTCGCCGTCCTTGCCGAACGCGACGTCCCCGACGACAGTCTTGAACGTGCTGCTGTGGATGTAGGCGGCGAGCTTGTCATCATTGGTGCTCTTGGTCGCTTCCACCGCCTGGGCGAGCACCTGGCCGGCCGCATAGCCGAACGGCACGAAGCCGTAGCCGAGCGGGTCGACGCCCTGGCCCGTGGCCTTGGCCTGGTAGCGACTGAACAGATCGACGACGCCGGGGAACTCGAACGGCGGCGCGCGCACAAAACTTTCGCCGATAACGAGGCCGTTCGCGAGCGAGCCGAGCTGCACCTTTATCGGGGTCACCAGCATGCCGATCATCGCGCCGCCAAACATTTTCGGCATGAGATTGATTTCATTTGCCGCACGAATGATGCCAACCGTGTCCGGCGGATAGGCGGCGACGAACACGATGTCGGCGTTCGCCGCCTGTACGGCGCGCATCACCGGCAGGAAATCGGTCGTCGGCGGCGGATAGGATCGCTCGTAAGCGACATTGAAGCCCGACGCCTTGGCGTTATCGCGCGCGGCGTCGGCGGTGGTTTTGGCGAACTCCGCGTCGGCGGACACGATCGCCACGGTCTGCGGCTTCGGTGACTGCGCCGCCGCGAGCTCGAAGAACCCATCCGAGAACGCGCCCGCTCCCTTTGGTCCGACCGGGACCATGGAGAAGTATTTCGGATAGTTGAAGTGCTGATTGATTCCAATCGCCAGGAAGCTGATCGTGATCTTGTTACTCTGCATGATCACCGGCATCGCAGGGGCGACCATGTTGGTGGCGTATGGCCCGAGTAGCAGGTCGGCCTTGTCGACGGTGATGAGCTTCGTATAGAGCGCCGGCACGGTGCTCGGGTTGCTCTGGTCGTCGTAATAGACGATCTCGACCGGCCGGCCGAGCAGCCCACCCTTGGCGTTGACGTCATCGCGCCAAAACTCCAGCGCCATCAGGATCTGCTTGCCGTTTGCGGCGACGCTGCCGGTGAGCGCCAAGCTCAGGCCGACCTTGATCGGATCGGCGGCCTGCATGGGGGTCGCCGACAGCACTGAGGCAAAAGCCAGCGCGATGAGCGCGTGCCATGCGATGCGCAGACATGAGGTGAATGACACGGAGTCCTCCCTTGCATATTCCAGTCGTCCCGGCCGAGCGCGCACCGCGAGAGCCGTGACCCACGACCACCGGCCGGTGATCAGGGGTCCGCTTTCGCGGGGACGACCGGAGTTCCTGAGCTCATTTTGAACGCGGCACTTCGGGCGGCGTTCACGCCGGGGTCACGTATCAGGATCGGATGTATCGGGGTCGCGTGGCAACTAGCAAAGCGTCACAGGGGATTTGATTAACGTACTAAGACGTCTTGCCTTTTTTCAGCGGGTCGAGATTGATCGGGGGGCTCGGGCTCGTCTCGCGGCAGCGGCTGGCGCAATCTGGCTGCCAATGTGCCGGCGCAAGCAGCTCGTATGCGCCGTGGCGCAGACATGCGGTTGCGATTATGCTTGTCGCGCTAGCTGACGCATAGGTCCTGGCCGACGCAGCGTGCGCCCGGACGGGCCCGCGTTCGGAGATGCAGCATGAGTGCCCCGCGCTGGATTACGGAGGCAGATGTCGCTCAGTCGATCGACTTGGGCGATGCGCTCGAGGCATTGACGCGCGGCCTGCGTGAAGAGGCGACCGGTTCTGCGCGCAACATGGAGAAAACCGCGGCGCACTGGGGCAAGAGCAGCAATATGCACGCGATCGGCGCCGTTTTCGAAGGCGCCAACGTGTTCGGAACCAAGACCTGGGGCAATACGCCTGAAGGCGGCTCAACTCCGCTTCTCGTCTTGTGGGATGCAGTGAGCGCCAGGCTTTTGGCGATCATCGAGGCACGCGTCCTCGGGCAGTTGCGAACCGCCGCGATGTCGGCGATCGCGACCCAATGGATGAGCGCAGGCGACGCCGATGACTTCGCCGTCATCGGCAGCGGCAAGCAGGCGCTGACGCAGGTCGCGGCGGTGGCAGCGGTGCGGCGGTTGCGGCGCGTCCGCGTCTTTAGTCCAACGCCGGAAAAGCGCAGCGCATTCGCGGAGAAGCTACGAAGCACCTTTCCCGGCATCGAAATCAGAGTGGCGGACGACATAGCGCGTGCGACCGACGGCGCTTCCATCATCACCTTGATCACCCGCGCCCGCGAACCAGTCCTCACGGCGTCCATGGTCGCGCGCGGCGCACACGTGAACGCAGCCGGCGCGATCACCAGGGAGCGCCGGGAATTTTCGCAGGATCTGTTTCCGCGCGCGACGCTCGTGGCGGTGGATACGCTGCCGGGAACCCGTCAGCTCAGCGCCGAGTTTATCGATTGGTATGACGGCAGGTGCGGCGGCGACTGGACGCCTGTGCAGCCGATCTCGACGATCGTCGCGGCAGGCAAGCCGCGTCCAGGGAAAACCGACGTGTCGCTGTTCAAACCGATGGGAATGGGAATTTCCGACGTTGCGCTCGGAATCGAAATCGTCCGACGCGCGGACGCAGGCGGCATCGGCCGCATCATGCCGGATCCCGGATTCGCCGTCCCTCGGATTTCCACCGCTTCGAGACAGGAGTCTGCAGCATGACCCAAGCCATTCTTCGCGACATCAGCGGCGCGGTTGCGCCGCGCTCGCTCGATCTATGGGAGCCGGTCGTCATCACCGGTGAACAAATCGATGCAGAGGTCCAGCGGCTCGCCTCGCTTGCGCGCCCCGCGAATGGGCGACGTGAAGCGATGATTATTCATCCGCGTGCGAGCGCTCCGGGGAGCGGCTTCACCCCCGGCATAGGGGTCGTGCTGAGCGTGCTCAAGCCGGGCGAAGCGACCGCCCCGATACGCCACAATTCCACGCACGTGGACTTCTGCATCCGGGGCTCCGGCTGCGCGGAGATCGGCGGGACGCAGGTGCGCTACGGCAAGTACGACGTCTGGAACACGCCCTCGTTCCGCGCCTACACGCAGCGCAACGATGGCAGCGACCTTCAGGTACGGCTGACCTATTCCAATGCTCCTCTCCTGGAAATGCTCAATATTCATATCGTCGAAGAGAATCCGAACCTTGCGACGGCGCCGGAAGAGGCGAAGGCCGATGAGGACCGCGAGGACCCGCGCCGCAAGAGCCCCTATGGCATGGTACGACTCGAGAACGGCGCGCAGCTGATGCCGTATGAGATGTTGATCAACCCGCCCACGGTCGAGTCCAACGTGCTGCATTGGCCCTGGCCGCAGGTGAAAAATCATCTCGACAAATTGGAGTCGCTCGGAAAAAGTTACATCGGCCGCCGCTTGTATATGATGTACAACCCCATGACCGGACGCACCAACGGCTGTACGCCCTCGTTCTTTGCCACGATCACCATTCGGCCGCCAAAAATCGTCGATCGCCCGCACCGCCACACGTCGGCCGCCATCAACTACTATTTCCACGGGCGTGGGCGCAGCACCGTCGAGGGCAAGGTCTACGAGTGGAAGGCTGGCGATTTGATGCTCTCCGCGCCGGGATGGGGCGTGCACAACCACGCTTCATACGATGAGCCCGTCTACGAGCTCACCGTGCAAGATCAGCCTCTCAACATCTACATGGAGTCGCTGCTCTGGCAGGAAGACCTCAAGCATCCTGCAGCACTGCTGGGCTCCGAGGCCGGTTTTGACACGAACCGCGCTCAAATCGCCGCCGCCGAATAACAGCAATGCCGTCGTGGGACCTTTTGCGGAGGCTGCGTGATGGCGGCCGGTCCGATGTGCCGACCGGGCCATTGCGCAGCGCCGCAATGAACCTTCAAGTCGAGACGAACGGCATCGCCTCGGTCCATCTCACGCTAGCGGTGGTCGATTACGAGCATGTGCGCGAGATCGCGCAAGGGTTGGTTCGCGCCGACGGCATCACCCTCACGCCGCTCATCTTTCCCTCGATCGAGGAGATCACCTTTCGCTTCACCAAGAACCTCGAATGGGACGTGTCTGAACTGTCGTTCGGAAAGTATGTTTCGCTCACCTCGCAGGGCACCGCGCCGATGGTTGCGATCCCGGTGTTTCCCTCGCGCGTGCATCGGCATTCCGCGATCTACGTGCGCGCCGATCGCGGCATCAAGGCCGCCAAAGACCTCGAGGGCTGCGCGGTGGGCATTCCCGAATGGGCGCAGACCGCCGGCATCTACGTGCGGGGATTTTTGGCGGAAGAGTATGGAGTGGACTTGAGCAAAATTCGCTGGCTGCAGGCCGGCGTCAACGATCCTGGCCGCACCGAGAAGGTCGCGCTGAAGCTGCCCGCAGGCATCCGCTACGAGACACGGCCGGATACCAGCCTCTCGGCCATGCTCGCGAGCGGCGAGATCGATGCAGTCATCTCCGCCCGCGCGCCCGAGGCGCCGAATGGTCGCGTCGTCCGCTTATTCGCGGACTATCGCGCCGAGGAGGCGCGCTTCTTCAAGAACACCGGCATTTTCCCGATCATGCATTTGATCGCGATACGGCGACCCGTACTCGAACAGCATCCCTGGATCGCGATGAATCTGTTCAAGATGTTCGACGAGGCCAAGCGCCGCTGCCTCAATAGGCTGCGCGACTTCACCTGCGCGCGCATACCTCTGCCCTGGGCGGCGGCGATCGCCGAGGAGATCGCGGCCGGCTACGGGCCAGATCCCTATCCTTATGGGATCGAGGAGAGCCGCCCGACCATCGAGGCATTTTGCCGTTACGCGCACGATCAGGGCGTGACCCACCGCCGGATGACGGTGGAGGATCTCTTTCCGCGCGAGGTGCGCACGATGGCGAGGGTTTGAATCGTCGAGCAGTGAGCTGCTGGCTACTATTGAAAGAGGAGGACGTCATGCCGACGAGCGTCAAGCAGATGATGGAAGCTGCCAATGCGGAGGTGCCGCGGATCACGGTGGCGCAAGCGCGCGAGATGATCGCCAAAGGCAACACGCTGGTGGTCGACGTGCGCGACGCCCCTGAAGTCGAGAAGAGCGGCAAAGTTGTCGGCGCGGTCAATGTCTCGCGCGGCATGCTGGAGTTTCGCGCCGATCCCGAATCGCCTTACCACGACAAGAATTTTGCGAAGGATAAAACCGTCATCGTGTATTGCGCCTCTGGCGGGCGCTCGGCCTTGAGCGGCAAGGTGCTCAAGGACATGGGCTACGCGCAGGTCTACAATCTCGGCGCCTTCAAGGATTGGGCCGACGCGGGTGGCGTCATCGACAAGCCGAGCGAGTAGGTTCGGTAGACGCGTCAAATGACTGATCGGCTGAACGGTATCCATGCGCTCATCACTGGCGCTGCAAGCGGCATTGGCGCGGCCTGCGCTCGACGCATGGCAGGCGAGGGCGCGCAATTGTTGCTGGCCGACGTCAATGGCGAGGGCGCAAAGCGGCTTGCGAACGAGCTTGCACAGGCTTCAATCCAAGCGGACGTTACCCGTGCGGCGGACATCAAGCGGATGGTCGATGCTGCCTACGACCGCTGGGGCCGGCTCGACGTGCTGTTCAACAATGCGGGGATTGCCGAAATCCGTCCCCTGTTCGAGCTCAGCGAGGGCGACTGGGACCGCATGCTCGCCGTCAATCTCCGCGCAGTCTTTTTTGTGCTGCAGGCCGCTGCCAAGCGCATGCGCGAGCAGACGCCGATTGCAGGTTCGGAGCTACGCGGAAAATTGATCCAGACCGCATCGATCGCGGCCTATCGCGGCGGTCTCGCCAACATGCCCCACTACGCCGCCAGCAAAGCGGGTGTCGTCAGCGTGACGCGCACGGCGGCGCAGGTGCTCGCCCCGTATAGGATCACGTCGAATTGCATCTGCCCCGGGGCGGTTGATACGCCGATGTGGCGAAAGATCGACGCCGAATGGACCAAGCTCGAAGGCTGGCAAGTCGGCGAAGCTTGGAGGCGGCGAACCTCGCTCATCCCGCTCGGCCGGCCGGAAACGGCCGAGGACGTGGCCGGCGTGGTGAGTTTTCTCGCCAGCCGCGATTCCGACTACATGACGGGCCAGGCGGTCAACGTCGACGGCGGCCTCGTCATGGGCAACTGAGCGAGACCGAGTCCGTGGCGCTACGGATGATCCCAGTTACGGCGCCCGTGAAAATGCTTTAGCGCGCGCGAAGGAGATCGGGGACCCACAGCAGGATGAATTCGTTGTCGTCCTGCACGTTCGGTTTGCGGCCAGCCGAGTAGGGCAGATTGTTGTCGTTCGCGACGACGATGTGCTCGCCGTCCACCACGTCGACGTTCTCGATAGTGACGAACGGGAACTTGAATATGCCATCCTTTGTACCCCGCTTGGCGGCGCCGTTGGGGTCCTTGATATTCAACAGGTCCACGTATCCGATCTTCTTCACGAACCCGTCCGCGTCGGTGTCCTTCAGGCTGATTTTGTAGACACGCTTGAACTTGGCTGGAGTGGGATAGCAATCGGGCCGAAGCGCCCCGCTGCAAACATCCTCAGGCAGCCCTTCGAGCGTGTCACGCTCGATAATGAGCCCCGTATCAGCATCGATCATGTTGAAGTCACCGATATTGTTGCCATTCTCTTCAACGCGGTACTTGAAGGAGCGGCCGGTCCAGTCCTCCTTTGCAACGTCGAATTCGAGAATGCGCAGATATTCGCGGCCGTCTTTATCCGTCTCCCATTTTTTCTCCGCCTCGATCCAGAGCGGCCCTTCGAGCAACGGGTAGAGGAACTTGCCGTCCTTTGATGCGGCCATGCCCTCGAAGCCGCGGGAGCGGCGCACGGGCGTGGAGAACGCGCCCGGCACGGCGGGCGTATTTACGGCATAGTGGTCGGGCGAGCGCAGCGGCCTGCCCTCGAGCTTGGTCTCGTAGAGTGCCAGCACTTTTCCGGTGCGGTCCGTGCGCACGACGTAGGGACCAAATTCGTCACCGAACCAGACCGAATCACCGATGAACTGCATCGATTCGATATCCAAGTCCGCGCCGGTCAGGTAGCGCTTCTCCGTGCCTTCGTTGACGATGAGGAACGGAATTTTGCGATCGGGATCGCGCAGGAACACGGTCTCGAGGTGCTGGACAGTACCCGCCTTCCAGTCAGGCTTGATGTGGTGAAACATCAGCAGCGCATCGGCGCTGTCCTTTTTCGCGCCGAAGCCATTGTCGGTCATGACCCAAAGGCTGCCGTCCTGCATCGCCTTGATGCCGGAGAATCCCTGTAGGGGCTGGCCCTTGAACGGCGTCGAGACCCCGGTCGGGCGGGAGGCGGACTTGTCCGAGATGTACGACGTTCCCGGAATCGTTCCGACCGCATCGATGCGCCGCCAGTCGGGACTCGTGTATTTGCCCGAGACGGCGAACGCCGCGGGCGCGTCCTTGGGCGGGGGCAGCGCGATCGCTTGGGCCGGCAGATACGCGTGCCCCACGAGCTCGGCCGGGAATTGCTGTTGGGCCGAGGCGCCGAGTGGAACCGCGAGCGCAGGCAAGAATGATACGAAGAGCAACCATGGACGCATGGCGTTCCTCCCTTTGAACGATCTGGCGAGCAAGCTGACCTCGTCGAGGATCGGGCGGACCGCAGACGAGGCCAGATCTCGCGGATTCGCCGCGCGCATCTGACTTAGTCCGGCTTGGCGCCGGAGAAGCGGACCACTTTGGCCCATTTCTCGGTTTCGTCGGCCACGAGCTTGCCGTACTCTCGAGGCGAGCTCGAAAGCGTCGTGCCGCCCAAGTCGGCGAGCCGCGCCTTGATGTCGGGATCGGCGAGCGCTGCGTTGATTTCCGTGTTGAGCTTATCGATGATTGCGGCGGGCGTATTTTTGGGCGCGCCGATGCCGTTCCATCCGCTTGCCTCGTAGCCTGGCACGAATTCGCCTACGGTCGGTATATCCGGCAGCGCCTCCGAGCGCGCCGCCGTGGTCACCGCAAGCGCGCGCAGCTTGCCGGTCCGGATGAGCTCGATCGACGGAGGGAGCGGTCCGAACATCACCTGCACCTGTCCGCTGATCAGGTCGGTGAGCGCGGGCGCTGCTCCCCTGTAGGGAACGTGAACCATATTGACGCCTGTCATCATCTTGAACAACTCGCCCGAGAGATGCTGCGTGCTTCCGGTGCTGGTCGATGCAAACGCGATCTTTCCGGGATTGGCCTTGGCGTAGGCGATGAACTCCGGAACGGTCTTGGCCGGAAAGGCTGGGTTGACCTCCATGAGGTTGGGAAATCGAATGATGCCGGCAACCGGCGCGATGTCCGTTATGAAATCGAATTTAAGCTTCTCGTAGAGTGTTGCATTGACGGCGTTCACCGCGCCGCCCAGGACCAGCGTGTAGCCGTCGGGCGGGGCACGAACCACCGCTTCGGTCGCCAGATTAGTGCCGGCGCCGGGTCGGTTCTCGACGATGAAGGGCTGGGCGAGCCGCTCCGACAGCCATTGCGCGATAAGGCGAGCGGTGATGTCGAAGGCGCCACCGGCGGCGAAACCGACCATGATGCGCACCGGCCGGCTCGGATAGGCCTGCGCGCTTGCGGGCCGCCCAGCGACCGGCAGCACGGCCGCAGTCGCGAACAGGCACAAGAATTTTCGACGGGGAAGTTTCACGGCATTCGCCCGATATCTCGCGGAATCGCCCGACATCACGCGGAATACGCAAACATCGGTGCGCGGCCCGCAGCCACTCCGCAGTCAAACTATACCGGTGAACATGCCATACGGAAGGCAGGTTTTGCCAACAGATACTGTCGAAGCAAGCGGCCAGAACTACTCCGCGACCTGCAGCCGAGAAGCTAGTGGATCCGTCGCAGGCGGGGAGCCAACGAAGACGGATTTCGTTGCCCGGCCGGCCACCAATTCCGATGCGGCTCGTTGTTTTGCCAGTGCGAGCGGGGCGACTGATGCAGGACCCAGACAAGGACGCGGAAAAGTGCGGCATGGCTTGGGCGGGCGGCTTGCCGAGGAGCGCGGATCATGTAGCCTGCAATCCAACGCAGAACAAAATCCTGGCCGATAGCCGGTCCCACTACATCGCAGGCTTGACCGCCGGCGCGACCAAGGGGTGAGCGATGGCTGAGGTAGCGTTGCGCAACGTGGTGAAGCGCTTCGACGAGGTCGAGGCGGTGCGCAATATCAGCCTTGACATTCCTGACAACGAATTCGTCGTCCTTGTGGGACCCTCCGGCTGCGGAAAGAGCACGACGCTGCGTATGATTGCGGGGCTCGAAGAGGTCTCCGCCGGCGAGATCCTCATCGGCGGCGACGTCGTCAATGACGTGCCACCCAAGGATCGTGACATCGCCATGGTGTTCCAAAATTATGCGCTTTATCCGCATATGACGGTATTCGAAAACATGTCGTTCGGCTTGCGACTGCGGCGAAGACCGAAGGCGGAGATCCGCACACGCGTGGAGCACGCGGCTAAAATCCTCGACATCACCGAGCTTCTGGATCGGCGGCCAAAACAGTTATCCGGCGGCCAGCGGCAGCGAGTTGCGATGGGCCGTGCCATCGTGCGTAATCCGAAAGTATTTCTGTTCGACGAGCCACTGAGCAATCTGGACGCGAAGCTGCGCGTGCAGATGCGAACCGAGATCAAGCGCGTGCACCAGAAGGTGAAGACGACCACGATCTATGTCACCCATGACCAGGTCGAGGCGATGACGCTTGCCGATCGCGTCGTGGTGATGAATGGCGGCCGCATCGAGCAGATCGGCCGGCCGCAGGACCTCTATCATCGGCCGAAAACCCGCTTCGTCGCCGGTTTCATCGGCTCGCCCGCCATGAACTTTTTGGCCGCGCGTCTGCAGCCGAACGGCGAGGGGCTATCGCTGCGGCTTTCCCCGGAATTGGCATTTCCCGTACCGGCTGCTCATGCCGCTCGTTATCGACCATTCCTCGGCAAGGATGTGATCTTCGGCCTGCGGCCTGAGCACATTACCGAGCCGCGCGGAGAAGAACGCGACCCGCGTTGCGAGTTCAGCATGACCGTGGATGTGGTCGAGCCGATGGGCATGGAGACGATGGTCTTCTTCACGGTGCACGGAAAAGAGGTGTGTGCGCGCGTAGAGCCGACCGCCGCTGCCGCGCCCGGACAGCCGATGCGGCTTTACGCCAATCTCAACCACATGCATCTGATCGATCCCGCGACCGAGTTGGTGCTGTAAGATGCGGGAGGAAGCCTCGCGTTAATGGCTTCGCCGCCGGCCGCGCAAGCCACAAACGCCGCGATCAAAAATCAAGCAAATGAGTCCGGCCTTTGGCTATCCCGCTAAGGACCACGCGTTGGCGTGGCGGCCGGCAATGCGCATTTGAGCACCATCGTAATCGGCGGTGGCTTAATCGAGCATGAACGCTTCTTGCTGCTGCGCACAAAAGTTGACCGAGGCGAATGCCGCTGCCGACGAATGAGGTGTGCGTTGCGCCCGAACGGGATCGTCCGCGGGCCCGCTCGGATCAGGACGGAGGCACTCCCTGGACGGCATAGGCGCGGATCTTGGTGGATTTCTCGCGCAGCGGAATGATGGCCTGATATGCCGGCGAATTCCACCACGCCTTGACGTCGTCCATGTTGTCGAACGCGAGCACCACTAGGCTTCCGGCCGGAGGCGTCGAGCTATCGAGCGCCACCGGATTGGCACGGGCCAGCGTGCGCACCTTGTAGGGCGCGAGCGTGCCTGGAAGCGCTGCCAAATACTGCTTGAACGTATCGGCATCGGTCACCTGCACCTCCTCGGCGATGACATAAGCAGGAGGCGCCGCCGTTTGTGCGTGCAGGAACGTTCCGCCGATGACGCCGACAACCGTCGAGGCAACGGCAACGACGGCGAGCTGTGATTTCACGTTCATCTTAGTGCTCCTGAGCTGCTTGTCGCGCAGTCACGTTAACATGCAAAAAACGAGGCTAACAATCCCACAAGATCGGCGGCCGAGGAGCTAATCGCATAAGCTATTCGTTTGCGGCAGTGCATGAGTCCATTCGTGCAGCGTAAGCCGAGCCGACGAGACCGACATGCCGAGCTGGTCAGGACCGTTTGATGGAGAAGCTCTTCACGTAATCATCGGGTTTGGACGGATCGAACGTCTTGCCCATGACCGCGAATGTTTTGGAGGCGCTGGCGGGCGGGATCAGGCCCATCTCACGCATCAGCTTGGCGGTATCGGTCGCAAGGAAAATCTGCTCGGCGATCGTCTGGTAGTCCACCTCGCCCTTGATCTGGCCCCAGCGCTTCATTTGCGTCAACATCCAGACGGCGAAGGACTGCCAGGGGAATGGATCGAAATCGACGCGCTTGGGGTCCTTGCGAATGCCCCCGAGGCCATCCGCATAGGTGCCGGTGAGCGCCTGTTCCACGACGATCGGCGGCTGGTTGAGGTAATTGGCCGGCGCGATCATCTCGGCAATCGCCTCGCGGTTCTCTGCCTTCGATGCAAACGCAGTCGCGTCCATGATCGCACGCACGAGCGCGGCATAGCTGTTGGGCATCTGCGTCATGAACTCCCTGCTGGCTGTGAAGCTGCAACAGGGATGGCCATCCCAGATCTCTTTCGACAGGATATGCAGAAAGCCGACCCCGTCGTAGATCGCGCGTTGGCAAATGCTGTCGGGCGCCAGGAACCCGTCGATATTGTCTGCACGCAGATTCGCCACCATCTCGGGCGGCGGCACGACCCGCAGCTGTACATCCGCCTCAGGATCGAGACCGTGCTCGGCGAGGTAGTAGCGCAACAGATAGTTGTGCATCGAGTAGTCAAAGGGAATCGCAAATTTAAAACCCTTCCACTGCTTGGGATCGCGTTTGTCCTTGTGCTTGAGGGCAAGCGTGATGCCCTGGCCGTTGATGTTCTCGATTGCCGGGACGGCAAAGGGGATCGCCTGTGAGCCGAGACCGAGAGATATCGCGAGCGGCATCGGCGAGAGCATGTGGGCCGCGTCGTATTCCCTGTTGATGGTCTTGTCGCGCACGACGGCCCAACCGGCGGTCTTGACGACCTCGACGTTGAGACCTTGCTTGGAATAAAAGCCCATTGGGTGCGCCACGATGATCGGCGTGGCGCAGGTGATGGGGATGAACCCGACCTTGAGGTCTTTCTTCTCCGGCGCTCCCGTACCCTGTGCGAACACCTCGGTTGCGGTCTTCAGCGGGAAAAATTGCGACAGCGCGGCGAGCGCCGTCGCGCCCCCGACGGTTTTCAGGAACGCGCGGCGCACCGCATCTCTCGGGAAGGTGGAGCGCATCACCGCCGCGGCGACGATCCGCTCGTAGCGTGCGGATTCGGCCGTCTCGCTCCGGCGCGCTTGCACCTGCGCATCCTCCGGCTGGCTTGCGTGCATCCCGCAGGGGCAGCGCATATCGCGCGGGCGATGATCGGGATCGGATTGCTTGAAGCTGCGCATCATGCTCGCCTCGCAATGGGATCTCGCTGCTTGCTCGGTGCAAGCGGATGGCGCGTAAATCCGGGAAAGTGCCGGCGTGCGCCGGCACTTGTTTCGTATGCCGGTTAGGCGGCGACGCCGGGCGGCGACGACGTCTTGTAGGGCAAGCCCGCTTCGATCGGCAAAGAGGGATCGCGCGACCACTCGTTCCACGACCCGAAATAGAGTGTGACGTTATCGACGCCCGCCTCTTTGAGGGCGACCAGCGTGTTCGACGCGCGCGCCCCCTTGAAGCAATAGAGCACCACCGGGGTTGACGGCGTGATGCCGACGGTCGCGCATTCGGCGAGGATTTCCTCGCGCGACTTGAACATCGGGCCGCTCGGGGTCGGCTTCATCATGCGGTACCATTCGAGCCAGACCGCGCCCGGGATGCGTCCCTTGCGCGGGCAAAAGTCCTTGCCATAGGGCGACGACGAATCGCCGATCCACTCGTCGACGTCGCGGGTGTCGAGCTTGACGATGTTCGGGTCGGCGACCGCGGCTTTCATGTTCGCGAGATCGACCAAGATGCCGGCTGCGCCCGGGTCGATCGGGAACGCTTTCGGCGCGGGCTTCGGCATCGCCGTTGTGGTGGGCAGGCCGGCCGCGGTCCAGGCGACATAGCCGCCGTGCAGGATCTTCACCTTCGGATAGCCGAGATAGCGCAACAAGACATATCCGCGGCACGATTGGCCGAATCCAGTGTTCATTGACTGCTCGTAGACGACCGCGGTCTCTTTGCCGGACAGCCCGGCGGTGCCGAATATGCCCGCGAACTTGTCGCGCATCGTGGCGACGCCTTCAGGCGTGGAGGTTGCGAGGTAAGTGAAGATGTCGTGGATATTGACGGCGTCATGGAGGTGGCCGGCGGCATAGGTCGCCGGGTCGCGGGTGTCGATCAAGACGATCGGCTCGCTCTTGATCATGGCGGAAAGCTCGGCAGGGGTAACGAGGACTTTCTCACTCATCAGATCGCTCCTAGGCTCGTGTCGAACGCTGTCCCGGCGTGGGTTGCGGCGGGCAAGGAGGCCAGCCGTGGTGAGTGCGACCCTCTAGTGCGCCATATCGGCGAGCATTTTCTTGAGGTGCCTGATGGCGGGGGTGACGATTGCGACGAAGTAGGATTCGCGCAGCCGACGCTGCGCGGTGGCGGTCGCGACGTAACCGCGGGCGCCGCAATGGAGCATCCCGGCATGCGCTGCGGCCACGGCCGTTTCACTGATTGCGAGCCGAGCTTCGATCACGGCGCGCCAGTAGGCTTGGTCGCTCTCGAATGGGGTGGCAGCGAGGCGTTCCACGCCCGCTTCAATCGTGCCCAGATCTTCGGCGAGGTGTTCCGGCTGAACGTCGAGATATTTGTTCACGTGGCCGAGCTGGCCCTTGACGTTGTTCATCAGCGAGATGCAGCCGCGGATGAGGCCGACGCCCATGCCCGCCTGCAGCAGGACGAAGCCCGCGCGGATACGCTTGATGAATACGTCGCTCGGGTCTGCGAGCACGCAGCCATCGGGGATGAACGCCTCGCGCATCTGCACCGCGAAGGTGCGGGTGCCGTCGAGCGCCACGAATTGCGTGTTGCCGGAGAGTTCGACGCCCTGCGTGGCACAGGGCACGATCGCCATCACATAGCGCTTCGGCGCATCCTCCGTTTCGAACACGGCGCCGAAATAATGGTCCTCGCCCAGATTGGAGACATAAGGCAATGCCCCGCGCACCACGTAGCCGCCCGCGACCCGCTTACCCTTGAGGCGGATTTGCTCGATGCCGAAGAACGTTTTCATCGGATTCGACAACGCAGTGCCGCCGAGCGCCTCGCCGGCGGCGACGCGGCGGCCCAAGCTCGCTTTGAGCGCCTCGTTGTCGGAGGCGAAGATGTACCAGCCGAGCGCGTTCTGGCACCACATACAGAACGAGGTGGCGAGGCAATATTCGCCTGCCGCCGCCATGGCGCGGATGGCGCCAACGAGATCAGGGCCGCCGGGCGTTTGGCCCGGAAGATGACGCGCGAACGCGCCGGCGCGGCCGAAGGCGCGCAGCACAGGCTCGGGGTAATACCCCTCGGCATCGATCTTACGAACGATAGGCGCAAGCTGCCGCGCCGACAGATCGCGCACCATCTCCACGACATCGGCAGCCGGATCGTGCTGATCCTTTGCACTAATCGTACGATCGAGCATCACAGGTGCCCTTCGGATGGAGAACGATCAGGCCGCGACCGGGGAGCAGCCCTTCACCGCTCTATGCCAATGTCATTTCGAGATTGACGGGCCGCGTGAAGGTATTCGCGACCGGCGACCACACGCGCGCGTGCGCGACCAGCGCCTCCAGTTCCGCGCGCGGGCGATCGGCCTCGAAGTTCACCTTCGCGCGCACGTCGGTGAATCCAACCGGCTTGTCGGAGAGGTCGCCGGTTCCCCACACGCCGGTGATGTTGAGGTCGCCTTCCAGCTCGATCTCGAGCTTGAAAACGGTAATGCCGCGAGCAACAGCGTTGGCGTGGATGCCGACCGCTAGGCATGAGCCAAGCGCGGCGAGCGAAGCCTCCGATGGATTGGGCGCGGTGTCGTCGCCGAGCAGCCCCGGCGGCTCGTCGACGACGTAGGCCGGCAGGTTGCGGATGAAATTGAGATGGCGGAAACGGCCTTCGGCGACGGTCTTGCACTTCAACGTCTTGATGGCCTTCGGGTCGGCCTTGCCCTTGGCGATCAGCTCGTGGAGGCCCTGTTTGTCGATGGGGGCGAGACAGCCGGTGAGGGCGGTTTTCGCGACGGCTTGGTTCATGAGCTTCCTCCTGTCGTTGTTGCCAAGTGCGATACAGACCGTTCTGTTCTATGCACGAGCCATGCCACGTGTTGCGCCGCAAAAACTCGAATGGATTCAGTGGCGATCGAATGCCGGGACCCTCGCGGGGGGCTTTTTCCGCTCAAAAGCCGGTCAGCTTTGCCCGCGTCCTGAGCGGGGGGAGGGGACAGAACGGTCGTTCCACTCCATGATTGCGGTTGCGTTCGGCGCGGGGTAAGTGGCGGCATGGATGTCGCGCGCCCCCAGCCTCGCGCTCTCGGCGAGAGCGCGGCCTCGCCTCGCGATCGGCTGATCGAAGCTGCCACCCGGCTGTTTTGCCGTTACGGGGTCAATTCCGTCGGCGTCGATGAGATCATCGCCGCGGCGGGAACGGCCAAAACCACGCTTTACCGGCTGTTCCGCTCGAAGGACGGTCTGGTCGAGGCGGTGCTTGACTGTGAGGGGCGCGCCTGGCGCGCCTGGTTTCTCGCCGAGATCGACGCGGCCGGCGGCCCGCCGCTCGCGCGATTGCACCGCATCGGGGCGGCGTTGCGGCTCTGGTTCGCGCGCGAGGATTTTTACGGTTGTCCATTCATCAACGCGGTTGCCGAAAGCGACAAGACCGACAGCCGCATGCGGTCACTGGCGATCGCGCATAAGAAAATCGTACTCGAACGTCTTGCAACGCTCTGCGCCGAGGCGGGATTGAAGCAGCCGATGGAGGTCGCGCATTCGCTCGGGCTCATCATCGATGGCGCGATTGTGGCCGCCCTGGTGACCGGCAACGCTGCGGTCGCGGACACTGCCGCGCGGACCTGCGCGGCAATCTTGTCGCAAGCCAAAGGATGATTTCAGCGTCATCTCGGTTCATAGGCCGTCAAGAACTACGGTCGTTCAGATACGACCTACCAAAGGGGTGCGTGCGATTGTAAACTAGCTGTCGGCGCTCATGGAATCCGGCATCCGCAACGGGAAAGACTCATGCTCAAGGAATACCACTACGATCATCTCATGCGTTGGCCGTGCGGCGAGCGAGCCGCAGTCTTTTTGACCTTCGACTTCCAGGGCGGCGAGGACGTGAAGCCGGACAAGAACGGCATTCTCAATTACGAAATGTGGAGCCAAGGCGAATACGGACCTCACCATGCAATTTATCGGCTGCTGCGGATTTTGAAGGAAGAGAACGTCAAGGCGACGTTCTTGACCTGCGGGGCCATCACCGAGCGTTTTCCCGAAGCAATCCAGGCGATACTTGCCCATGGTCATATGGTGGAAGGACACGGATACAATCATGAGATCGCGCGCTATTTGCCGCGAGACCAAGAAGCCGAGGTGATGAAGAAGACGATCGCAATGATCGAAAAGCGCACGGGGCGCCGCCCCTACGGCTGGCGCTCATGCACCCAGAGCACGAACACGATCGAACTTTTGATCGACCACGGTTTCGTCTTCAACACCAACTGCTTTCATGAGGAATTGCCGTTCCTGTGGGAAAAGGACGGCAAGTTGCTGGTCGAGCTTCCGCGGCAGCCGTTCGGGGACGGTACGTTGTTCGGCCATCGCCACGGCGAATACGGCAACCCTTATCACGGGCTCGAGACGTGGAAGGCCTATTTCGACGAGCTCTACGCGGAATCGGCCGATCGCCCGCGCTACATTCCCTTCACCATGCATCCTTACATCATTGGTCGTCCCGGCCGCACGCTGGCATTGCGAGGCATCATCCAGCACATGAAGAAAGCAGGGAACCTCTGGTTCCCGACCGGCATCGAGCTCGCCGAGTGGTGCCTCAACCACGTGTTCCAGGCGGAATGCCGGAAGCTTCGCGCCTCCGCCGGTTGAGGAAAGCCGCGCGCTCGGCGTGTTGCTTCCCTCGTTTGCGGGGGACGAAGCAGCCTGCATCCGCCGCTCGCGCTGATTCCGTTCCGCATAAACGAGCGGCCATCATTGCCGCTGCGATCGCCGTTGCCGCGACAACCCTGGCGTCCGTGTCTCTTAAGGCTGAGCCGGTCGCGGATTTCTATCGCGGCAAGACGCTGCGCATGCTGATCGGTTACGGCCCCGCTGGCGGTTACGACATATACGGCCGGCTTATCGCCGAGTTCCTGCCGCGGCATCTGCCGGGCAGTCCGACGATCATTGCGCAGAACATGCCGGGAGCGGGCAGCTTCGTGGCGGCGAAGTACATCTACGAGGTTGCGCCCAAGGACGGCACGGTATTGGGCAGTCTCGCGCAGACCTTGGCGCTCGACAGCATGACCAATACGAGCGCCAAGATCGACGTCGGCAAAATGCCCTATATCGGCCGCGTCGTGACGAATATCGATACGGGCGTTGCGCTGCCAAAGGGCGGCATCAGATCTTTCGAGGACGTTCGCGCCAAACAGTACGCTGTCGGCGCGTCGGGCGGCGGCTCGACCACGGTTCTGTTCCCGACCGCGCTCAATGCCTATGCCGGCGCGAAGTTCAAGCTCGTGCGGGGATATAGCGGCACGACCGACATCTTGCTGGCGATGGAACGGGGCGAGGTGGATATTGTCGGCGCCTACGGGCTGCCTGGCATGTTGGTGAGCCACCCCGGCTGGGTCTCCCGTGGTGAGGCAGCCATCCTTTTTCAGGCATCACTGAAGCGGCATCGTCTGCTCCCCGATGTGCCGACGCTCCCGGAGCTCGCGCTCTCCGAGGAAGGCCGCGAGGTGCTGCGCGCGGCGGCCAGCACCGGTGAAATCGGCCGCTCCATTCTCACGACCCCGGGCGTGCCCCCGGAGCGCCTCCATGCGTTGCGCACGGCGTTTCGAGCCGTGCTCGAGGACCCGGATTTCCTCGCGGCATGCGAAATGCGAAAGCTGATGGTTGATGGCGCCCCCGGCGAAGAGATCGATGAGATTGTGCGCGAGACGCTGCGCTTGCCGCAGGCGATGGCCGAAAAAATCGGACAGATGATGCAATAGGCAAACCAAGGCCGAGCGTGGCCGCGCTGGCCCGGACTGTAACCAGCGGCCGGGGTCAGTTCACCTCGATGCCTTGCGCCTTGATCACCTCTGCCCACTTATCGACTTCTTGAGCGATGTGTTTTGTGAACGCAGCCGCAGTGAGCGGCATCGGCTCGACGCCCAATTGGGAGAACCGCTCGTTGACCACAGGATTGGTGAGCGCGTCGTTCGTCGCATCGCTGAGCTTTTTGATGATCTCAGGTGGCGTCTTGGCGGGCGCCCCCAGCCCATACCACCCGAAGCCATCATAGCCCTTCAGAAACTCGCCGATGGCAGGTATGTCCGGCAGCGCCGCCGCGCGTTGCGCAGTGGTCACCCCAAGCGCATGTAGCTTGCCTTCGCGGATCAGCGGGAGGGCTTGCGCAATGGGCGCGAAAACGACCTGCACCTGTCCGGCGAGCAAATCGGGCATGTAATTGCCGCGATAGGGGACGTGGACCATTTTGGTTGCGGTCATGAGCTGGAACAGTTCGCCGCAAACATGCGGCGAGCTTCCGATGCCATTCGAAGCCAGGTTGACCTTGCCGGGGATTCGCTTTGAGATAAGCGGTGAACTCCGAAAGCGTCGCGGCGGGAAACGACGGCGGCACGACAACGACGAACGGCGTTTTGGCGATGCCTGCGATCGGCGCGATATTGCGGATGAAATCGAAATTGAGGTTGCGACAGAGCGCGACGTTCACTGCGTTGGTCGAGACCGGCAACAGGATCGTGTAGCCGTCGGGCTCGGCCTTCGCGACGTATTCGGTGCCGATATTGGTGCTGGCGCCCGGCCTGTTCTCAATGATGAACTGCTGACCGAGCCGCTCTGACAAATGCTGCCCGGTAAGGCGCGCGATGATGTCGGGGCCGCTGCCGGGTGGGTAGGCGACGACCAACTGCACCGGTCGTGCCGGATAGCCCTGCGCCCAAGCGGGATGCGGGAGCGCCGGCGGCGCCGCAGCGCCCGCTGCGAGTTGCAGGAACCGTCGACGGTGAAGCGTCATGGCGTTTCCCCCAATATGGTCGCGAACTTTGCAGGCGCAAAACGGAGGTTCTATACCGGCCGGGCAAGCCGTCCGGAAGGGCATCCAGAGCGCAAACCGGCGGGTCCGCTGCGGCCAAAGGGCGCTGTTACGTCCGTCATCTCTGCCTTAGGGGTGCGCTGTCGGGCCGGCACGCTGGCAAATAAGTCACGCTTTGCAAAAAACCGACACGGCGCGCTGGTTTTCGGCCCGCTGTCATCTTTGTGGCCGATCTTGCTCTTTTCTAGATTCGTCCAGCGACTTCATCGGGGAGGTTGGGGGTGCGCTACTTCGCGATGGTGTTCGTCGCATTGCTGATGGCTGCGGCGCCCGCCCTTGCCGGCGAGGTTGATCCCGGCGTCGCGGCCATGCTGAGGGAATGGTCGCTCGCCTCGCCGACTCCATACCGCGTCGTCATTTGCCACGGCTTCGGGTGCGCCTTCCGCACCGAGATCGGTCTCACGCGCGCCGACCACGCCCAGATGGCCGCGATCATGGCGTCGGGCTCTGCCTCGGCGCAGGCGGAAAGAACTGCCATCGGCCGTACCGAAGCCTGGTTTGAACGGCGCATCGCGCCCTTGACCGGCACCGCGACGCGCGTCGCGCGGGCCGGCCCGCTCATCGGCTTAGCGGGCAACCGCGGTCAGTTCGACTGCATTGATACGACGAACAATACGAACTCGCTCCTGCTTGTTCTCAACGAGCTCAAATTGCTGCGGCACCATACGGTTGCCACGCCAGTGTCCCGGTTCCTATTCACCGAGGGGCCGCACAACACGGCGGTGATCAAGGACCGCAAGAGCAACGAACTCTGGACGGTCGATCCGTGGACTCACAAGGGCAGTGAGGTCCCCGACATCTTCCCGCTCGCCAAGTGGAAGGCAGGCGACTGAATTGCGTCGGCGATGCAACAACCGTAGGAAAATGCGTATGACCACTCGCGAAGGCCGATGGTGCGGCCTTTAGCAAGCAGGTTAGAGCCCGCGCTATTCCGGGCCACCGCGCGTCGTGTGGCGGCCCAGACCTGAGTGGCCTCGACTGTCCGGCTTTCAGTGAGCCCGTTAGTTGCGTCGTCGCCGATCGAGCGCCGACATACCCGGCAGCGGATCACCGAAGAATGCTGCCGTAAGGCTTTGCTGATCGCGTAATGCTTCCCGGCGATCCCGATCAGCTATCGCCGAAGGATCAGGCCGGAAACCCGGCGAGAGCGCAACCGGCGAAACGTCATCCAGCACTTTGGTCATTGTAGTCTCCCCCGTCCGGCCTCCCATGCCGCAGCGCTTAAGGCACGCCAGCACCTTGGCCAAAGCGTGACGGCGGGCTGTCGCAATTAGGGCCAAAGAGGGGATGACTCGACATGACAACTCCGACGAGCCGCCACTTGATTGCGGGCGGAGAATACGCTCCCACCGTTCGACATAAATGTTATCGTTGGTGCGTCTCCATTCACAAAAGGAGGGGAAAGTGCCGCGCCTTGTTCAGTATTTTTTCGTCGCGCTTCTGGTGCTCTTGCCAGCGCAAGCGCTTGCTGGTCCAGCCGAGGAGGCGAGCGCCGTCATCGACCGTTGGGCAGCGGCTTACAATGCCAATGACGCCGATGCAGTTGTTAAACTTTACGGCGCCGACGGCCTTGTGCACGGCACATCTAGCCCGACGCTCAATGTCGGCACCTCAGCGATCAGCGAGTATTTCAAGGTGCTTCCAGAAAGCGGCAACAAGGTCACGATTGGTGACCCGACACACGGTCGCACTCGGTGACGCCGCGGCGATGGGCGTCGGGTTCTACGAGTTCAAGTCAGCCCAAGGCGCGACGAGGCCGGCGCGCTTCACGTTCGTCGTGGTCAAGCGTGGAGCCGATTGGCTCATCGCACATCATCATTCCTCCGTGCTTCCTGCGGCACGGCCCTAAGCGATCGGCCGCAAAGCTCCGTTAGAACAACTGTTGGCGCTCGCCGACGAGCTCATCGGCCAACGGTCAGCGCCGTGCTAGCGCACCTTGTAAAGCGCATGCCGCCGGTTGCGTGTGAAGGGCCGCACCTGGCCTGGCCAGCGGCCTTCTTCCACCGCCTTCGTCCACTCCGGGCTGACAAGGACGCGAGGGCCATCGATCTCGTAGATCGCGCTGTAGCGCGGGCCGTCGTGCGCAACCTTCTTCTCCGCGCCGCCGATGCTCACGGCGAAGTTCTCCCCCGCCATCCGCGTCACAGCGCGCACGCCGGGGACCTTGAGGAGATTGGGGACGTGCTCGGTATCGTAGACCTCGTTGAACAGCGCCTCTTTTTCGGCATCGACATCCATGCTCACCACAAAGAGGTACTTTGAGCTGATCGGCATAGCTGCCTCACTGATGTTGCGCCTACGTCTCCCAACATGGGGACGTGCTATCGTAGGTCGCGTGCTCTTGCGATGCTACCGCCTGGAGGGAACCCGCCGTGTCGATCACCTCGACGGCCGCCACAACGCCATACTATCTTCCCGTCCGCCAGGATTGGCTCGACCGGCGCAAGGAGCCGATCCTCGAGCCTGATCTGCCGATCGTCGATCCCCACCACCATCTGTGGGATCGCCCAGGGTGGCGCTATCTGCTCGACGAATTGCTGGCAGATACGGCGAGCGGCCACAAAATTCTCGCCACCGTGTTCGTGCAGGCGCGGGCGATGACGCGCGCCGCCGGTCCGGTCGAGATGCGCCCCGTGGGGGAGACCGAGTTCGTCAACGGCGTCGCCGCCATGAGCGCGAGCGGCCTCTACGGCAAGACCAGGCATTGCGCCGGCATCGTCGGGCATGCGGATCTCACATTAGGCAGTCGGCTCGAGCCGGTGCTCGCCGCCCACATCCGCGCCGGCGGTGATCGCTTTCGCGGCATCCGGCACATCACTGCTTGGGATGCCGACGCATCGATCCGCAATCCGGCGTATAGCCCGCCGCGCGGCCTCTTGGGGGACAAAAACTTTCGCGAAGGGTTCACCGTGCTAGGTCGCTTCGGCCTCTCTTTCGACGCCTGGCTCTATCATCCGCAGATCGACGAGGTTCGCGATCTCGCGCGCGCCTTCCCGGAGACGAAGATCGTTCTCAATCATGTCGGCGGTCCGATCGGAATCGGTGCCTATGCCGGCAAGCACAAGGACGTGTTTCCCGGCTGGGCCACCTCGATCAAAGCGCTCGCGGCCTGCCCGAATGTTTATGTCAAACTCGGCGGGCTCGGCATGCGCATGGGCGGGTTCGCATTCCACGAGCGGCCCGAGCCCCCATCATCCGAGGCGCTCGCCAACACCTGGCGTCCCTATATCGAGACCTGCATCGATGCGTTCTCCCCCTCGCGATGCATGTTCGAGAGCAACTTCCCCGTCGACAAAGGCTCCTACAGCTATCCGGTGTTCTGGAATGCCTGCAAGCTTCTCGCGAAGGGCGCCAGTGAGACCGAGAAAGCCGATCTCTTCTCTGCCACGGCAGCGCGGTTCTACCGCCTCGACTTGCCCAGGTGATGTCACTGAGAACAAACCGACTCAGGTCCATGGTCAAGGCTAGCCTACGTCGCACCGAACGGTCCTGCCCCTCAACAACTCGTAGAACGCGATGTATGCGACGATCTTTCATTGGTTGAGCCAGCTTTCAGCCTGGCTCGAGCAAACCCAAATGAGCCGGATCATCCAGGTCCACGATTGGATCATCCCCACAGTTCAGTCCATTCACATCCTGGCAATCTCGGCGGTCGCGGCCTCCGCGCTGATGATTAACCTTCGCCTCCTTGGCCTTTATGCTGCTGACCAGCCGTTGCAAGACATTTTGGCGCGCTTCCTCCCGTTCATCTGGTGGCCGCTTATCGTCTTGCTGCTGACGGGTACTGTCATGATCGTCGGCGAGCCGCCGCGGTCGCTGAAGAATCCGGCGTTCCAGCTCAAGATGACTCTGCTCGTCGCCGCGATCGTGACGACTGCGATCTACCAGCGCATTCTGCGGCGCAATCCGGCCTTCGTCACAACTGGCGGGCGCGCGGGCGCCGCTGCGCTTGCGAGCGTCTCCATGCTGGCTTTGGGTCGGCATTATCTTCGCTGGCCGCTGGATCGCTTATTACTATTAGCGGCATGGGACTGCGTTCATGGACTTGGACCAGGTTCTCAATTGGTTGCAAGGGACGCCGATCGCAGTTGCCATTCGCGAGCACGAGATCCTGTTTCCCTGGATCGAATCGTTCCATGTGCTCGCGATTGTGTTGGTGGTCGGGACCATCTCCATCGTCGATTTGCGCCTCCTCGGCCTTGCCTCGCGCAATCGCGCGGTCACCGCGCTGATGCGCGAAGTGCTGCCGTACACTTGGGCCGCCTTGCTCGTCGCCCTCATCACTGGTTCGCTGCTATTTTCCTCGAACGCGACGAAATACGCGCACAACTTCTACTTCGAGGCGAAGATGGCGTTGCTGGCAATTGCGGCCTGTAACATGGCGGTTTTCCATCTGATTGGCGCGGGCGACATCGTTCGCTGGGACGCGGCGGGAAAAACGCCGGTCGCGGCCAAGACCGCGGGTGGCATCTCGCTGTTGATATGGATCGCGGTGGTGGTGAGCGGCCGCTGGATCGGCTTCACGTTGCACTAGTCCCGCCACCGGGCTATTTCTGGCGAGTATTTCCTCAATTGCGTGGAGGACCGAGCCATGCGATCTCGAGTTCTAGCGGCGATGCTTCTCGCGCTGGTTTCGACCGCCGCCGCGGACGCCCAGAACGCGTCAAAGAAGCCGCCGACCATCATCAATCCGCCGCCGACTGCGCAGGACTATGCTGATCTCGCCAAGCTGCCGGACTGGAGCGGCGTATGGAATCCGAACATCACCGACCAAGACCGCCAGGCGCGCAGCAATCCGCCGCCATGGAATGAAAAGGTGGCGAAGGAGGTCGAAAAGATGTGGGCCGAGGAGAAGGCCGGTCGCCCGAAACTCATTTTCTATGGATGTTTCCCGGAGGCGCATCCAACGTGGATGCTGGTCACACACAACGCCATGGAAATTCTGTTCACCCCCGGCCGCGTGACCATGCTCGGTGAATCGGACGGCAATCGGCTGCGCCGCATCTACACCGACGGTCGGCCTCATCCGGAAACGCCAGACCCGACTTTCCACGGCCATTCGATCGGTCATTGGGAAGGCAACACGCTCGTCGTCGATACCGTCCATATCCTGCCGCAGGCGCCGCTCGCGATCAGCGAGGCGGTCGGCGTGCCGAATGACGGAGACATGCACGTCCTCGAACGCATCCATCTAGCTGACAAGGACGTCCTGCACGTCGATCTCGAGATTACCGCGCCCAACATTCTCACCAAACCTTGGAACACGACGCGCATCTTCTTCCGCCAGCGCGCGCGCAAGTTCGATATCGTCGAGGGCGTGTGCCAGCAGGGCGACTACCGGGAAGCAAAGGATGAGAACGGCCACCACATCTTTGTCCCGATCGAGAAGACCGAGTGGGGCAACGTCGTCGCGCCGAAATAATCGAATGAGGGAATCGATCTCATGACCAATCATCACAAGGCCATCGCCTTGCTTGCGGTTGCCGGGGCAGTTGCGGCCGGGATCGCATCGGTCTCGGCGCATCATTCCACCACCATGTTCGATCATTCGACGACCATGACGATCAACGGCGAGGTCGTGGAACTGCGCTGGGTCAACCCGCACGTTAGCCTCTCGGTCAACGGCGTCGTCAAGGAGCGCGCTGAGGAGGGGGCAATGACCTGGGTCATGGAGATGACGAGCCCCGGCAATCTCGTGCGCGCGGGCGGCTGGCGGCGCGACGCGGTCAAGCCGGGCGAGCAGGTCGAGGTGCTGTTCAGTCCGCTGCGCGATGCCGAGCGCAAGGGCGGCGCGCTGAAGAAGCTCACCGTGATCGCGACCGGCGAGGTCTTCACCGCCAACATTCGCCAGCAGGAGCGACCAGGGCTCGAATGAGCTGGCCCTTAGGCTTGCGTAGGGCTGTGGCGCTCGCAATCGGTGTGTTTATCGGCTCAGCGTTTGCGCTTGGACAAGAGGCGAGCGGCCCGCCGGCGAAGGACACGATCTTCGCTCGCAAGATTTTGATGGGTGCGATCGACATGAAGATGGAGGAGATCGAGAGCATGCTGGCGCCGAACGGCAAGTTCGACGCCGCGGAGGCGCAGGAGCACGCCGACACCATCTCGATCATGCTGATGTCGTTTCCGCACCTGTTTTCGGCGGGCACCAACCAGTGGAAAGAAGGCGCTGATCGAGATCCCGCGACCGATACCTTTGCCTCGCCCGAGCTTTGGGCGAATTTTGCGGATTTTTATCAGCGTGCCTCGACGGCCTCGAACCTCGCCCAGCAAGCCAGCACTACCAAGCGCATGGATGAGTTTAGGAAGTTGATCGGCCAATTGCGGACAGCCTGTAACGGCTGTCACGAGAAATATATGAAGACCAACTGACTGCGCCGGTGGCCCTGCCGAGCCGGATGTCAAGGCGCAAAAGTGTAGCGTTTGCACGCTGCAGCGGGTGGCGGGGGCGCGCGGAGTCGACACGCCGGCACGACCTATAGCAGCGGTTTACTCGCTCTATGGTTTCTTCGCGCCGGCGGTGCGTCTTCGAGGCTTTTTTTGATCCCGCCTTGTCTGGCGGCGCGGATTGCGGCTCTGGCTCGTCCTTTTTGCCGCGTGCAATTCGAGGTCCGGCGGAGCCGCAACCGCGGTCTCGGCTTCCTTGAGGGCTATGATGGCTCGCGACCTCGACGGATGGACTCTGCGCAAGGCTCGAAATTGCCGTTTCTCCGCTGCGCTCAACGTCGCCTCGTAGGCGCGCCGCGCACGCGCATCATATCCCCAAGCGACAAGCGCCAAGACCGCAAACGCAATCGGAACGGCCAAGGGAATCATGACCGATACCTATCACATCTCAGGCAATCGAGCAGCCTATTACTGGCGCAAAGCGGCCGCGACAACCTCAGTCAAGCGGTTCGACCTTGATCACCGCTGCGCCGAGATTGTTGCCGATCCACAGCGTCACGGGCGATTTGCGATCGTCGACGAACACCCGCCGAATGTTGCTGGGGCGCGGCAGGAGGTAATTCGTCCATTCACCGCTCTTGGGATCGAGCCGGCCGACGCGGTCGGAGAATGTATTGACCTCCCAGACCTCGCCGTTGTGGTCGGCGAGAACGTCATACGGCGCTTCCCACGGAAGCGGCTTCTTCCATTCGGTGATCGTCTCGGTGTCGGGATCGAACATGCCGACGCCATTGGCGCCATACTCGGCAAACCATAGTCGGTTCTGCGAATCGACGCGCCCGCGCCGCGCCCGTGCGTTGGGCGTCGGTGTCGGATAGAACGCGAGCTTGCCGGTCTTCGCGTCGATCTTGCCGATCCCGCCAAACGGGAACTCGAGGATATAGGCGTTGTTCTGCTGATCGGCGTAGATTCCGTAGATGCCGATCGGCCGATTGTTGACCGGATCGCGGAAGCTCCCGAGGTTCTCGTATTTGCCCGTTGCGAGGTCGAGCCGCATGACCTGCGAGCGGTCCGTGTTCTTGACCCAAGCCTTGCCATCGATCTTTCTGGCCGCGACCGAGAAGTGCGACTGCTGCGTAGCGTCCGTCTGCCATTCGTCGGGCACAGGAAAAATTTGGAAGGTCTCGGTCGTACGATCGAAGCGCGCCATCCCCGTCTGGTACATCAGGCCGACCCAGAGATAGCCGTCCGCGTCGATCTCGAGATCGAGGGTTCCTTTGGGATGATTGGGTTTCTGCACCGGAATCGGGAAATCCGTTACCTTCCCGGTTTTCGGGTCGAGCTTAGACAGGAACTGCTCGCCGAAATGCGAGAACCAGACCATGCCGGTCGGATCGACAACGACGTCGTGGGGCTGAATCTCTTTCCGCGTAAGATCGTATTCCGTGATGATGACCCGCGTCGCGCGTCCGGTCGGACGCGGCGAGATTTTGGCCTCGAAGTCATGCGCAGACTGCCGGCTGAGATTGACGCTCGCGAGATAGTCCGCGAGCTTTTCTACGATGGCACGGTTGATGGCCGGCCGCCGGTGCTCGCCGACGAGCCGCTGTGGTTGCAGGTCGGACGCGCCGGGATAGTAGCCGCTCATGCGCTCGAACACTTTGAGGAAATCAGCCGCCGTGTGGTTGGATTCGAATATCCTGCGCAGCGAATGGCAATCCGCGCAGTTGAGCAGCGCCCTTTTGAGGTCGTCGGGTCCCGGCACGCTCGCCATCCACTCCGAATTCGTCAGTTGATCGGTCGTGACCGGAGTAGACTTGAGCCGCAAGTCGCCCGTCGTCGTTTTGCCGGGCGCGAGCTCGACGAGCCCTAAACCCTCTAGAGCGTAGCCAGCGGCCCTGATCGTGAGCTCGTAACGGCCCGGCTCCAATCGATCCGCTGGAAAGGCGTAATCGCCTTTGGCATCGCTTGTGACCGTGACGGTGATCGTTCCGGTCGGCTTTTTGGCGCTGACGAGGACGCCCTCCATCGCCCCTTCCCGGTCGGAGGTGACGCTGCCAATGAGCGCGGGCGGCGCCATCTGCGCGACCGCGGGCACTGCTGAGATGAACAGGCATGCCGCAAAAGCCGCCGCCGCGCCGCGGGCAATGAGCCGTATCGACATTGCATGCTCCTGATAGGGCATCCGATCTGCGGTGCGGTCGCGGACCTGCAATGACTAAAAAACATAGCATACGCGAGATGAGCCGTCCCACTGGCACGTCGGCTATTGCGCATCCCACCCACTGCGTGGCGTGACTTTCGCAAGCAATCGGAGTAGTAGCGTTCGCATGCTTTCGCTGGTCCCGATGGCAACACTTTCGTTCGTTGCGACGATGCTTGCTCTCACGGGCGCGCCAGCTAATGCCAAGGACAAGTCCTCGGCGTCCGGTGCTTTCAACCCGCAGAAGAATTATTCCGGGGTTGTCCTGCAACAGGGACGCACGAACTCCGACAGTGACCGCACGACCTCTGGCAGTTTCAGCGCGCGCAAAAGCTATCCAGGAGCTATGATCCAGCAAGGTAGCGTGAATGGCGGGATACCGCTGCGGCGGAAAACGCAGACGCGATCGAATTAGCGGATTCTCATGAGGCGGCGAGAACTCATCGCCCTGCTCGCAACCGCGGCAATCGCACGCCCCGTCGCGGCGCGCGCGCAGCAGCCCGCGATGCCGGTCATTGCATGGCTCAGCCCCGGTTCGCCGGACACCGATGTTTTCCGCGTGACCGCTTTCGCGTCGGGCCTGAGCGAAACCGCCTATATTCTTGGTCGCAATGTGGCGATCGAATACCGCTGGGCAGAGAGCCAAAACGATCGCTTGCCGGCGCTCGCGGCGGATTTGGTTCGCCGCCCCGTGGATGTGATCGTCGCGGCGGGCGTCGCTGCCGCACTGGCGGGCAAGGCGGCAAGCGCAACCATTCCGGTCGTCTTCGTGACCGGTATCGACCCGGTCGGCGTCGGGCTCATCGCCAGTCTCAGTCGGCCGGGTGGCAATCTCACGGGCGTCGCCGACCTCACCACCGAGCTCGGACAGAAGCAGCTGGAAATTTTGCACGAGCTGGTGCCCTCGGCGACTCGCGTCGCGCTCCTCGTCAATCGAGCCAATCCAAATGCCCAAACGTTGTCGGGAGAACTGCGCGCGGCGGGGCGCACCATCGGAATTGAGATTCATGTCGTCCATGCCAGCAACGAGCGCGAGCTCGACGGTGCTTTTGTAACAGCAGGTGAGATGCGGCTTGGCGCGCTTGTGATCGGCACCGATGCCCTCTTCAACAGCCGCAGCCACCAGCTTGCCAAGCTTGCGGCCCAATACGCGCTTCCCGCCATTCACACGGTCCGTGAGTTTGCCATCGCCGGCGGCCTGGTGAGCTACGGAGGCATCTATACCGGTCGCATTCTCAAAGGCGAGAAACCGGCCGACCTGCCGGTCCAGCAGTCCACCAGATTCGAGCTGATCATCAATCTCAAGACGGCCAAAACACTGGGTCTGACCGTGCCGCGGCCGCTGGTCGGCCGCGCCGACGAGGTGATCGAATGAAACGACGCGCCTTCATCACGCTGCTCGGCACCGCCGCGGCATGGCCGCTCGCGGCGCGCGCGCAGCAGGTGGCCCGGATCCCACGCATCGGCGTGCTGGCCCCCTCAATCCATGAAGCTGCGATCCGGCAGGGGCTGCGCGAACTCGGGTATGTCGAGGGTAAGAACATTCTCATCTATTTCCGCTCTGCTGATCGGACCGACGACATTGCGGGCTTCACGGCCGAGTTCGTCGGCCTGAAAGTTGATGTGATTGTCGCGGGAGGCTCGCAAGCGGTTCGAGCCGCGCAGCGGGCAACGCAGATCATTCCCATTGTGATGACCTCGAGCAGCGATCCCGTCGGAACCGGGTTCGTGGCGAGCTTGGCGCGGCCAGGCGGAAACATCACCGGCTACAGCCTTCTGTCCCCCGAATTGAGTGGAAAGCAACTGGAAATGCTCAGGGAGGTCGCCACCGGTCTCTCGCGCGTGGCGGTTCTATGGAATCCGGACGACCCGCCTGCGGTGCTGTCACTGAGAGAAACGCAGGCCGCGGCGCGGCAACTGGGTATTGAGCTTGCGCCCATGGAGACACGCAGCCCCGACGATTTCGAACCGGCAGTCGCATCGGCGATGAGCATTCGCGCCGGCGCGCTCGTCGTTTTGTCGGCGCCCATCATGACCGTTTATGCCGGAAAAATCGCCGAGCTGGCGCGCAAGAACGGCCTGCCCGGCATTTCAAATGCCAGTGAATTTCCCAAAGCTGGCGGTCTGATGTCGTATGGGCCCAATATCGACGATTTATGCCGCCGCTCCGCTGGTTACGTCGATAAGATTCTCAAAGGCGCAAAGCCGGCTGACCTTCCCGTGGAGCAGCCGACCAAATTCGAGCTGGTGATCAATCTCAAGACGGCGAAGGCACTTCAGCTAACGATCCCCGACAAGCTGATCGCAATCGCCGACGAGGCGATCGAATGAGCGCGATGTGCGGGCTCGTGGCGACGCTTCTGGTCTATCGGGGTGGCAAGGCGAACCGTAATGCGGTCGCGGCGGCCGCGTAACACGTGAATGGGGGGCGCAGGCGCGCTGGTTATGCGTCAGGATCGAGCGTGAACAGCTCCTGCGGCTGGGCGACGCCGCGCAGCGCATAGCGCCCCACCGAAACCAGGCGGCGTCGCATGCCCTCGACGTCGGCAAACGCCGCGGAGGTCAGAACGGGCTGATCGACCGAACGGCACATGGCCGCAATCCGGCTTGCCTCGTTTACCGCCCGGCCGATCACGGTGAAGTCAAGCCGCTCGCGGCTGCCGACATTGCCGTAGAAGACTTCGCCGACGTGCAAACCGAGATACATCTCGGTTACCGGCTTGCCGTCGGCCGCCCGGCGCCGATTCAATTCGGCGATGCCCGCGCGGGCGGCAATCGCCGCGGACAGTGCGGAGCTACACGCATGCGCGCGGTCTTCGGCAGTGAAGATGGCAAGCGTGCCGTCGCCGATCAGCTTGAGGACGTCGCCGCCGTGCTCGTGAATGGCCGAGACAATTGCATCGGCGTAATCGTTGAGCAACGGGATGACGTGTTCCGGTG
>Ga0209648_10000422_pt1 | contig 32363 bp, 27 predicted proteins | sample GraSoi2013_115cm_FD_185830 | JGI IMG/M metagenome (GOLD analysis project Ga0209648, IMG submission 185830) | Grasslands soil microbial communities from the Angelo Coastal Reserve, California, USA - Sample 9_17_2013_115cm (SPAdes) (version 2) | ecosystem: Environmental > Terrestrial > Soil >...
TTGAGGTCGCTCGCAGTCATTCCGGTCCCATTCACCTATTGCTGACGGATGTCGTGATGCCTGGAATCAATGGACGAGTCCTGGGTGAACGTCTTGCACCCCTGCAGCCCGGGATGAAAGTGCTGTACATGTCAGGGTACACGGACAGCTTCATCGCAGGCCACGGGGTGCTTGAAGCAGGAACGCACTTGCTGCACAAACCATTCACTCAGGAAACTTTGGCGCGCAAAGTCCGCGAAGTTCTGGATAGCACGGGGTCCGCATCAGTCTCGGCGTCAAAGCCGGTGCTTGCTGGCGCTGACACTGATTCCAAATAGGAGACATCACGGAAATGCAGAAAATTTTGGTCGTCGATGATGAAGCGGCGGTGCGCCGGCTCATTCGGTTAAACCTTTCGGATACCTACGAGATCATCGACACCGGCGATCCGGAGCAGGCCCTCGCCTTGGCTATGCAGAATAAGCCTGCCGCCATTTTGCTGGATTTGCGAATGCCGCGTTTTTCCGGTTTCGAGCTATGCCGCACGTTCGCTTCCATGACCTTTACGCAATTGATTCCGATTTTTGTGGTTAGCGGAGAGGCCGGAAGCACGACCAAGGCGCTTTGCAAGGATCTTGGCGCCACCGCTTACTTCGAAAAGCCCATCGATTTCGATGGCTTGAGGTCTAGTTTGGCGAAGGTTCTGGGCGCCAGACGCGAGGAGCGCCGAAGCGAAGTCCGCGTAGGACTTCGTGTCCCCATAAAACTTACCGGCAGTGACGCAAACGGCAAGCGATTTGAAGAAGAGACCGTCACCGAAAACGTCGCTCTCTCGTCATTTCTGTGCGGCTGCAGTGCGGTGCTCGCCAAGGATTCCATTGTGCAAGTCTTTTTGAAGAGCGGAGGCGAGCAACCGGTGGGCAAGGCTCGCATGGTGCGCTCCGAAGCCAACGAAAGGGCCTACCCGCGGTACGCATTCCGGTTCCTTGAAAAAACAGGCGCCTGGGTCCTGCAATAGCAATGCATGGCGTTTCAAATTTATGCGAAGAGCCACCACGACGCTCTTTGTACACGGGATTTGCCGATCAGGAACGGAACGCTACAGTTACACGTTCGCAGTATGACAGCGATGGCACTTCTTGGCGCATACGCGGCGCGGAGCCGAGCTTATATTCGTCGCATGGGAGAACAAACACGGCGAGCGGGAGATATGACCACAGCCGCAAATCTAGCGCCTACGACCTCCAAAGCGATGCACTATCTCCGCGACGGCACGCATATTATTCTGTCCGCTGATTCTCGTAGGTGTAGTGTAATACAGCGTATGCAGATACTCCGGCCCGGCACGAAACGCCCAAGACGAAGAAAGATCGTATTCCAGTCCGCCACCAAGAACCCAAGCTAGTTTGTTGACGTAAGCTCCCAAGAATCCGTTCGCGCTAGGAATCGGGCCGGTAACCTTGGCGGCTCCGACGAGTGCCTCAGCATAGGTGGTCCACCGTCTGTAGTGAATTGGGTATGCAACCGGACCTGCTACGTAGCTCAGCACGTCTGCATGACGCCCGCTGCCCAGAACATTCGAGCCGCGCGCATATCCAACATCCAATCTCAAGCCAACGCGTGAGCGGAAATCAACGCTGAGGTTGGCGTCGGCCCCGTTGAGTCCGGCTCGACTACTGGGCGCCTGTGACAGGTTGAGATAGGAATAACCAACCGCCGCATTCACTTCCGGCCCGTGTGCAGCGACGACTTGGGAAAGGGCCGGGTGCGGTAGCAGTCCAAGGACAAGCGTGACAAACAAAGCCGATCTCATCCGTTCAGGGTTCTCCTAATTGCTCAGATAAGGACCTAAGTTGCCCAGCCAATGAATCGCCTCGAATTGCCAATGTTTTCATAGCCAGAGACTCCTGGTCCGTCCCAGACTTTCAACCGAAGAGAACCACGATCGCCACCGCAATAAGAACGCCGAACAGAGCTGACTTTCAGAAGTGATGATCGCTTCGTCGGCGCTACAAACAGAGTGAATAGCTGATCCTCCGGAATTACATTCGGAGGTATTGACTCGCTGTGCATATACAGATAGTATATGTCGAGCCCCACAAAGGAAAGTGCAATCCGTGGATTGCTAGGCAGGCTGTGGAAAAGATGGAAGGCACGAATGAGTGCCGAAGGAACAGGCAGATGGTGTCCGATGAAACTATCGCGGTGCTGATAGAAAAGATTTCGTTGCTCAGCGCAAATATTGTGACCCTGTCGGACGAGCTAAAGTGCCTGAACGAGGGTAAGTGTTTGAAGCAAGGCAACCGCGAACTGGCAGAATGGGCTTCCCGGGAATTGCAGAGCTCCCAATTGGTCGGGGGTGATCCTGGCGCAGCCGAGAGCCTGAAGACCACTGAGAGACGATCTATCTGGAAGGCTTTGGTCCAAGCCAACGGAAGTACTCTCAAGGCTGCTCGCATACTCGGTATCGGAAGGACAACGCTGTACCGAAAGCTTCAGGAGTACAAACAAGCCGAGGCTAGCAGGGCCGAGCGTGAAGGAATGCCACCTGAATTGGATTGCCAACCAATCAACCTTTGACTCGGTTGGGCGTCAATCTTTGGGGACCGTCCGAAAACCTATGCGGTTTCCTGGCCATGCCTCCTGTTTCGGAGGCATGATTCTACTTAGCTAAAATCCAGTTCTAGTCGTGAGCACCATAGCACAGCACGCGGCTGCTGCATAAAAGCGAAAGCAGCAACTTTAGCTATTGCGCTGCACAAGCAACCTGTAGGACATTTTTGCGCTATGAAGATCTGCCTTCGGGAGTCCGGAAAACTGCGATTGCTTCTTGCGGCGTTGCTGCTCCTGGCAGGTGGTTTCAGCTTCGAAGCAGCCAAATGCTGGCTGGCAGCTCACTGGGCGGCTTCGCCGAGATCGGAAGACTGGTTTCGAGCTGCAAACCTGGAGCCGGGCAATGCAGAGTACTGGCATCGACTAGGGCTGTTTGAGCAATGGGACATGGAAGGTGACGACCTTCAGCGAGCTGTTCGTTACTACCAGAAAGCTGCAGAAGTAAATCCCCGATCCGACATTTACTGGATGGATCTGGCAGGAGCCTGTGAGATGCTGGGCGAAACGTCTCGCGCTCGGGAAGCATATGAGAAGGCAAAGCTTGATCATCCGGTCTCGCCGGAAGTGGCGTGGCGATACGGAAGCTTTCTGCTGCGCCAAGATGATACTGCTAAAGCTTTTGCCGAATTTCGCGTCGCCCTGCTGAAGGATCCAAAATTGGAGACAAGCGCCGTTGCGCAATCCTGGAAAGCAGGAGCGAGCGCCTCGCAGATTTTGAACGAGGTCCTGCCGCCTGAGAGCCAATACTATCTCGCAGCTATGGATTTCTTTCTATCGCAACGGCAGACCGCCGCTGCTCTTTCAATTTGGAACCGGCTGCTGGATTTGAAGCAACCCTTCGAAATTCAACGAGCTGTGCCGCTAGTTAATGACTTGATCTCGCAGGACCGCGTGGCGGAAGCACGGGGCCTCTGGCAGCAGGCTTTGGCTGCTACGCACTGGGCGGTAGATGAAAACGGCAATCTTTCGGTTCTTTTTAATGGCGGATTCGAGCACGATCTTGTTAATGGTGGCTTTGACTGGCAAGAGGTGCCCGTTCCGGGTGCTTCGTTTGCCATCGATACCGGCGTGGCGCACTCCGGCGCGCGCTCGTTAAGGATCGACTTCAATGGCAGCGTCAATCAGGACTTCTCGCAATTAGTGCAATGGGTGGCTGTTGAGCCCCAGCGCCGTTTTCGATTTGCGGCTTACTTGCGGACGGAGGGAATTTCGACGGATAGCGGCGCTCGCTTCCTGATATTTGACCCACACCATCCTACCGTGCCGCAGACTCTCACTCGAGACCTGACCGGGACTCACCCGTGGTCGCTCGTCGATGCCGAATTGACGACCGGTCCGGAAACACGCCTGTTGGCCGTTGTGCTTCGTCGCGTTCCAAGCCGGAAGTTCGACAACAAACTGCAAGGAACCGTATGGGTCGATGATGTTTCCCTGACCTTATTGGAACCCGCCAGCGAACCGAAGATCGGCCGCCCGTGAGAACGATTCAAGTAGGAATCTGTGTTTTGATCACCTTCGCCGTCCTGGCTTTTGGCGGGGCAGAGCCCTGGGGAGAAGCGATCCTGGAGATCGGCGCCGCTGTGCTGCTGGTTCTTTGGGGGGGGATAGCTGTCCGCCGGGGGCACCTCGAGATTCAGTGGAACTGGCTTTACATACCCGTGCTCGGCCTAGCCGGATTTGCGCTCGCGCAAGCATTGCTGGGGCTTTCCGTTTACCCCTACGCGACCAAGATGGAGCTACTTAGGTGGGGCGCTTATATCATTCTTTGCTTCCTCGCCGTTGAATCGTTTCGCACGGAGCAGGAGTTGAAGGCATTCGCGTGGTTCCTGGTGAGCCTTGGATTCATCGTCTCGCTGTTTGGAATCGTCCAATATTTCACTTCCAATGGAAAACTCTATTGGTTTGTGGTGCTGGATCAAAACGGAGGGGCCTTCGGTCCGTTCGTATATCACAACCACTTTGCCGGGTTCGTGGAATTGGTCGCTCCTTTCGGCCTGGCGCTCCTATTTTCTGGACGAGTGCCGAAGGATCAGCTACCGGCTCTGAGCCTGTTCACAATCGTCCCCATCGTAGCGCTAGTTCTGTCCGCATCCCGGGGTGGCATCGCAAGTTTCTTGCTGGAAGTCGCGCTACTGGCCCTCCTGCTACGTGCTCGAACGGAACGAGGACAGCGCTTGCTAAAGGCCGCTTGTCTTGTGTTCGTGACCGGAGTCCTGTTAGGTTGGCTGGGAATTAGTTCAACAGTACAGCGATTCGAACAGCTGTTCGGTAGCGATGGCCCGACTAACGGTAGATTGTCGCTGTCCAGGGACGCCTGGCAAATCTTTGCCCATCATCCGTGGGCCGGCACTGGGCTGGGGACATTTGAGACAGCCTATCCACGATACGCGAGCTTTTACGATGGCCTAAGGGTCGACCATGCTCACAATGATTATTTTGAGTTTCTGGCCGATACCGGGTTGATCGGCGGGGTGTTGGGGCTGGCCTTCGTCGCCTTTCTATTTCGGTTTGGGTATGTTAATTTGCGTTTGCAGAATTCGGGGGGGCAGGCGTTTTATGGCGGGGCTCTGGCGGCATGTGTGGGTATCCTGCTGCACAGCTGCGTAGATTTCAACCTTCATCTTCCTTCGAACGCTTTGCTGTTTCTGATCTGTGCCGGGCTCGCCACGTCCTGCAGGCCGGTGGCGGAGCCAAATCGCGGACGTTCCTCGGGTTCATAGTTCTACTGTTTCTCCCCTGATCCAATTCGCGAGTAAAAATTTGGATTGAAGCCATTCAAAAAATAACTAGCGTTACCTTTTGAACAACGGGTATCTTCTTTCGAGAAACTTCTCAGGTTGGTAGTCACTTTCGCCAGTATAATCTAAATGCCGAATAAGCTAACATCTAGCTAGATATAGAAGAACGTACATCGGGGGTTACTGAATGCTTTTCAAGTCAGTTGTCGTGGTTTCTCTCACTCTTCTCTTAGGTTTGCAGCCGGGACCTTGGGCGTCATCTCCCACAATAGTCGGACAGATGGTTACAGAAGGTGCTGCCGAGATCAACGGTGCGCGTACTCCGAAGGGCGGCACCGTGTTTGTCGGCGACCACATCGTCACGCAGAGTGGCGCGAACGCTTCCCTGGCTTTGACCGGCGGCTCCCAGCTGATTTTGATCGAGTCCAGTTCGCTGCAGATGAAGGAAGTAGAAGGCCAAATGGGTGCTTCGCTGGATCACGGCGCGCTGGCCGTTTTAAGCCGCACTGCTACGACGCCCATTGTTGTAGAAGCCGCGGGAGCGCGGATTCGCCCTGGAAAAGGCGGCGCGGTCTATGCTGTGACGGTGACGGGTGAAAAATTGGACATATTTTCCAAGACCGGCACCACGGAAGTCGAGGCAGGCGATCGAACCGTCGAAGTCCACGAAGGGGAAACACTCGAGGCCACAATGGCGCCGGCGGCACCAGCGGCAGCGGCACCGGGGGCCTCGCCGCAGTGGACGTCTCCGGCCGGTCGGACGAGCAAGTTCGAGAAAATAGTGATCATTGTGGGTGTGGCAGCCGCTGTCACAGCTCTTGTGCTAGCTATCAAAGCAGTGCAAAAAACCTGCACCGGGACGCCCTCTCCGTTCAAGGTTACCTGCAATTGAGTTTCGCCACTCCCCTAACCTGCCGTGGGGCTAACGATCCTCACAGAAAGGTCAGGCGATGATTGCGTCCAGCAGACGTTCGTTCGTACGTTTTCTGCTGATGATGGTGTCCACCACGTCGATTTTTCCGGCTGTTTGGGCTGCCCAACAACCAGAGCCTTCGAACCGCACAATCCAAGGTACTGCTCCTGCAGGATCCCGGACGGAGACCACGGAAGAATACAACCGGCGGCTCCAAGAGGTGCTGCGGCTTTCGGGCGGCAGCGCGAACGCTTCCACAGACGATTATCGGATCGGTGCGGAGGACTTGATAGAGATCTCCGTCTTCGAGGCCCCCGAACTGGATCGTACCGCGAGGGTTTCGGCAAACGGCCAGATATCCCTTCCGCTCGTCGGGTCCTCGCAGGCTGCAGGGCTGACTTCCCGCGAGTTGGAGGTCGTTATCCAAGATCTTCTGCGGCGAGACTACATGAAGGATCCCCACGTCGGCGTCTTCGTGAAGGACATGCAGAGTCATCCCGTGTCGGTGTTCGGAGCGGTAAAGAAGCCGGGTGTGTTTCAGATCCGTGGGTCGAAGAGGCTGATTGAGGTGCTCTCCATGACCGAGGGTCTTTCCGATGATGCGGGCGACACCGTGGTGGTGATGCGTCAAGCCAAACCGGCAGGAGCAACCGATCAGATGGTGGATGGTGGCTCGGCCAGCGCGCCGCCGCCTCAGGAGAAAGCCGACAATGGCGCCGCCACTCGAACAATGGCGGGCGGTTTGGTAAGCGCGGAAACGCTGAATATTAATTTGAAAGAGCTGCTCAACTCCTCAGATTCTCGCGGCAACGTTCTGATCTATCCGGGCGACGTGATAAAGGTGACGCCCGCGGGGGTGGTCTACGTTGTGGGAGAGGTAAAGAAGCCCGGAGGCTTCACGCTTAAGACAAACGAGAACATTTCCGTGCTTCAGGCGTTGGCGCTGGCCGAGGGCCTCACGCGAACTTCCGCGAAGAGTCGCGTCCGGATCATCCGCACCGACGGAGCCACGGGGGCGCGGACCGAGACTCCTATCAACCTCGACAAAATTCTGGCGGGAAAACTGCCTGACCCCGTCTTGCTGCCCAAGGATATCGTCTTCGTTCCAAACAGTACGGGGCGGAGCGTCCTCTATCGCGGCGCGGAAGCGGCGGTCGGCATTGGCTCGGGTATCGCAATCTACAGGAGATGATGTGGCGGAGGATCAGGAAATTCAGCTGTTTGAACCGGCTCCCGCGGTTCTGAGGCACCGAAGTCCAGAACTGCCGAAGTCTTACGAAGTCCCGCTTCCGGAGGAGACCTGGGATCTCCGTGTCTACTGGGGAGTCCTCAAAAAGCGACGCTGGACGATCCTCTCGATCATACTTTGCTTTTTTACACTGACGTTGGTCGGTACCCTGAAACAAAGACCTATTTATCGCGCAAGTGCCCTGCTGGAGATCGAGAAGGAAAATCCAAACGTTTCGAGCTTGAAAGAGCTTTTTCAGCTGGAAGACGTTTCTGATGCCTACCTTGAGACGCAGTACAAGCTCCTGCGAAGCGAAAGCCTCGCACGACGCGTGGTCAACGAACTGCATCTCGATCAAAACAGGGAGTTCAATACACCCATTCGAGCCCGCCTTACGGGAAAAGAGAATGGCTTTGCTGGGGCTGTCCACGAGTTTCCAACCGACTCGGACCATGAGTTATCGGTATTGAGGCATTTTGAGGACCGGGTAAACGTGGATCCCGTGAGGCGCAGCCGTTTGGCTCAGATCAGCTTCGACTCACAAGATCCGAAGTTGGCGGCCAGCATCGTCAACAGTCTCGCGGCGAACTTCATTCAAGAAAATCTGGAAAACCGTTGGGAAGCGACGCAAAAAGCTTCGGCATGGCTCTCGCAAGAGCTTGATGGTTTAAAGATCAGACTTGAAAAATCGGAAGACGACCTGCGGCAGTACGCCGAGAGAAATGGCCTACTGTTCTTGGAGACCGAACAAGGGAAAACAGAAAATATCGTGGACCAGCGCCTCCGGCAGCTCCAGGACGAGCTGACTAAGGCGCAGGCGGACCGCTTCCAGAAGGAATCTGTCTACCGCCTGGTCGAAGCGGGTGACTACGGTTCTTTGCCGGGCGTTGTCGACAACAAGTTGATGCAAGACCTCACGGTCCGGCTGGCCGATCTGGAACGTCAGGAGGCAGAACTCAGCTCGACGTTCAACGAGAGTTATCCGAAGGTCGAAAAAATTCACAGCCAGGTCACCCGGATCCAGCAACTCCTGGATCGGGAGCGCAAACGGGCCGCGAAGGGGATCGAGGACGACTACGTCGCCGCCGTGCGCCGGGAAACTCTCGTACAGAAGGCCTTCGGTGAGCAGCAGAAGCAGGCAAACCTTGTGGCTGAGCGGTCGGTGCAATACAACATTCTTAAGCGCGAGGTTGACACCAACAAACAGTTATATGAAGGCTTGTTGCAAAGGCTGAGAGAAGCTGGAGTTTCAGCCGGCCTGAAGTCCAGCAACATCCGGATTGTCGACTCGGCCCAGCCACCCACAACGCCGATCAAGCCGAGGGTTCTTCTCAATCTAGCCGTAGGACTGATTCTGGGGCTCTGTTGTGCCGCGGGAGCTGCCTTCGTTCAAGAACAAATAGACAACACGCTGAAGACTCCAAAGGATATTGAGCAGTTCCTTCACGTCCCTTCTCTGGCTCTGATCCCCTTCCAGGAATCGCTGAATCACAGGACGAATGGCGACCATGCCCGTCTGGGATACGGTTCGTGGCTATCGAGTAAAAATCGCAAGCTGGTGGCTGGGGAGAAACAGCTCGAGAAGCGTGGGATCCGCATTGACGAAGATGCAACACAGCGTTCGGCGCTCTCAGAAGCTTTCCGCGGATTGCGAACTTCCATCCTGCTCTCCAGAGCGAGGCGACCTCCCAGATCTTTGATCTTCTGCAGCGCGGAGCCAGGCGAAGGCAAAACTACGGTGGCCAGCAACCTGGCTATTTCCCTCGCGCAGCTTGGAAAGCGCGTCCTCCTCATAGACGGGGACATGCGCCGCCCCAGCGTTCACAAACTGTTCGCCGTTTCAGGCCGCGCCGGGCTGGTCACATATCTGGCGGGACTGCGGGAATGGAAGACCCTGGTACAGCCCGCCGGAGAGAGCGGTCTCGATTGTCTGGTGTCTGGTCCGGTTCCGCCCAACCCGGCCGAACTGCTCTCTTCCGATGCAATGAGATCCTTGATCCGCGAGGCGACGGCCGTATACGACTTCGTTTTAATAGATTCTCCCCCGATGCTCAGTATCGCCGACGGACGCATTCTGGTTGCGATGGTGGAGGGCGCGATCCTGGTTACGAAGGAGAGCTCCACGCCCCGCGAGTTGGTGCAACGGGCGCAAGCCCATGTGCGCGACGCAGGTGGGCACCTTATCGGAGTGGTGTTGAACGAGGTTCGTTTGTCCCTCGACGGTTACTACTATGCATATGGCCGGGACGTGCCAGTCGAGGACGCTAGTGCGGCGGCAGATTGAGAGTTTTTGGCGGGTGGATGGGTCGGTCCCGGGGTCGGTGCCAGAAAAGCTAAACCGGAAAGGGACTCGTTGGTCCGTAGCCCGACTTGCAAGAGCAGGGAAGCCGCTCGTAAGTTTACCGTAACCGACTGCTGAGACATGGGTTAGGTCACATTAGCCTTGTAAGTGACGGGGCGAAGCTTCGCTCAGTAGAGTCGGTGATGAGGGGAGAGAGATATGAGGAAGCTAGCAACAGCCGTCCTGGCACTGGTAGCTAGCGGACTGGGGAGTATGGCCGCGACTGCGGTCCCCAAACCGCCCGATCAGCCACGCACGATGGAAGAAGTGGTGGACCGCGTCGTCCTGAATGAAAATCACCTGAACCAGCAAGTACGCAAATTCACGCCGCTCGTCGAAACCTACATTCAAAATCTGAGGCCCGATGCGAACCTCGGTTTCGTGCCTGCAGGCGACAAATATTTCCTGGGACGCGCTGATTTTTCCAAAGGCGTCAATCTTGTTTCGCTGACCGACGCCGACACCAAGGGAAAGAAGGTCTTTAGTGGCATCGGAAACTTTTTCTCCTTCGCGATGCAGTATCTGCCGGATGGCTTCCTGCAGATGATCTTCATCGATACCAACGGATTCGACAGGCAGCACTACAAGTTTGATTATGTCCGCCGTGAATTCCTCGGCGAAGTGCGCTGCCTCGTCTTCGATGTTACCCCGCTGACCAACGCGGGCAAGGGCCGCTTCCTTGGACGCATTTGGGTCGAGGACCAGGACTTCAACATCGTTCGCTTCAATGGCGCGTACGGCGGCAGCGGTCATACTAGCTGGTACTTCCATTTCGACAGCTGGCGCACCAACGCGCAGCCCGGACTGTGGCTGCCCTCCTTCATCTACAGCGAAGAAAAAGATTTGCACTACGCGCTCACCAAGAAACTCGCCTTCAAGGCGCAGACCCGGCTCTGGGGCTACAATCTCGGTCACGCTGCCGAAGAGCAAGAGCTCAGTAAGATTCTCGTTGAGACTCCCGTTCAGGACGAATCGAAATCCTCCAATGATTTGCCCCCCGTGCTGGCGCAGCGGTCCTGGGATCGTCAAGCCGAGGAGAATGTCGCCGACCGCTTACAGCGGATCGGTTTGATGGCACCCCGCGGCGAAGTCGATAAAGTCCTGGACACGGTGGTGAACAACCTGGAGGTTACTAATAACCTTGACATCGATCCGGAGGTGCGCTGCCGGGTGCTGATGACTACAACCTTGGAGTCCTTCACCCTGGGGCACACCATCGTGCTGAGCCGCGGGCTGATTGACGTGCTGCCCGATGAGGCCAGCCTGGCCACTGTGATTGCGCATGAATTGGGTCATGTGGTTCTTGGCCACCGCATGGACACGACCTACGCATTCTTCGACCAGTTGCTGGTGGACGACAAGGACATGTTCCGGCATTTTGGCTTTGCACGTACGCCCGCAGAGGAACAAGCCGCGAGCGCGAAAGCCATCGAGCTGCTGAACAACTCTCCCTATAGAAATCAGCTCGGCAATGCCAACCTTTTTCTTACGGCCATGCAAAACCGCCAGCAAGAAATCCCCAATTTAATCAGCGCACATTTAGGAGACCGGGTTCCTGCAATCGTGGACCTGAAAACAGTGGCGTCAACACCGGAGCAGACGAAGAATCCGCAGATGATTGCGGCGTTGCCTATCGGCGGGCGGGTGAAGCTGGACGCGTGGTCGGATCGCCTGGAGCTGATCAAGAGCAAGCCTGTCGGTACGGTGGCGGAACGGGAGAAGATGCCGTTTGAGGTTACGCCGTTTATGCCGTATCTGACGCGGTACGGAAGCGATGCTTCAAAGCCGGCGAATGCGAGCGCTCCGGAAGCCAAGACGCCGAACAGTCCGGTCAATGAGGCTGATCCGAAGCCTGCTGATCGCCCGAAGCCCTAGGCGGGTTTTTGGCGCGAATTGCCTGCAAATAGCATGGGTATGAGCGCGTGGGACGGCGGGCAGTTGCAGCGCGAAAGACATTAAGAGTTGCTACCAGATGAATATTTACTTGTCAGATATCTTGACAGGAATTGGGTTTTTGACGTGCCGGAAACAACTTTGTTGCCAATGAACAGCGAGACACAGCCGGGGATTGCCGGGACGGTGCGGGGAAGACTGATTCGCGGATTTGGCGCGACGGCGCTCGGTCCGGTGGTTACCGCCATCATTCAGCTTGGGACAGTGCCGCTGCTGCTGCATGCCTGGGGCGCGGCGAAGTACGGCGATTGGCTTCTCCTGTCGGCTGTCCCCAGCTATCTCGCGCTGAGCGATATGGGGTTCGGTACCGCTTCGGGAAGCGACATGACCATGCGGGTCGCAGCCGGCGACCGGGAAGGCGCGTTGCGAACCTTCCAGAGTTCATGGGCGCTGTTAACGTCCGTTTCCATCGTCATGATGCTGCTGGCCTCGGCCACGGTGTGGTGGATTCCCTGGCAGCACTGGCTGAAGGTGTCCAGCGTTTCCAGCCTACAGGCCGCGACCATCATGATTATTCTCGGCGCCTACGTAGTCGTAGGACAGCAGAATAATGTTGCGGAGAGCGGATACAGATGTGACGGGAATTTTGCAACGGGTATACTTTGGCTCGTACTCCTGCGGGTGATCGAGACAATATTGACCACAATGGTTGCTCTTCTGGGTGGGAGCCTGCTCTCCGTTGCACTGACGTACCTCGCAATCCGTAGTCTGGGTTCACTGGCTTATAGTCTTCTGCTGCGCCACAAAAGCCCATGGCTCCGCTTCGGAATACGCCACGCGCGGCTGCAGACAGTCAAACAGATGGCAGCGCCCGCCCTCGGCTTCATGGCGATGCCCATGGGCGACGCGCTGACGCTGCAAGGTTTCACAGTCGTGATCGGCGCCTCATTAGGGCCAGTTGCCGTCGTGGTGTTTTCGACAAGTCGCACCCTGTCCCGTATCAGCTTGCAGCTGATGATCGCGGTTACGCACACGCTATGGCCGGAACTTTCTGCCGCCTTTGGCGCAGGCAAAATCTCATTGGCGCGCAGATTGCACCGGCATGCTATTCAGGCCGCCCTGGGATTGTCCGTCTTGGGCGGGTTGCTGCTCTGGGTGACGGGTCCATTCCTCTACCACATTTGGATTCGCAAGGCCGTGACTTTCGATGCCGCCTGCTTTCACATTCTTTTGTTTGCCGCCATCGCAAACTCTCTCTGGTACACCAGTTCCGTGGTGCCGATGTCCACCAACGCGCATCACCGTATAGCTTTTGCCTACCTGGCAGGCACTTCGATTTCACTGGGACTCGCGTACGTGCTCATACATCCTCTGGGTATAGTGGGCGCCGCGGTGGCCTTGCTGTTGGTCCAAGCATCGATGTCCTGGCTGGTGTTGCAGACGGCGCTGCGACAAGTACAGGACACTCTGCGGGAGTTTATAGTTGCAATGTTTACTCTTGCCCCGCTTGGACGAGCGTGGCGGCAGGCGCGAGAGGCCTGATCGGTGCTCTTTGCACGGCTTTCCGCCGCTAGCAGGAACATGAACGAACCCTTAGCGAAATACAGCACTGAAATTCGTAGTGATGCGAAGGCTCTTGCAACCGTCCGCGAAACACCGCACATCCCCCAATTGGATGGCATTCGAGGCATCGCTATCGTCCTGGTGCTGCTTGTACACCTGGGGGCGATTATGCGCGTTGTCGGCGTAGGGAGATACCTCGGGTGATAACCCGCATCCTCGTTGCTACGAGAGACGAGGGCAGTTATTACCGCCGTTTCTATGTACGGCGCGGCCTAAGGATCTGGCCTCTTTACTATCTATATCTTGTGATTACGACAGTTTGTGTTGTCGCCGTGCAGCACACACCTGGCCTTCGCAGTCTTGTCAACTCCTTGTCCCCACTGAAGATCGTGACGCCACTGCCGATGTACCTGGTCTTTTTCCAAAATCTTTACCGACCCAGTCTGTTTTGCTTTCGGGATTTTATGGCCATTACTTGGTCGCTGTGCATAGAGGAACACTTTTATTTGGCGTGGCCGGTCATGGTGAGGAGATTCCCACTGAGCACGTTAAAGGTCGTGCTCGCTACTGTGCTGCTGGTCTCCCCATTCCTGAGGCTTGGTAGCTGGTTTCTGCTTCGCGACCAGCCTTATGAGATCTTCTACCAAACCATTACCCGCTTTACGCTCCTACATCTTGATGCAATTTGCGCAGGATGCTTGCTGAGTCTCTTTTGGAACGATTTGAAGGATGTATCCCGGTACAAGCGCCTCTTTGCGGCCCTGTTTATTGCCGGTCTTGCTGGTAGCGCCTTCACATATATAGCGACAAACGGCTACGTGTTTGCCTTTTGCTACTCAGCTCTGGCGGTAATGTTTTCTGGCCTGGTCGGCCTCGCCCTGCTCGGTTGGCAGGATAAACTTTTCACGAATCCGGCCTTACGGTATGTAGGCAAGATCAGTTATGGGATATATCTTATCCACCCCGTTGTTTTTGAAGTCTTTCAAAGCCACACCATGTTCCGTAAGGTAGGTTTAGAGCGGCATACCTACATTGCCGAGATCCTGGCCGCTACGCTAGCGATCATTATCAGCTTTCTAGTTGCAAGCATCTCCTGGAAGTTCCTCGAGAGTCCGATCCTTCGACTCAAGACAAGGTTACAGGCGAATCATGGAAGAGACGGGCGCGGCGGCGTGATGGACCGGGTGAGCGCCAGAGTAACCTTCTAGGAACGACGCGAAAGATTTCGGGGTGATTCCGTTTGCGATTAGCATTCGTATCGATAGAGGACCCTTGCGACGCGCACACGTGGTCAGGCATTCCCAGCCACATGCTTGAGCATATCCGCAGGGCAGGTGTTGACGTACAGATCATTGCGCCGTTACGCCGGGATTTCAAATACATGTTCTTGGCGCATAAGGCAGTTGGGCGCTTAACCGGCCGTGGCGTTCAGATCGACAGGCACCCGCTTGCATTGCGCAGCTACGGACGTCAGATTGGCCGGCAGCTCGCGCAGAGCAAAGTTGATGCGGTGTTCGCCCCTAGTTCGATTCCAGTATCCGCGCTCGAGACGCGAACCCCGATCCTTTTCTGGACGGATGCTGTAATCGATTCGATGTGCGATTACTATCCGGGAGCGTTTGCTCGAATGGGAGCCCGCAATTTAGACGTAGCTCGCAATCAAGAGCAAGCGGCACTAGAAAAATCGAAGTTCGCAATCTACGCATCGGAATGGGCGGCTAATTCGGTGCGAAAGAACTACAAGGTAAACGGCGAGAGAATTCAAGTGATCCCTTTCGGAGCCAACTTGCCTATACGGCACTCCCGGCCTGATGTTTCGCACTTTGTGGAGCAGCGGTTAGCGCGGCAATGCCGCCTGCTTTTCATCGGGGCAGATTGGGAACGAAAGGGTGGCCCGATTGCACTGGAAACCGTTGAAATTCTGAATCGGCGGGGTGTGCCGGCCACACTCACAATTGTCGGAACCGAGGCTCCAGATAGCCGGTTCGTTGAGCGGCTGGGATTCATAAGCAAGAGCACAATCGCCGGGCAGCAGCGCCTGTCGGACTTACTGCAATCATCAACATTCTTCTTGCTCCCTACACGCGCCGAAGCCGCGGGTATTGTATTTTGCGAGGCAAGCGCTTTTGGATTACCGATTATGGCAACCGATACCGGAGGCGTCGGAACTTACGTAGCAGACGGGAGCAATGGTCTCCTGCTGCCGACGCATGCGTGCGCTAGGGATTACGCAGATGGGATTGAGCGACTGTGGAAGGACCGGAGCCTCTATCGAAAACTTTCTCTGAATGGCTTTGATGAGTACCAGCGGCGGCTGAACTGGGATGTAGCAATACAACGTTTACTGCAACTCGTTCAAACCGCGGTCGCTGAAAAATCAACGTCCGGAAGAAACTGATTAATGAGCACCCTCTCGTATCCGCAAGCGTCCCTGAGAACCCGGGGCATGGTAACCAAAACCATCGTTGGCGACATTGCTAGCTTCGTCATTCCGGCGCTTGCGTTCTTACGCGTGGAAGTTGGAGGGGTGCTCTACGCGACCGACTTGTGCTTATTGGCTGCGTTGCCCGTCGTCGTGTTCAGGCATCGCAGATGGTTGCAAATAAAGCCGGTCCAAATCACTGTGTGGCTGGGCCTGCTATGGCTGGCGGCTCAAGTCTTGACGGACGTGATCCGTCAATCCCCAGTGGAGGATTATTCGCGAGGGTGGAGCAAGATTCTGCTCACGGTGACACATTTCACCACTGTCGCACTTCTGATTCGGCAATCGCAAAGGCGATTCATCCTCTACGGCGCCGGCTTGGTGCTGGGAGGTGTGCTGACGTTCTTCATTACGCCCGGTGATCTCGCGCCGGACCATCCATGGAAGTTTGGAGTGGGACTGCCAATTACGATTCTGGTCTGCCTGATCGCCGGAATGATTGCACACCGGAGCCGAATCCCGGCCGTGATGCTGATTACGGCCGTGGGTGCGATCAACCTATATTTGGGGCTCCGCAGCGTTGGCGCTCTTTGCGCGGCTTCCGCCATCTACTCCTATTTCCAACTTTCAGCACAACTTGCTGATAAACGGGTGCGTAAGCTGCAAACAGTGCTGGCGGTAGCTGGCCTGGCTGCCGGAGTGTGGGGTATTTCCGCAATTTACGCGCATGGGGTTCAGCGCGGCTGGTTGGGTGAGGAAGCACGGGAGAAATATGAAATCCAGAGCAGTGGGGATGGCGGCATTCTGCTAGGTGGGCGCACTGAGTTCCTGGCGTCGTCGTCCGCGATTATTGATTCTCCCGTAATAGGTCATGGCTCCTGGGCCAAAGATCCTAAGTACAAGGCCATCCTGTATGACCGCCTGGTGGAACTAGGGTACCGGAATATGGGTGGCGAGCTGGAATCTGATCTGATCCCAACGCATTCCCATCTGTTAGGGGCATGGGTAGAATCCGGGATTATGGGTGCGGTGTTCTGGTGCTGGGTGTTGTGGCTCACTGGCAGCACGCTGGTTCGCGCGTCCGGCCGAGAGCCCCTGTTCCCTTTTTTTGCATTCATGGCGATGTTGCTTGTATGGGATGTTTTGTTTTCGCCGTATGGAGCCGATCAGCGGTTCACAGCTACGTACTTCGCGTACGCGATGATCCTGTTCGGCCTGCACTCAAAGGCTGGATTCCGGAAAACCGCTTAATGCAAAAAGTTTCCATAGTAACTATCTCGTTTAACCAGGTGAAGTTCCTGGAGCGCGCGATTCGCTCGGTCGTGGAACAGGACTACCCGGAAATCGAGTACATCGTCGTCGATCCGGGATCGACAGACGGAAGCCGCGACATCATCGAGCGATATCGGTCGCGTATATCAAGGGTGATCTACGAAGCGGATCGCGGGCCCGCGGATGGCCTCAACAAGGGTTTTGCCTGCGCGACCGGCGATATCTTTGGTTACATCAATGCGGATGATGCTTACCTGCCCGGCGCCTTTCGCGAAGCGGTGGCCGCGCTCGACAAGAGCAAAGCCGACGTGATTTACGGAGACGGGTACATCGTCGATGAAAATGACCGGTGCATTCGGCGTTGCATGTCGACGCCGTTCCACTTTCGACGCTTTGTTTTGGGCGCGGTGGTTATCCTGCAACAATCAACATTTTTTACAGCGAACGCTTACCGCGATGTGGGTAGGTTCAACATTGAGAATCGCACGTGCTGGGACGGTGAATTGCTCTTCGACTTTGCCGCCAGCGGCAAGAGATTCCTGCACGTCCCGCGCTACTGGTCGGTATTCCGCATACACTCTTCCTCTATCAGCGGGTCTGGAAGATTAGTTCAACAGTACCACCGGGACCAGGAGAGGATTGTTGAACCGGCCATAGCTCGGTACGGGTGGATGCTGCCCGTTGCCAAGGCAGCCGCAAGACTCGAAAAGCACCTGGTTAGCCCCAAGACAGCGCTGTTCCGACTGCGAGACCGAGTATGGGGCTCGCCCGATATCAAACTATAGTCGCTTGGAGTTCATAAACGCTTCATGAAAGTAGCCTTTCTTTGGACCAAGCTGTCAGGATATCTGAATACCTGTTTGAGATCTCTGCACACGACGGGAGCCGCGCTGCTCGTCGTGAACGAGGCTGCGACCGCCGATGCGCCATTCGACGAAGCTGAGTTTGGATGGATCGAACGCCGCCATCAGTACGTTGGTAGACCGGAATTCGCAACTGTAATGCGATTACTTGATGCTTTCCAGCCCGACGTGATTCTGGCAGGTTGGCATATACCCGCATACCAGCGTGCATGTGCACGTTTCCGCGGGCGGGCGGTGCGGGTGGGCTGCGCCGACAACCAGTGGCGGGGCACCTTGAAACAGCAGGTGGGCCGTCTGATAGCACCGATTCATCTGCGCCGATTCTATGACGCGATTTTTGTCCCCGGGGAGCGGCAAGCAGTCTGGGCGCGCAAAATGGGCTATGTAGAAGAGCGGATATGGAAGGGTCACCTGCCCTGCGACGTGGATGCCTTCGCGAAATCTCCAGCGAGCCATTCACAGCCAGACAAAACTTTTCTGTACGCCGGCAGGCTTTCGAAAGAGAAGGGAATCGAAGTCCTGTGCCAGGCGTACGAGTTGTATCGGCGGGACTGCCGCGATCCCTGGCCGCTGGTCATCGCGGGCGATGGCCCTCTTCGTCCGAAAGTTCAGGCCATGCGAGGGGTTGACTGGAAAGGTTTTGTGCAACCGTCTGAGTTGCCGCCGCTATTCGCGGCGGCAAGTTGTTTTGTAGTTGCCAGTACCTACGATCACTGGTGCGTTGCGGTGCACGAGGCCGCGAGCGCGGGTTTGCCGATCATCTGTAACAGTGAGTGCGGAGCGGCGGTACATCTGGTTCAGGATGGATATAACGGATATCTGGTCAGCCCTGATTCCGCGCACGAGCTGGCTAGAGCTATGGAACGAATCAGTTCCGCACCTGCCGCGAAGCTAACTGAGATGCGGCGCCGCAGCAGCGAACTCGCCAAGCAGTTCACCCCAGACCGGTGGTCAAGCTGCGTTCTGGAAAAAACGCAGGAGTTTAGCCGGCTGCGGGAAAAATATGAAATTGGCGGGCACCGATGACGGAGTTCCGGACGTTATCACATACGACCAAGCTAGGAAAAGTGGCGCGTTATCCCCTGAAGTTGGTGCCGCCTACGATGGTCATGCCCGTATTGACTGGAAAGCTTCGTGGCAAACGTTGGATCGTAGGCTCTGGAACACACGGGTGGTGGCTGGGATGGCACGAATCCGAGAAACAGCGAGCTATCTCCGAAGAAGTTCGGCCCAACACTGTCTTCTACGACCTGGGCGCAAATGTCGGTTTCTATTCGCTTCTAGCATCGATGCTAGTTGGTCACGGCAGGGTTTTTTCTTTTGAACCAGTGCCCAGAAACCTTTCCTATCTCAAGAGACACCTTGATCTCAATCATGCAGGCAACGTGGATGTGCAAGCCTTGGCAATCAGTGACAAGACGGGCGTCGCACGATTCCGAGTCGATGAAGACTTCTCTATGGGGCATATCTCCACGGAAGGTGACATTAGCGTTCAGACCGCGACTTTGGATTCCCTTGTGCAGGACGGCAGGATTCTTCCACCGAACTACATCAAGATGGACATCGAGGGTGCCGAACACGAGGCTCTTCTGGGCGCCAGGGAATGTTTTGAGAGATATAAACCGACTTTGTTCCTGGCGACACATGGGCAGGAAGTTCACGAGCAATGTTGTGGTCTCCTCAAATCCTGGGGCTATGAGCTCAGCTCGATTGGCACAGATGACGCAGAGCTTCTTGCGGTCCCGCGCGCTCGATAAATAATCGTCCAGTGAAAATCCTTCACATCATCAGCTCGGTTGACCCTGCGGGCGGCGGCCCGATTGAGGGAATCAAGCAACTGGCGTCGGTCTCGACGTGTGATGGGCACGAGGTCGAAGTGGCCTCGCTGGATGCGCCTGAGGCTCCGCACCTGAAGGGATTTCCTCTGCCGGTCTATGCGCTTGGACCGGGGAGACTCACTTACGGGTACAGCGCGCGCTTTGTGCCCTGGCTGCGGGAAAATGCCGGGAACTACGATGCCGTGATCGTGAACGGACTGTGGCAGTACCACAGCTTTGGTGCATGGCGGGCATTGCGTAACTCCAGTACACCGTACTTCGTCTTTACGCACGGCATGCTCGACCCGTGGTTTGCGCGGACGTATCCGCTGAAGTATCTGAAGAAGTGGATATATTGGCCGTGGGGCGAGTACCGCGTGCTGCGGGACGCGAGGGCAGTGTTGTTTACTTGCGAAGAAGAGCGGGTGCTGGCGCGGCAGTCGTTCTGGCTGTACCGCTGCAATGAAGTTGTCGTCAATTTAGGTACGGCAAGGCCAACCGGCGATCCGGAAGCGCAAGCACGCGCCTTCTACGATCGCTTCCCGCATCTCCGCGAAAAGCGGCTGGCGCTCTTCATGGGCCGGATGCACCCGAAGAAAGGGTGCGATTTGGCGATCCAGGCATTCGCGAAAGTCCTGGCGAAAGATCCGGATTGGCACCTGGTGATGGCGGGTCCCGACCAGGTCGGTTGGCAAGCCAAGCTGAGCTCGCTTGCGGAAGAGTTGAAGGTTGCCAACCGTATTACCTGGGCGGGAATGATCAGAGGGGATGAGAAGTGGGGGGCCTTCCGGGCTTCGGAGATTTTCGTCCTACCCTCGCATCAGGAGAACTTCGGGTTTGTGGTGGCGGAAGCGCTCGCTTGCGGCGTGCCGGCGCTGATCTCGAATAAGGTGAACATCTGGCGCGAGGTGCAGGGCGACGGAGCGGGTATCGTTGCCGAAGATAATCTCGCAGGGACGTGTCGCCTACTGGAATCGTGGTTGAGTGCGCGAGAACTGGATAAGCAGCACATGAGAGCGCAAGCCCGAAAGTGCTTCGAGAAAACGTTTGAAATTCGCCGCGCGGCAGATAGGTTAGTCGAGGTTCTCAGCTCGTACAGTCCGTGCCGAGAAGTCGTGCATGCAACCTGCTGAACGGGACCCGTACCTGAAGCAAGCATTCCCGCTTGGCAGCCGGTTCATACGGTTCGCATGGGGGATCGTCTACACTCTGCTATTTCGACCCTCTCCGCGGCCTATGCACGGTTGGCGAACGCTGCTGCTACGCTGTTTCGGCGCCAAGCTCGGGAAGGGATGCCATATATATCCGAAGGCGCGGATCTGGGCGCCTTGGAATCTGGTCTGTGGTGAGGTGGTGGCCGTCGCGGACGAGGCCATCATCTACAACCCCAGCCCCATTACCTTGGGCTCGCATGCAACGATTTCTCAGCAAGCTTATCTGTGCGGGGCGACACATGACTACGAGGACCCGGAATTTCCACTGATATCCTCGCCCATTTCGGTTGGAGCATATGCGTGGGTGTGTGCACGAGCAACGGTTCAGCCCGGTGTAACTGTTGCCGAAGGGGTTGTGCTTGCGCTCGGATCAATCGCTACGCGAAACCTGGAGCCTTGGTCGGTTTACGCGGGCATTCCCGCTCGCAAAATCAAAGACAGAGTGATATCCCGTGAAATTACAGAGCGCACCATCCGCAACTGATACCAACCTGTCTTTCGCTGCGCCGGAGTTCGTCTGGAATGCCCCGGACTGCAGCGAAGCACACCAATATCTTGCACCGGCGACGATTCGGCTTCTGCGAGAGTCGGGCGCACGGACGGTGCTGGACTTGGGTTGCGGCAATGGTGCGTTCACGGCTTTGCTGCAAGAGGCGGGATTCGAGGTCACAGGTTGTGACCTCAGTGCTTCAGGCATCGCCTTGGCCCAGGTACAGTTTCCGAACATCCCATTCTTCCAGCAGGATCTTTCGCAACCGCTGCCGGAACATCACGCGGGCCGATACGATGCGGTGGTGTCCATGGAAGTGATCGAGCACCTACTGCTCCCGCGCATCCTGGTTAGCAGTACGCTGTTGGCGCTGCGCCCCGGCGGCCTTTTCGTCCTCAGCACGCCGTTTCACGGCTACTGGAAGAACCTGGCACTGGCGCTCGTCAACAAGTTCGACGACCACTGGCACCCGTTGCGCGATTTCGGGCACGTAAAGTTCTTTTCCAAGAAAACGCTGTTTTCGCTTTTTCGAGAATATGGATTGAGGGTGCAGCAATTTCTACCGGTGGGCCGCTTACCATTGCTTGCACGTTCCATGATTATAGCGGCTCGCAAACCTGAATGATTTCTGTCCTGATTCTGACAAAAAATGAAGAGCAAGATTTGCCCGGCTGCCTGGAGTCCGTGCGGTGGTCGGACGATGTGCACGTTTACGATTCGGGAAGCGCTGACGCAACCGTCGAGATAGCCAACGCAGCTGGGGCGCGGGTCACCGTGCGTCAGTCGGCCGCTCTTTTCGGCGGCAACGAAGCTGATCACAAGAACTGGGCGCTGACCAACATCCAATTTAAGTACGAGTGGGTATTACATCTCGACGCTGACGAACGAATGACGCCGGAACTGGTGGCGAGCGTTGGGGAAGCGGTTCGGAGTCCGGGTGCGAACGTGGCGTTTCGAGTGCAGCGCCGCGATTTTTTGTACGGCCGCTGGCTGAAGCACGTGCAGGCGTCGCCGTTCTATATGCGGCTGTTTCGGCCTGAGAAGATGCGCTATGAGCGCCTTGTGAATCCGGTCTCGGTTCCGGACGGGCCCGTCGGCGAACTGAGCGGGTACCTCGATCACTTTCCGTTCGGCAAAGGCCTGCGGCACTGGCTGGATCGGCACAACTCCTACAGCACGCTGGAGGCGCAGCAAGTTATGAGTAACCGCGCCGCGCACAATGCGTTCCGCATCACGCAGGCATTTCTGGCAAAGGACTTCAACGAGCGGCGCTACCACCAGAAAGAACTGTTTTACCGAATGCCGGCGCGTCCGCTGGTGAAGTTCATGCTGTTGTATATCGCCAAACGCGGGTTTCTCGACGGGAGAGCAGGTTTCACCTACGCAGCCCTGCAATCCATTTACGAATACATGATCGTGCTGAAGACGCGTGAGTTGGCGGATAGCGTTTAAGAAAAAGCAGATCCCTCGCTTCGCTCGGGATGACAATTTAGAGACTCAATGCACATACTGCTGCTAAGCATCAACTACTGGCCGGAACAGACGGGTATCGGGTTGTTCAACGCGTGGCGCGCGGAATATCTGGCGTCGCGGGGGCATCAAGTGACAGTGTGCACGGGGATGCCGTACTACCCGGAATGGAAAATACCGCGGGAGTACGCAGGGAAGCTGGTAAGCCGCGAAGAGCACAACGGAGTGACGATACTGCGCGCAAGGCAGTGGGTGCCGAAGCGCGTGACGTCGATAAAGCGAGTGGTGTTTGAGGCATCGTTCCTGGCCACGTCTTTTGTGCGTGCGCTGGGCAGCAGCAAGCCGGACTTGTTGTTGGTGGTGTCGCCGCCGCTGGGATTGGGAATCACGGCGAACGTGCTGAGCCGGTGGTGGGGCGTGCCTTACGTTTTTGACGTGGAGGACCTGCAGCCAGACGCGGCGGCCGACCTGGGCATGCTGCCGCGCCCGGTGCTCCCGGTGCTGTACCGCATGGAGCGATTTGCGTATCGGCATGCGGCGTTGATCTCGACGCTGACGGAGGGAATGCGGCAGCGAATCATCAGCAAGGGCGTGGCGGCGGAAAAGGTGGCGATTTTCCCGATGCGGGCGGACGAGCAATTGTTCAAATTGGGAGCCGCTGCGGAGGGGGGAAGTTTTCGCTCGGAGCACCAACTGGAGGGGAAATTTCTGGTGGTTCACTCCGGGAACATGGGGGTCAAGCAAGGACTCGAGGTCGTGCTGGAGGCGGCTGCTCTGCTGAAAGATAGGAAGAATATAGCGTTCCTCTTGGTCGGGAGCGGTGCGGTGAAAGCACAGTTGGAAGAACGCGCGGCGGCACTGCGATTGGAGAATCTGAAGTTCTTGCCGCTGCAGTCCGAGCAGCGCTTTTTGCAGATGCTCGCAACCACGGATCTGGCGCTGGTCACTCAGCAGCGGACTGTGTCAGACATCGCCTTCCCCTCGAAGACTGTGACCCTGCTCTCAGCGGGATGCCCGGTTTTGGCCTCGGTTAGTTCCAGCAGTGAAGTGGCACGTGTCATTGAGATGTCGGAGGGTGGCGTTGTCGTAGAGCCGGAAGAGCCGGCGATACTTGCCCAAACTATCGAGCAACTTTCGCGCAATGCGGGCCAACTTAGTGTCATGAAATCTCGAGGTAGACGCTACGCCATAGAGCAGTGGGCGCCGAATCGCGTACTTCCCATCATGGAGGCCGAGTTGATGATTGCCGCTCGGATGCCGGAGGGCTCTGGGGTTGCGCTCGGAAAGACAGGTCCCGCTACAACGAATCTTGCAGCGGAACGCATCCTGCCCGACGGTGACGATTAGAACCAATAGAAGCTATGAATCGAGATGTATGCGACTGCGCTAGCAGTTGTGGTCGTGTGCGCGACTTCAAAGGGCCCAGATGTTTGTTCGTTCCAGTCTTTAGCGGCAGCAAACGCCGCAAATCTCAAAAGAAAAAAACACAAGATTAAAAATTAATCGGAGGTCTATTTTGCCAAAACGTGCTTTAGTCACGGGGATAACCGGCCAAGATGGTTCTTATCTGGCCGAATTGCTCCTCGCCAAGGATTATGAGGTACACGGCGTCATTCGGCGGGCGAGCACGTTCAACACCGAACGGATCGACCACATCTACCAGGATCCGCACCATGAGGGAGTCCGTCTGTTCCTGCACTATGGCGACCTGTCGACGGCTGAACAGTTGACGAATCTTATCTACAATGTTCAGCCGGACGAGATATACCATCTCGGCGCGCAAAGTCATGTCCGCGTGAGCTTCGATATACCGGAGTTCACGGGCGACATCACCGGCATGGGCACCACGCGCATCTTGGAAGCTGTGCGCCGCAGCGGCATCAAGACCCGCTTTTACCAGGCGAGCTCGTCGGAGATGTTTGGTGCAGCACCGCCGCCGCAGAGCGAGTCGACGCCGTTCCATCCGCGTAGCCCTTACGCCGCAGCGAAAGTGTACGCATACTGGATGACCGTGAATTATCGGGAGGCGCACGGTCTGTTCGCCGCCAATGGCCTTCTTTTCAATCACGAGAGTCCGCGTCGAGGTGAAACGTTCGTCACACGCAAGATCACGCGTGCAGTCGCGCGCATTTACGCCGGCCAGCAGAAGAAGCTCTACATGGGTAATCTGGATGCCAAGCGGGATTGGGGATACGCGCCCGAATACACCGAAGGGATGTGGCGCATCCTCCAACAGGAAAAGCCTACAGACTATGTCCTCGGCACCGGCGAGGCGCACTCGGTCCGCGAATTCCTCGATGAGGCGTTCGGATATGTGGATCTCGATTGGGAAAATTACGTCGAAATCGAGCCGCGGTATTTGCGTCCCTCGGAAGTGGATTTCCTTCTGGCGGACACTGATCGTGCGCGCCGGGAACTTGGCTGGGAACCAAAAATCAAGTTCAATGAACTGGTTCGCATCATGGTTGACTCAGACCTGGAGGCAATCGGAGTAGCGCACAAGGGCGATGGGAGCCGCATCCTTCGTCAAAAATTCGGTGACTGGCACCAGTGGTCTGACTCCGTCTCCAAGGTGTTGGCTTCAGCGTCCGGCACCGCGCTGGTCGAATAGGAGGATGAGTGTCAACGGAAAACTTCATCGCTCCTGACGCCAGGATTTACGTCGCCGGCCATGGCGGCCTTGTGGGATCGGCGTTGGTGCGTGCCTTGGACCGTGCCGGTTACCGAAATCTGATATTGCGCAAGCGTGCGGAGTTGGATCTGACCGATGCCGGGGCAGTACGGCAGGTCTTCGCAGCTGAGCGCCCGGAGTACGTTTTTCTGGCTGCGGCCAAAGTGGGCGGCATCCTGGCCAACCGCACCTACCCCGGCGACTTCATTTTTCAGAACCTTGCCATTCAGGCGAACGTGATCGACAGCGCTTACCGCTGGCGTACCAAGCGCTTGCTCTTCCTGGGATCTAGCTGCATCTATCCGAAGCTGTGTCCGCAGCCGATCAAAGAAGAATCTCTGCTGACGGGTCCGCTCGAGCCAACCAACCGGCCTTACGCGCTTGCCAAAATCGCGGGCATCGAGATGTGCTGGGCCTACAACCGCCAGTATGGCACGCGCTTCCTGGCAGCAATGCCGACAAATCTGTTTGGGCCGGGGGACCGGTACGACCTCCACGATTCCCACGTGATTCCCGCCTTACTGCGCAAGATGCACGAAGCTAAAGTTAGGGGAGCTGCAGAAGTTGAGGTGTGGGGCTCGGGGACACCACGAAGAGAGTTTCTATACAGCGACGATGCCGCGGATGCCTGCGTGTTTCTGATGAACTTACCCGAAGAGAAATTGAAGCAGATCGTGCCGGGAGACGAGATGCCTCTCCTTGTAAATATCGGCTGCGGGGAGGATACCACTATCCGCGAAGTGGCCGACTTGATCGCAGACGTGGTTGGGTTTAAGGGCCGTCAGGTTTTTGACTCCTCAAAGCCCGATGGAACGCCGCGAAAACTGCTGGACATAAGCCGATTGAAGGCACTGGGCTGGAAACCGCAAACATCTCTGCGCGAAGGGCTGATAAAAACCTATCAGGATTTCTGCGAAGACATCTCAAAAGCTACTCATTCTTCCTTTGTTGCGGCGGAGTAGCTCTCTCCAAGCGAAACAAAACACCTTGGATCAAGCGGTCTAGCGAAACTTGACCACTCTCCCGACAGAGGTATGGGCCGAATTTGGCGCTACTCGAAGGGAATGGGGCGGAAGAGCAGTCGTTTTCGCGGATCATCATTAGGAGACCCATGTCAGTTCTCATGGCGGCGCCCGAGCCGCAGCCCTTTCCGTCAGACCAAAGAAGATCGGAACAGCAGGCGAGCACACCCTATTGGTGTCGCAAGCTTGTTTGTGCGCTTATTCTTGTGCTGACAGACCTCTCAACAATCGCCGTCAGTCTGAGTCTCGCCATATTTCTGCGGAATCACCTGATGCCGCGGGTGAGCAGCAATTTCCATCTCGGGGCGTTTCCATTCCGATACTATCTTGCATTCGGATGGTTGTGGCTGCTCCCGCTGATATTTCTGGCCGTCGAAGGCCTTTATACGCAGCGCCGCTCACTGTGGACTGAGATAGGTCACCTAACGAAGGCGATAGGCCTGAGCCTAGTCGCTATTCTTGCTGCGGTCGCATTGACGCAACAAGTCGTATCGCGCCCCACCATTCTGCTGACGGGAGCGAATCTCGTCGTTCTGTTGCCGGTTGTGCGCTTCTGGACGAAACGGTTCCTCGGGATGGCGGGCTTGTGGCACAAGCGTATATTGATTTTAGGCGCGACTGCCACGGCAAACCTGGCCATGAGAGGGCTGAGTTCGGATTCGGTTCTGGGGTATCAGGTTGTCGGCGTGCTGGATGATGACCCCGCAAAGATCGGCAAGAGTGTTGGGGTGTACCAAAGTCGACCAATCTTTGTTTTAGGCGATCTCTCGGAGGCCCCGGAGCAGATGGAGCGAACCGAAGCCAAGGATGTACTGATCGCCATGCCTGGTCTCGCTGAGGAAAAGCTCTTGGCCATTGTTCATGAGTTGCAGCCCTATTGCGGGAACGTTTACGTAGTGCCGCAATTGTGGGGGCTCCCGATGATGAACCTGCAGGTCGACGGTTTTCTCCGCGAGCGAGTGATGATGCTCAAGCTCACGAACAATCTGGCGAAGCCGTGGAATACATGGTTCAAGCGAGGCGCTGATCTGCTGCTGGGTGCAGTACTGACGCTATTGGCGCTTCCCTTGTTTTTGATCCTCACTGCTCTGATCAAGATCGATTCCGAGGGGCCAGCGTTGTTCGTTCAGGAGAGACTTGGCTATCGGGGACGCAATTTCCGCTGTCTTAAGTTTCGAACGATGCATGTCAACAGTGGAAAAAAACTGGCAGAGTACTTCAAAGGCCATCCCCAGGCTGCTGAGGAATGGCGGAGATATGCAAAATTGAGGACTTATGACCCTCGCGTCACGCGGATAGGTCATTTTCTGCGGCAATGGAGCCTAGATGAACTCCCCCAACTATTGAATGTTTTGCGAGGTGAGATGAGCCTGGTCGGTCCGCGTCCGTACCTGCCGGAAGAGCGTGAGCGCATTGGCGTTGAGCTTCCCACTATTCTTTCGGCGCGGCCCGGTATTACCGGATTCTGGCAGGTTAGCGGGAGGAATCAACTAACTTTGGATGATCGCGTTCAGGTTGAAGCCTGGTATGTTCGCAACTGGACCGTCTGGCTGGATTGTATCGTTCTGGTGAAGACATTTAGGACTGTCCTCTTTCCGGAGAATGGATCGGGGGCTGGGGACGACGCGGTGCCCGGGGCCACTGTCCACACTTTCCGTACCTCCCAAGGCGCTGCACCTGCGTTCGGCCTAAACCAGTATGAAGGTCTCTATCAAAACGATAGGCCCTTAGAACGCGGCAATTCCGCAGTCTAGCTGCGCGCGTGATCCAACCCATTACGGCCTCCGAGAGGCTCGCGAGGGTCACGTACGGACATCACTGTTCCTCCGCCGTGACAGCTGCGCCTATGCCGCGGAATGACTTCGGTTTCAAGTCAACCCTCCTCCTCATCCCCACCCGTTTCAGCCTATGCCATGATCTTCACCGAACCAACGGAAACTGTCGGAAATTATCTCGCAACTTACCTCTTTTTCCATATACAATGTGCTTACGTACCGCATGATTGCTTACGTACCGCATGATCGTCGGAGGCTAACAAAATGAAAATGTTTGGATACCTCCCGTCAAGGAGGGTCCACTGAAAGCCAGCCCTTCGTGGCGGGTGGTTCAACCTGCTCGCTCGTCTCTTTTGCTTGGCGCGCTGATTTGCCTCATTCTGGCTTTGGCCCTCGTTGCATTGTTGATCCCCGGTTTGGCCCCAGCAGTAACTTTCCGCAGCCGAAGCCAAAGACCGAAATGGGGAAAGCACGACGCCTTGTGTGATCATGGCCAGCGCGTATTACGTCCATATCTCAGCTGCGGCTTGCACCACTCTCAATCAGTCTATGAAATGTGAAGCATCGCCTTGCGGCTTCCTTTCGTTCAAAGCACACCACCACGCCGAAAAATGCCAGCGCCGCAAAGCACCTGTTTTTGCCTTACCCGTGCGTCTTCGTTACGCCAGCATCGCTGTTGGGTCACGGCCCTGCTCCGTAATTCCCAGAACCTGAAGCCGGCGAGGGCGCTTTCTTTAAACCTTAAACTTCCGACTGTCCCTTCGCCTCCCAACCTTTCCTTCCCGGCCCCTCCCACACGATAGGCATAAATTCCGAGTGCCGCGGTGAGGAGGATCGAAGCTGCAAATGGAATCCAGGCCAGATTCCAATTCACCTGCGTGCCGTGATGGCCGCGCCCCCTCGCTGTCTCTCGTGCCCTTAGCTGATGCTGAATCCCCAATTCTTGACCGTCTTTGGAACGCGTCTGGCTGATGCCTCGACACTTGCCTCTCTCCAGAAAACCTCTTGGCGAACAGAATCCGATCAAATTTGCCATACCCCCGCGGGTCATCAATTCGACGAAGTAACAGAGCGAGCGCCAATAGATGGGATCTGGCATCGCCACGAACTCCGTGCACGCACGAATAGGTCCGGGTCGATACCCGAAGCATGCTTCCCAATCTCTCTCTTCCCAACTCCAATAGGGTTCCGAAAGAAAGAAGAAGAGGGAGAGCCGCTGACGGTCAATTCCTCCAGACTGGCGGTATTCTCCTATCCGGTCGCTAGTAGGTCAATAAACATAGTGTTTATCATACCAGCACATACGGCCATCTTTGATTAAAGGAGAGAATCAATCGTATGTAAACTTCCCCGGCATGAAACTTCACAAGAGCCTGATTAAAAAAGCCGGAACGAAATGCGTCGGGATGCTAGCACAGCCATCTGCGAATCTGGGTAACACGTGGTGACTGTGCGCGAAATCATATCGACCTTAATCGCGTTTTCCTGCCTGTCACCCATCGCGGTCGCGCAAAAAGTTTTCCCGAGCCCCTCGACAATCCAACCTTCTGCCAGGGTGGAACACACTCAGGATTTTAGCGAGATCGTTGTTCCGATTACATCGGCGAAGATTGCTCCCTCTTTGAAGTTTGTGATGCCGGGGAAGCTCGGCCCTAGCCTCGATATGGATGCCAAGTTCGGTACGGGCTTTTGTCTGGACGCCGCGTGTGGTTTCATCGCAACTAATTATCACGTAGCTGTAACCACCCGGGCTGACAAGGTCGAAGGGGAGAAAGTTGTCCAACGGTATTTTGCTACGGGTCCGCATGATGAGGGCGCTACTCCGAACTTCATTCCGAACGTGGATGTGGTCCCCTATGCGACAAAACGAGACCTCGCCATATTAGAGTTACAGCACCCGCTGCCCCATCATCATGGTCTTACCTTCAGTCTCGATGAACTGGAAGTCGGCCAGGAAGTAGACATCTACGGCTACCCCAAAGGAGTTATCAATCCTTTCCGCAAACTCACTCGATTTCCGGCCACATTCAAAGGGCCGACGACATCAGGACTTCTCGCCTTTGATTACCAGTTATCAGCCGATCGACCAATTCGCATAGCGGGGTCAAGTGGCGGCATCGTTGTTGACAGGAAAACCGAAAAGATCGTGGGTATTCTGAGCGGGACTACTGAAGCTACGGCGGCGGCCGCGTCGATTCAAACTCTGGTTGACTTTGTGACTAAAGTACAGCCCTTCCTCGCACAGAGAATCTTCCCCGCCACAAAGCAAATCCCACCAGTCTCGACAGACGTCTATCCAAAGTTCGTACCACCCCGTTCTGATGGAAGACTACAGCAGCGACCTGAGGAACCCTATGAAGTCGGCGTGCTCCGACAACAAGCGCAACTTTTGGCGGATAGTATTCGCAATTTTATAGCTGTGCAGAGTTATGCGTGGGGTACCGGAGATAAAGAGCCTGATGTTGAGGCAGCGTATGAGGTCCGTGTTATCGATGGCGTCCAACGGTTCCGCAGTTATCCCGACGGCAAGAAGGAGTTGGACGAGGTCCCTTTGCCGATTAGGAACGCTTGGGTGCTTCCGGCTGACGAATGGTCGACGGCGCCGAAGATGGTTGGAACGGACATTCGACTAAAGGTTCGTCAAGCCCCGGACGTTGTCGTGAACGAGCGACGGATGAAGGTCTTTCAGTATTATGCGAGTGTCGAGGATAACGTGTGTCCCTTTGCACCCGTCGAAGATTTTGGCTTCTTCACCGTCAGCAAGACGGTCGCCGTCGCATGTTACGGGGAAGTTTGGACGGACGAGGATATGAATATCCTTCGAATCTCGGAGCGATTGGACCTTTCTGAGAAGTTGAAGGCTTTTCGGGGATGGGAAGACTTTTACGTCATCGTGACCTACGGTTGGCTGAAACGAGCGAATGAGCCTCCTCGGCTCGCTCCTCTGACCATTTATTCGGAGGCTCGCGACAAGAAGCACATCTACTGGTGTCGCGGCCATTTTGCGGACTACCGTGTGTTCAGCGTGGGGGCGAAGCTCGTCATAAATTGATCCTGCTTAACCGATTGGAAAAGGCTCGCCGCTTGAGTTAGATTACAAGCGTCCCGACCTTCGGACGTGCGTTCGATTCCCATTGCCGGCTCCATAAATCCTGAGTCCAACCCGGAGACATGGATTACAGAATGTGAAAGACGCGGTTCCCTTCGAGCCTTTCGGTATTGAAGTTGACTGCGTCGCCGATCCGCATGCCACTGTACCGAAGGAGAAGGACAAGTCCTCGAATACGCCGACCGTTCTCGACGCCATGGTTCGGCATTTCTTCCTTGTACCGTTCGGTTGCCTCAAGAATCCGTCGCATCTCTTCGTGGTTGAATGGAAGGGTTGGACTGAGTGTTACTTTGGGTGCCTTGAGGTCGATCGCGGGATTATTGGAAATCCAATTCCGTCTCTGTGCAAATCGAAAGAATGCACGCATGCGTTCGAGCTTTTTGGCACTTGAACGAGGACGGTCTTTCCATCCTGAACGAAACATCCCGAGTGTAGACAAATCGAATTCATCAATGAAACTCAGTCCATTCTTCTCTGCATATTCTTGCATCTGCCGCCGCAGCAACTTGTACTTTCGAATTGTGGACTCGTGCAGCTTTCGAGCTTCAATATCGACGAGGAACTCCTTCCAGCAGTCAGAGAGCTGCCTACGTACCGGACGCGGCCCGGGTCGGTCCTCGATCTCCCACTCACGGATCATCTCTTGGGCTCTTTGCCAATCGCGCACTTTAAGTGATTCGCGTATTTCCTGGCCGGATAGAAAGCCAACCGACACATCCAATACCGGATGCTTGATGGCACTCAACTTTGTTCACCTGAAATATTGGATGTCCTCACGAAATCTATACCGGCGGACGAGCGAGTAGCAGCCCGGCAAGTCTACGAAATCACGGTGAAAGCCCGGAATGCTTTTGCACACGGGGCTGTGACGCGATTAGGAGAAGATGAGCTCGATTGTGTCGGACACCTGGTTGTAAAGAGCGTGCAGGCCCTTGTTGGAGCGGGCAGGCATAGTATGACCAAAGTGGCA